>Ga0315336_1004165_pt1 | contig 17671 bp, 16 predicted proteins | sample ASW5metaG_FD_204512 | JGI IMG/M metagenome (GOLD analysis project Ga0315336, IMG submission 204512) | Ammonia-oxidizing marine archaeal communities from Monterey Bay, California, United States - ASW #5 | ecosystem: Environmental > Aquatic > Marine > Intertidal zone | place: USA: California... | reverse complement strand
CTTCTCCTAATTGTTGGGCATTTTAGTTGGGAAAGTGGCAAGCCACGTTCTGGCCGGGGCCGATGGGGCGCAGGTCGGGCACGTCCACGGTGCAGCGCTCGGCGGCCTTGGGGCACCGGGTGCGGAACACGCACCCTGACGGCGGGTCAATGGGCGAAGGCACTTCGCCTTTGAGGGGTGGCGCGCGGCGGGTGCGCTCGATTTCCGGATTGGGGATTGGGGCAGCACTGATCAATGCGCGGGTGTAAGGGTGGCGTGGGCTATCGAGCAGCCGGTCCCGACTTCCAAACTCCATGATCCGGCCCAAATACAGCACCATGATACGGTCGCTCATGTGGCGCACTACGGACAAATCATGGGAGATAAATAATAGGCTCAGATCGTGGGACGCTTGCAATTCCTTGAGCAAATTGAGGATCTGCGCCTGCACTGAAACGTCAAGCGCACTCACCGGCTCGTCACAGACCAGCAGCTTGGGGTCGACCACCAGCGCGCGCGCAATACTGATGCGCTGGCATTGACCACCTGAAAACTCGTGGGGATAGCGGTCCAAGGTGGACGGCTCCAATCCGACCCGTCCGATCATGTTGCTGACAATGTCGCGCACTTCCTCGGCGCGTAAGTTGGGGCGCAGCGCACGCAAGGGCTCAGCCACCAATGTGGCCACTGTCATGCGCGGGTTCAAAGACGCGAGCGGGTCCTGAAAGATCATTTGAAACTCACGGCGCCGGTCATGAAGTTCTCGCGGCTTGAGTGCATTTAAGGACACGCCACGCCAAATGATCTGACCACTGGTAAGAGGCTGTAGGTGCATGATTGCGCGGGCGAGGGTTGATTTACCGCAACCGGATTCGCCGACCAACCCAAGGGTTTCGCGCTCGCGCATGCTGAACGAGACGTCGTCCACCGCATGCACGGCCTGATCGCCCTTTAAGGGAAACAGCACCCGCAGGTGCCGCGCGGCGAGCAGTTGATCGCTCACGAGCTCGGCACCAATTTGGGCGCCATACCTTTGCGCTCAAGAAAGCAGGCTGACAGTCGATCCGGGCCAACAGCGTAATTTTCGGGCGCGCTCAACAAACACCGCGCGCGAGCTTGAGCACACCGGGGTTGAAACGCACAGCCCATGGGCAAGCGTCTCAGGTCCGGTGGCTGGCCGGGGATGGACGGCAAATGTCCGGGCGGTAGTTCGACGGCGAGGTCGCCATCGGCGGGCAAGCCGGCTTCTGGGTCGAGACCACGCGTGCACGCCATCAAGGCGCGCGTATAGGGATGACGGGGTGCGCGGAACAGATCGGCGGCCGGGCCTTGCTCAACGATCGCGCCCGCGTACATGACCAAAATACGGTCGGCCAGTCCGGCGACCACGCCGAAATCGTGACTGATCAAAATAACCGAGCGATGGCGGTCCCGACCGACACTGCGCAGCAATTCCAATATTTGGGCCTGAACAGTTACATCCAAGGCAGTGGTGGGCTCATCCGCGATCAAAAGCTCAGGATCAGCAATCAGTGCCATGGCAACCATTACCCGTTGCCGCATACCGCCCGACAGTTGGTGAGGGTAGCGGCGCAGTTGGGCGCTGGGGTCAGGTAATCCAACCGTGCTCAGTATTTGCGCGGCGGCATAGCGGGCTTCTTTAGCCTTTACTTTGCGGTGCACCGTCAACATCTCGGTCAATTGTCGGCCGATGGGCAGGTAAGGGTTAAGGGATGTCATGGGATCCTGAAAGATGGTGCCAATGGCTCGGCCACGCACTTTGTTGAGTGTGCGGTTTGAGGCGCCGATCAGCTCTTCCCCATGAAACTCGGCGCTGCCACTTGCAACACCATTGCGTGCAAGCAACCCTAGGATCGACATAAAGGTCTGGCTTTTGCCCGAGCCGGATTCACCAACCACGCCGACGGTCTCGCCGGCTTTGATCTCGAACGTCACACCGTTCACCGCGTTGACGTCCCCGTCCGGGCCTGTGAATTTGGTGTGTAGGTCTTTGACCTTCAACAGCGGCTCCAGGGGGGAAGGGTTTTCCATCAACGGTCACGCGGGTCGAGCGCGTCCCGCAACCCGTCACCTATAAAATTGAGACACAATAAAGTGACCCCTAGGAACGCCGCCGGAAAGCCGAGCATCCAAGGCGCTTCTTCCATTTGGCGCGCCCCTTCGCTAATCAGTACGCCCCAACTGGTCATCGGCTCTTGAACACCCAGCCCGAGGAAGCTGAGGAACGATTCAACCAAGATGACCTTGGGCACCAGCAGGGTCATGTAGACCATCACGGGACCCAATGTGTTGGGGATCACATGGCGGCGCACGATGGCTGCACCGCGCACGCCGGACGCGACCGCCGCCTCAACAAATTCCTTTTCCCGCAAACTAAGTGTTTGACCGCGTACGATGCGGGCCATGTCGAGCCACTCGACAGCACCAATGGCAACAAAAATCAAAATAATGTTGCGGCCAAAAAACACCATCAGCAAAATGACGAAAAACATAAAGGGAATCGCGTACAGGATGTCCACTGTACGCATCATTAGATTGTCCACCCGCCCGCCTGCGTATCCGGCGACGGCGCCATAGGTAACCCCGATTACTAAAGCCACGACCGTCGCCACGACACCAACCATTAGCGATATACGCCCGCCATACAGGGTGCGCACGAACAGATCGCGGCCGTTGGCATCTGCACCAAAGTAAAAGCCGTTCTGCCAATCGGGGCCCACGCCAATAAGGTCCCAATATATTTCGTCAACTGGATGCGGGCTGAGCATGGGCCCAACTACGGAGGCAACAGCGATCAGCAAAAGCACGATCATACTGGCAACCGCCGCCTTGTTGCGCATCAGCCGTCGCCGGGCGTCTTGCCACAAACTGCGTCCGCCGATGATCGGGGGCGGGGCTTCCATGGTTGCGTCTGCGTCACTCATACCGCACCCGTGGATCAAGCCAGCCATAGACCAGATCAACGATCAAATTGGCGGCGATGAGGAGGGTGCCGTAAAACACAACCACCCCGGTGACCAGTGTGTAATCCCGGTTAAGCGCGCCCTGAATGAAAAATCTTCCAATGCCCGGTACGCCGAAAATCTGTTCGATCACGACCGAGCCGGTGACAATGCCCGCAACCGCTGGTCCCAGATAAGACACGACCGGCATCAGGGCGCCGCGCAGCGCATGCCGGAAGACGATCAGCCGGGTCGGCAGACCTTTTGCGTGGGCGGTGCGGATAAAATCCGAATGCAGTATTTCGATCATGCTGCCCCGAGTGAGGCGCGCAATGACGGCAATTTGCGGCAGCGCCAATGCGATGACCGGCAACACCATGTTGCGCAGAGCGCCGCCGTCCCAACCACCGGCAGGCAACCAACCGAGATGGACGCCAAAGACGAGGCTAAGCAAAGGAGCGACGACAAATCCAGGTACTGCGATCCCCAGCATGGCGGTTCCCATAACCCCATAATCGAGGCTCGAATTTTGACGCAACGCCGCAAGGCTGCCGAGTAGCGTGCCGAAAAACAAAGCGAGCACAATCGCCGACACCCCCAACCGCAAAGATACGGGGAAGCCGATGGCAATAAGCTCGGTCACCGTGTGATCCCGGTATTTGAACGAAGGTCCAAAGTCGCCCCGCACCAGATTACCCAAATAACGCAGATATTGAGCGGGCAGGGGTTCGTCCAAGTGATAAGCCTCGGCAAGGTTCTGTTCAATCTCGGGCGGCAGCGAGCGCTCGGCGTCAAACGGTCCCCCTGGCGCCATCCGCACCATGAAAAACGCGATGGTAACGATGATCAAAATAGTGGGCACACTGTTCAGCACCCGGCGCAGACCGTATCGCAGCATTATAAAACGCTCTCTGCTTTGAATTGTGCCGGATCTTCGCCCACGTAGATGCCGAGTGCGCGCGCGGTTCTCACGTGGGTACCTTCGACCAGTACCTTGCGCTCGCCATGTTTTACCACCTGGTCCAGAGGCACGTCGACGACACCACGTTCCCGCCAGGCGACCATACGGTCAAACCTGCCTTGAGCAGCCAAGTCGACAGCGCGAGTGCCAAATGTCTGCGCCAATATTCGGTCCTGCGCGCTTGGGGCGCCGCCCCTCTGCATGTGGCCGAGCACAGTTACCCGTACGTCTGCGTCGATCCGGCTGCTCAACACGTCGCCCAAATGGTCACCAATGCCTTTGCCGTTAGCGAGTTTTTTACCGGCGATTGGCAGTACCCCTTCGGCCACAACCATTAAGGCATGGTGCTGGCCCCGAGTTTCCAGGGATTTCAGCTTGGTAATAATTCCTTCTTCCGAATAGGGGACTTCGGGCAGCAGGACAATGTCGGCACCGCCAGCCAGTCCGGCACCGATGGCTATATGCCCGGCGTCACGGCCCATCACTTCCAAAATCATCACCCGGTTATGGCTGACGGCAGTGGACAACAGTCGGTCCAGAGAATCGGTCGCGACCGAGACTGCGGTTGAGAACCCGACAGCAAACTCGGTCAGGGCTACGTCATTGTCGATGGTTTTGGGAATGCCGACAAAGCCGATGCCCCCCTTCTTGGTTAATCTGCTTAATAAATTAAGGCTGCCGTCGCCACCAATTCCGATCAGTGCGTCAATGCCCAGTTCCTGAAATCCCTCGACGAAATCTCCTGATCTGTCTTTGAAGCTACCGTCAGGCATGGGGAAGTGGAACGGATCGCCCTTGGACGTGGTTCCCAGCATGGTGCCGCCGGTCCTCAGCATGTGGCCTTGGAACCGGCTTAAACTCAGTTCCTCGTACATGAGCGGACGTTCCATCAAACCCAGCGTGCCGCGCAAGATGCCAAACACCTGCCAGCCGTAGGTTTGCGTTGCCCGGTAGACCACTGCGCGGATAACGGCGTTCAAGCCCGAACAATCGCCGCCACTGGTCAACAAGCCGATACGCTTGATCGATGTGGGCGTTGGCTGACCTAGGGGCATGGCTACAGCATCCGATGATACGCAACAGAAACAGCGAAGTGTTCAACTACACTATATCGTGGGCAACGCCACCATGTCCCGTGACGATTAAACCCTTTATGATCCAACCCGAAAATTATTGCGAAGACCTGTGAGGGCTTATGAGTTACCGACAAACCGTAGACCATTGTTTGTCCAGTAGGGCAAACGACGGTTTGCTTGATCGTCAAATATTCGACCAATTGATCATGCGCGCCAACGCTTCGGTCGAGCGACTGGCCGCGCTCAAATCGGATGGCGGTCTACCACTACTTGCCTTGCCTGACCGGCGTGACGATCTGGACGCGATTGCGCCGCTTGCCAAACGATTTGCTGCCGACTTTGACGATGTGGTTGTGCTCGGAACCGGCGGCTCCAGTATGGGCGGCCAAGCCATCCTCGCGCTCACGGACACGCCCCTGTTCGCCAAATTTGCCGGGCCCCGCATCCATTTCATGGACAATGTGGACCCCCATACCTTGGATGTATTGGTGAAGTCTCTTAACTTCGAGCGTGCGGGCTTAATCGTTATATCAAAGTCCGGGGGCACCGCCGAAACTCTGGCGCAGTTCTTGGTACTGACCGCCGCCTTTACACGTGCGTTGGGGGAAGGTGGATTGGCCGGCCACGCAATTGCCGTCACTCAGCCAGGCGACTCTGCGTTGCAACAATTGGCGCAGCAATACGGTCTACCGATTGTCGATCATGACCCCAACGTGGGCGGGCGTTTTTCGGTGCTGTCGGTGGTAGGGGCATTGCCCGCCATGATCCGCGGGTTATCGGCTGAACAGTTACGTGTGGGTGCTGCACAGGTTCTGGACGGAACCTTGGCGGCGGGGGCGGCATCGGCACCGGCCATTGGTGCGGCGATTAGTGTCGGTTTGTCTGCTTTGGGCTACAGTACCACGGTCATGCTTCCCTACATTGATCGGTTAGCACCCTTCGGGCTTTGGTACCGCCAGCTGTGGGCTGAAAGCCTCGGCAAACGCGGTAAGGGCACCACACCCATTCGGGCCATGGGCACGGTCGACCAGCACAGTCAGCTGCAGCTCTATTTGGACGGTCCACGGGACAAAATGTTCACCTTTCTGATGCTCGAAGCCCAAGGTTTGGGCGGGCGAATAGAATCTGAGATTGCCGACGGCGCGGGCCTCGATTATCTGAGTGACCGGCGCATGGGTGATCTGATGGACGCCGAACAGCGCGCGACCGCGAACACACTGGTGAACGCGGGCCTGCCAACACGGGTATTTAAGCTAGACGTTTTGGACGAAAATTCACTGGGTGCACTGATGATGCACTTTATGCTGGAAACCATCATTGCCGCCGACCTGTTGGGGGTCGATCCATACGATCAGCCGGCGGTCGAGGATGGCAAAGTGCTCGCGCGGGAGTATTTGTCGCGCATGAAGGACTGATCGCGGATCTCGCCGCGCCTGACCCGGATGACTCAAATCGAAACTTCTGCACCGCCCAAATGGGTAGCGGTGCGCCTGTCCCTGTTTTATGGCGCACTGTTCTTGGTCGTAGGCATTGTCATGCCATTTTGGCCATTGTGGTTGGAGGCGCGCGGTTTGGGTGCCGCCGAAATTGGCATGGTTATGGGCGTTGGTCTGCTGACCCGGGTGATTGCGTCACCGATGGCTGCCCACTATGCCGACTTGCGCGGCAATCGCCAGCGCATGATGACGTTTTTGGCGGCGGGTATGGTTGGCGCTTATTTACTCTATGGGCTGACTTGGAATTTCTGGACCATATTGCCAGTCGCTATGTTGTCAGCCTGCTTTTTTCCAGCGCTAATGCCGCTCGCTGAAAGCCTCACTGTTCGCGCAACGTACCGTCAAAAACTTGATTATGGCCGCATTCGCTTATGGGGATCCGTGTCTTTCGTCCTGGTTGTGCCTATTGGCGGGTTCATTTTGGAGGGCCGCAGCGTCGAGCTGGTGTGGTGGATGATTGTCAGTTCAGCGTTCATCGTTTTTTTGGCCACCTTTATTCTGCCTCGCGATGATCAGCCCAAACTGGCGACAACCGAAAGAACGCGCACTTGGTCACGAACACAGCAGCTAATGCGGCAGAAGAACTTTCTTTTGTTTCTATTGGTGGCCGGTCTCATTCAGGCGAGCCACGCGACCTATTACGGATTTGCCACACTTCATTGGATATCTCTTGGCTATAGCAAGACAATGACCGGTGTTTTGTGGGCCGAAGGTGTGATCGCCGAGATTGCTCTATTTGCGATCGGTAATTGGGTAATCGCGCGTACGGGCCCCGAACGTCTTCTTCTGCTCGCGTGTGCGCTGGGCGTGGTCCGATGGCTGGTCACAGGTGATTTCTCGTCTTCTCTGAGGGTTTTGTTTGGCGTACAGCTTTTGCACGCCATGACTTATGGGGCTGCGCACCTGGCCGCCATGCACTTTATTTACCGCACGACGCCGGCTGAACTGTCGGGTCTTGCGCAAAGCGTCTACGCGTCAACATCCATGGGTGTCTTTATGGGAATTGCGATGTTTGCATCAGGACCGCTGTATGCGGCCACTGGTGGCGCTGCGTACAACTGGATGGCCGGCATGGCGGCAGTGGCGACCGTAGGTGCCGTTTTTCTTCTGCGCCGGGCAAACGATTAGATCCGGCGAAAAACCAGCGACAAATTATTGGCCGGCATCTGGGCGACAGTTTCGCGCGTGAGACCGCAATCTTCGCCTAACTCAGTCACGTCATTCAGATCGCGTATGCCCCAATCGGGATCCTGCGATCGCAGCCAGGCATCAAAATCCGCATTGCTGGGCGCCGTGGGCTCTCCGTCAATAATAAAGGGGCCATACAGGATAAGCGATCCGCCGGTCGGTAGGTATTTTCCAGCTCCTCTGAACAGGGCTTCGGTCACCGCCCATGGGGTGATGTGCACGACGCAGCTCGAAAATATGGCGACCAAATCATCAAGGCCTTCCGCGGGTAGCCAGGTTTTGTCCAGCACATCCAAAGTTTGGGGCGGCACGATATTTTCGGCCCCCGCATCTGCGGCCCAGGCGGTGATGCTTTTGTGCATATCCGGGTCAAATTCTGTCGGTTGCCAGGTGAGGTGGGGCAAGCGGGGGGCGAACCAAGCCCCATGCTCCCCGGTGCCGCTGCCCACTTCCAGTACCGATCCCGGCTCGATCAGGACAGTCTTCAAAAAGTCGAGGATAGGTTCCCGATTGCGCATGACCGAGGGCGCGAAACGCCGGTCATTAAGGTCAATGTCGTCGTATGCCATGCTCAGGGCCGGTTCCAAGTTTTATCCATCTCCAAATAGGTGAACGAAGCCGACCAGGCAATCATCAACAAGCCGGTTAAAGCCTCGACCCCGGTCAGCAATCGCATATGTCCGGTCGGAAACACGTCGCCCAACCCCAAAGACGTATAACTGACCGCCGAGTGATAAAGGTAATCAAGGTAGCCGCCACCCAACTCGCCCTCCAGGGTGCCATGGCCCACACCTTCCGCTACAAAGTAAAAGCCGACAGCAAATACCGCTATTTCGATCAAGTGCGTAAAAATGATCGCAATCATCATTGGGGTCAGGTGGGATCGCGACCGTGGCCGCCATTTACCCATGACAAACGAGATGCCGCGCAGGGCCTCATAATGAATTTGGGCGATCAAAATGACCAAAAAAATCGTCGCAAGCCACATCACCAACATTTTATCCTCCATCGCAGCCGCTTAACCAGCGCCTTCAGCGGGTTTCACATCAACTATACGAGAAACCGGCAATAGAATCAGGCTTCTCACCAGGCACCCCAGGCTGTGTATACTGACATCGGTGCCCTTGGCGTGGGGTGCTATGAACCCCACATAGGGAACGGCATGCGATTTGTGATCCGGGACCAATAATGTGAAGCAACCCACTGAACGAGCAACGGCGAAATCAGTCCAAAACCGAGAGCAGGAGCTCAACGCGTTTCTGGACAAGGTTGCGTCGACGCCGCCGCGCGCCAAAGGCGGTCGCCGTGGCCGCTTGATCTTTGCCATGGATGCGACACTCAGCCGCGAACCCACATGGGACCGGGCCTGTCAAATCCAAGGTGAAATGTTTAGAGAGACAGCGGCCATCGGTGGTCTCGATGTACAGATGGTCTACTTTCGTGGTTTCGGGGAATGCCGCCGCAGTAAATGGGTCAACAGTGCTGACGCGCTGCTCGATCTGATGACCGGGGTTCGGTGCCGGGGTGGTCATACCCAGATTGACCGGGTTCTCCGCAGCGCGTTGTCTGAAACCAAGAAATCCAAAGTTGATGCCTTGGTTTATGTGGGCGATTGCATGGAAGAGGATGCGGACGGCCTATGCGCACTGGCGGGTGAGCTTGGATTGCTCGGTGTTCCGGTATTCGTATTTCAGGAAGGATATGACCCGACGGCCGAGCGCGCATTCCGGGAGATCACCCGTCTGACCAACGGCGCCTATTGCCGGTTCGACGCCAGTAGTGCCGACCAGCTGCGCAATCTTCTCAAAGCAGTAGCGGTTTATGCTGCAGGCGGGCTGCGGGCTCTGTCCGATTTGAGTGACAAACTGGGCGGCGAAGTCACTCTTTTGACCAGTCGGTTGACTTCAGCCAAAGCCGGGGCCAAAGCAGAAGGCGGCCCAGGATGATTGGCTGGACGGTCCTCGGGTTTTTTCTGTTGGTAGCTCTGTTGCTGGCCGCTCGCGTGCTGGTCAATGCCGATCCAAAAGCCCTTGCGAAGGGTCTTCGCTATGGCGCCGCCGGTTTTTTTGGTCTTATTGCAGCTTTTTTTGCCGTCACCGGCCGCCTTGCGGTGGCGGGTCCTTTTGCTGTTTTGGCAACCTTATGTCTGGGTGCGGGCGGTCGGACACCTTTTAGCGGATTTCCCGGCTTCAGTGGGCGCAAATCAAGCCCCGGACAACAGTCAGAAATCACGACTCGCTACTTGCATATGGTACTGGATCACGATTCCGGCGAGATGACAGGTATTGTCCTCGAAGGTCCGCAGAAAGGGGTTGATCTAACCACTCTTAATTTTATACAACTAGTTGAAATATATGAATTATTGGAGACGGAAGACGGAGAGGGCGCGACCCTTTTAGCGGCATACATGGAGCGCATGCACGCAGCCAAATGGGCGGATAGCCACGCCGGAGGGGCCAGTGGAAGCGGTGCGAACGCAGGTGGTTCGGCCGCCGGACCTGATAACGCCATGACGCCCGACGAAGCCCGCAAAATATTGGGCCTCAGTACCCGGGCAACCGCGGCGGAAATCAAAGCGGCTCACAAAAAGTTAATGAAAAAAATGCACCCAGATCAGGGTGGATCCACTTACCTTGCATCAAAAATTAACCGTGCAAAGGAAATACTCCTCGAAATAATGAATCGGGGTGCCTCCGGGTAAGGGCTTTCAACGCCTTAATCCTCGGGTGAACAATCCGGATCGCGATTCGCGTCCGGACACCCCATAAGTAATTTGAGTAGAGGACACGCGACATGGTGAAACCTGTCAAAAAAGCTGTTTTCCCTGTTGGCGGACTGGGAACCCGGTTTCTGCCAGCGACCAAGGCACTGCCCAAAGAAATGTTGCCAGTGGTGGACAAGCCTTTAATCCAATATGCGGTCGAGGAAGCCCGAGCTGCTGGGATCGAGGAATTCATATTCGTGACCGGCCGGGGTAAGAGCGCCATCGAGGACCACTTTGACCATTCGTTTGAGCTTGAGGCTCTGTTGAAAGAGCGTGGCAAAACCGCCGAGCTTGAAGCACAGAAAGCGTGGATGCCGCCCGCGGGCCACACTGCCTACACGCGCCAGCAGGAGCCGCTGGGACTTGGGCACGCGGTGTGGTGCGCACGCAATTTTATCGAGGACGAACCGTTCGCCGTGCTGTTGGCCGATGATTTGGTCTTGGCTGAGAAACCCTGTCTGCGTCAAATGGTCGAGGTTCACGAGCGCACACAGGGCAACGTCGTTGCGGTAATGGACGTGCCGCGCGAGCACACATCGCGCTACGGTGTTGTCGACCCTGGCGAGGTTGATGGCGACTGTGTTGAAATTAGAGGTTTGGTTGAAAAACCTGCGCCTGAGGATGCACCTTCAACGTTGTCGGTTATCGGGCGGTATATTCTTATGCCCCAGGTGTTTGACCACTTGGAAAAGGGAGAGCGTGGCGCTGGTAACGAAATCCAGTTGACCGACTCTATGGCGCAGATGATTGGTCATCAGCCATTTCATGCGCACCGGTTCGAAGGCATACGATTTGATTGCGGAGATAAGGTAGGCTTTCTTCAAGCCAATATCGCCTTTGCCCTCGAACGCGAAGACTTGCGGGGTGGCGTCACTTCGTTTCTCAAAGATTTGGATTTGAGTTAACAATCTCGGTTTTCGGATTTAAACAAAAAATATCTAGTAGGGACGGTAAGGATCGAACATGCATGTGGCAATGATAGGTACAGGGTATGTGGGGCTGGTGTCAGGGGCATGTTTCTCGGAGTTTGGCCACGATGTTACGTGCATCGACAAAGACGAAGCCAAAGTTGCCGATTTGAAAGCTGGGCGCATCCCCATATACGAACCGGGCCTTGACCGTCTGGTTCAATCTAATGCTGACGCCGGACGGATCAGTTTCTCGACCGAAATCGGACCGGCAGTGGCCAAAGCGGATGTGGTCTTGATTGCGGTTGGGACACCCACGCGGCGCGGCGATGGTCACGCGGATTTGAGTTACGTGTTCGGAGCGGCGGAAGAGGTCGCGGATGCCCTCGATGGCTATACGGTCGTGGTGACCAAATCGACTGTACCGGTGGGCACCGGTCGCAAGGTCGAGAGCCTTATCCGCGAACGGCGCGCCGACGCTGAATTCGACGTGGCATCGAACCCCGAGTTTCTGCGGGAAGGATCGGCGATCCAAGATTTTATTCATCCCGACCGTGTTGTTGTCGGCGCGAACAATGAACGCACCCGGCATTTGATGCGTGATCTTTACCGGCCACTTTTTTTGAACGAAACCCCAGTGCTGTTCACCGACTTGGAAACGTCAGAGCTCATCAAATATTCAGCCAACGCGTTCCTCGCGACCAAGATCGCGTTCATCAACGAAATTGCAGACCTGTGCGAGCAAGTTGGCGCGGACGTGCAGCAAGTGTCCAAGGGTATTGGTTTGGATGGCCGCATCGGGCGCAAGTTTTTGCATGCGGGGCCAGGATACGGCGGAAGTTGTTTTCCTAAGGACACGCTTGCCCTGTTGCGCACCGCCGAAATCGCCAATTCTCCGTTACGCATCGTCGAAGCGGCGGTTAACGCCAACGATGCCCGCAAAAAGCACATGGCTGACAAGATAACCGAAGCCTGCGGCGGTACAGTCGATGGTAAAACCATCGCGGTATTGGGACTCACCTTCAAGCCCAACACGGACGACATGCGTGAAGCGCCCAGCTTGTACATAATTCCGGCGCTTCAGGAAGCTGGCGCGCGCGTGCGCGCGTTCGATCCGGCGGGCATGGACGAAGCCGCAACTTTGTTGAACGGCGTTGAATTTTGTGACGACGCATATCAGACCCTGGAGGGTGCGGACGTTTTGGCGATCATTACCGAGTGGAACGAATTTCGGGCTCTCGATATGGATCGGGTAAAGCAGTCGTTGAACCAACCGGTCTTGGTTGACCTTCGAAATATCTACGCGCCAGACGATCAGGTGCAGTCAGGTTTTAAGTATTATTGCGTTGGCCGTGGCGGCATGACGCCCAATGAAGAGTAATCGTGCAATGGCAATTCCTCATGCGTTTAATTCAACTGTCATCCGTGAATACGATATCCGCGGTGTCATCGGCGAAACCCTCGGCGCCCAGGATGCTCACGCAATAGGGCGTGCGTTTGGGACGATTGTTTGCCGCGAGGGAGGTGGTGGCAAGAAAGTCTGTGTCGGACGCGACGGGCGATTAAGTTCGCCGGAAATGGAAGCCGCCTTGATCGACGGGCTGACCGAAAGTGGCATCGATGTGGTTCGGGTCGGGCTAGGGCCTACACCCATGCTCTACTATTCGGTACACCACTACGATGCCGATGGCGGGATTATGGTTACCGGCTCCCACAATCCATCCAACTACAATGGCTTTAAATTTATGATCGGCAAGAAGCCATTTTTTGGCGAGCAGATCCTAAACTTAGCCAAAATGGCGGCCGCCGCCGACTATGAAGACGGTTATGGCACGGTCGAATCAGTGTCCATCGAGCCCGACTACGTAAACCGCTTGCTTAATGATTATGATGCGGGCGACAGGGCGACCCCGCTTAACGTCGCGTGGGACCCGGGCAATGGCTCCAGCGGAGAGGTCGCACAAAAGCTGGCCGCGCGGATCCCTGGCCAGCACACGGTCTTGAACGGCGAGATTGATGGCACCTTTCCGGCGCACCACCCGGACCCAACGGTTGAAGAAAATCTTGAACAGCTGAAACAGGCTGTGCAGGAAAATAATCTGGATTTGGGCATCGCTTTCGACGGTGATGGCGATCGGATCGGTGTTGTCGATGGCCAAGGTCGCGTGGTCTGGGGTGATCAAATTCTGGCAATTCTCGCGAGTGATCTTTTGCAAGAATTGCCGGGCGCAACCATCATTGCCGACGTGAAAGCCAGCCAAGTGCTGTTCGATGAAATTTCCCGCCTGGGTGGCGAGCCCGTTATGTGGCGCACCGGGCATTCGCTCATAAAGAATAAAATGCAAGAGACCGGGGCTCCACTTGCTGGCGAGATGAGCGGCCATATTTTCTTTGCGCACAAATTTTATGGGTTTGACGATGCCCTGTATGCGGCCATCCGTTTGTTATCTGCGGTCAACCGAAGCGGTCACAGTTTTGACGAACTGTTTGATCGCTTGCCCAAGGTCGTGAATACACCCGAGCTCAGATTCCCGTGCTCGGAGGAACGCAAATTTACCGTGGTCGAAGAGGTGCGCGAGCGCCTTGCCGCCAATGGTGCCGATGTAAACGACATTGATGGCGTACGGGTATCCAATACGGACGGCTGGTGGCTGTTGCGTGCGTCGAACACCCAGGACGTGTTGGTCGCTCGTTGCGAGGCGCCAGACCAGGCTGCTCTTGATCGCTTAATGTCGAATCTGGTCAGCGAATTAGAGGCCAGTGGTATTGCGCCGCCAGAGCTTGGTTGAATACCAGATTCCCCGATCAACTAGTAAAGCGCGGTTAACTAGTATCGAACTGGTGCCGGTGCTAAAATGCAGGCACAAATAGTTAGCAAGAGGACCGGTTTTGGTGTGTGGACCATCTGGATCATCTTGCCGACACTGTATTAGGCTGAAGTAGCGACGCTGGTTGTGGGCTGTCTGTAGTCCCGAAGGGGAGTTTAAGTGGAGGCGACAGAAGCCGATAATCCGAATCCAGCCGTATCTCTGAACCGACTGGTAATTTGGTTTTGTGCTTACTTGGCGGCAGGGGCCGTCGATTATCTCGTTGAAACCATGATTCTAGCCCCTCGGCCAGTGTCTCTGGCGGCGGGGGTCGCGCTAGCTTCGGTTCTCTCGGCGGGTGTGCGCGTCTGGCCGGCTTTACTCTCTGGCTCGCTATTACTCCTCCTTTTCGCCGGGCAGGGCGCCAGTATTTATAGCCAAACTGTATCTGCCGTGGGCGGCGCCCTTGGCGTCACTTTCGGCGCGGTCGCAGCGGGCGGCATCGTCCGGCGTATGGCCGAGGCTGTGCCACCGGTGGGTCGCATCTCTGATCTGCTTGTGTTTTTCGGTTTCGGCGCTGTTTTAAATGGCTTAATTGCGGGCTCAATCGTAGCGGTCAGCTTTGGACTGGCAGGGCTGGGCGATCAGTTAATTGGCGTTTGGCGCGCCTGGTTCATCTCCGATTTTTTGGGGGCGCTGGTATTAACGCCTGCAATCCTCGCTTGGCTTTACCGCGGAGAAGTTCCCTATTCCGGTGAACGACGGCGGGAAGCCACGATTCTAACAATACTGCTTAGTCTATTTGCTCTAATAGCCATGGGCCCGTTGGCTGAATTTGCGGGTCCGGTCGCGAGCCATCCACTTATTCTCGCATTGCCTTTGGCGTGGGGCGCTGTTCGGTTTGGGGCCGCGCGTGCCTCAATTTGGGTCGTTCTGGTGTCGCTGTTGGTCGTATGGGGAACAGGTCAAGGTTATGGCGCTTTCAATGCGGTATCGGTCGACCATCCCTTGCCGGGTTTGCAGTTCACCATATTCCTAATCGCGATCACGACCTTGACCACCGGTGCCATCGCCACTGCGCAACTGCGCATCGAGCAAGCTCTGGTCGAGGCCAATCGGCGCCTTGGTGAGCGAGTTGACGAGCGTACCCAAGCCTTACGGGAAAGCGAGGAGCGGCTTGGAAATTTGTCGACCACGGATGATCTGACGGGCGCTAGTAACCGGGCCTATTTTCTTGAAATGTCGAAGATGGAGTTTTACCGGGCACGGCGCTACCAGCGGCAGTTGGCCGTGCTCATGATGGACGGTGACCGATTTAAGAGGGTCAACGATACCTATGGGCATGCAGCCGGTGACGTGGTGTTGAAAGTCCTCACCGAAACTTGCCAGGAAGTTTTGCGGGCGAGTGACATATTCGGCCGAATTGGGGGCGAGGAGTTTGCAGCAACCTTGCCTGATACCGACCTTACAGGCGCGATGGAAGTGGCGGAAAGGTTGCGCCAAGCGGTCGAAGCGCGCGAAATTGAAATTGATACCGATACCGTGAGTATGACTGTCAGCATAGGCGTGGCGGTCATTTCGGAAGAAACCACCGAATACGAGCAATTGCTGAAAAAGGCCGATGATGCCCTTTACCGGGCCAAGGAAGCTGGCCGTAATAAAGTTGTTGGCTGAGCTCGGCCTATAGCATCATTCGAGAGGGGCGCACTGCTGGGCGCTCAGGGTTTTCTCCCAGCCGCACCCATCCGGGCCCTTGATGGCCAAAGTCGAAACTGTCCGGGTGTAGGATTTCCGCCAAAATCTCCAGCGACTCAACCAGCCGGGGTCCGGGGCGATTGAAATATTGGTTGCCGTCGGCCACATAAACCTGCCCCGTTTTGACCGCACTCAGCTCGGCCCAACCTGCCCGCGCCGACAATAGCGTGACATCTTCGATCGCCCTGGGAATGTCGAAACCGCACGGGATGACCATGATCACCTCCGGGTCTGCATCGACAAGTTGCTCCCAATCGAGCCAGGGGGAATGGGCACCCGAGGTGCCAAACAAATTTTCCCCGCCTGCCATAGAGACCAAAGTGGGCATCCAATTCCCACCGGTCATCAGCGGCTCAATCCATTCGAGCGTTGCGACGCGCGGCTTGATCGGCAAATCAACGGCAGCGTTTTCAATCGCGGTAGTGCGCGCAATCAGACCGTTGATCAAAGTTTCCGCCGCCCTGTCCGCCTCGAGCGCACGTGCGACGGCGCGGATGTCACTCCACAAGCCATCCAAGTCTGTCGCCGCCAAGCTTACGATGCGGGCACTACCGTCAGTCCAGTCTTCGATCGCGCACGCCACATCCTTTTCACTCACGGCGCATACGTCGCATTGGGTCTGTGTGACGATTAGATTGGGGGCGGCCGCTTTCAAACCGGCTATGTCCACCTCATAGACCGACAACGCGTCTTCGACCAAGCTTTTGACCCCCTGGTCAATGTCAGCACTGGCGGCATCCGAGTTCACCTTCGAGCTCGTCAACACGGGCAAATGTTCAAGACCCTCCGGAAAGTCACATTCATGGGACTTTCCCACCAAGCAATCCTTAAACCCAAGTGCGGCGACGATCTCGGTCGCACTGGGCAACAACGATGCAATACGGAAAGGGACTTCGGCAGGTATTGTCATGATACTGGAATGGTCCGTTGGGGTTGCTTACCATACCCCAAAGATTGCCTGCACGGCGAACTTTGGTCGGCGACATCACGAATGGAGAACAAAATGGCCGTACTGACATCTCATCTTGCTGCCGAAGGCGGCGAACGGGACAGTGATTTAATGCAAACCTTGGACAGCCAACGGAAGGCATTTTTGCATGACGGCCCACCGTCACGGGAGCAAAGAGTGCGCCATCTGGATGCCCTACTTGCACTGATCCTCAAATATCAGGACCGCTTGGTCGAATGCGTGTCCGAGGATTTTGGTCATCGTTCACCCCACGAAACCATGCTGGCTGAAATCGTTGGGTCAGTTAAGCCGATCAAACACGCGCGCAAGCACCTGAAACGCTGGATGAAGCCGGAACGGCAACCCATGGAACTGGAATTGATGCCGGCAAAGGCTGAAATTCATTACCAGCCGCTCGGTGTGATCGGCATTATGGCGCCGTGGAATTACCCGTTTTTTCTCACAATCAATCCGCTCATCGGTGCCTTGGCGGCGGGCAACCGTGTGATGTTGAAGCCATCTGAATTGACGCCGCGCACATCACAATTGATGAAGGAAATGCTGGCGGAAGAGTTTGACGAAACGCAAATTAGCGTGGTGTTGGGCGGGCCAGAAGTTGCGGGTGCGTTCAGCAGATTGCCCTTTGATCATTTGCTATACACCGGTTCGACCCCGGTGGGGCGCAAGGTGATGATGGCGGCGGCTGAAAATATGGTGCCGGTGACACTTGAACTCGGTGGCAAGTCGCCTGCAATTGTGGGGCCTGATTACGATCTCAAGCACGCAGCCAGCCGCATCACTTTTGGCAAACTGTTGAACGCGGGT
>Ga0315336_1004164_pt1 | contig 17673 bp, 17 predicted proteins | sample ASW5metaG_FD_204512 | JGI IMG/M metagenome (GOLD analysis project Ga0315336, IMG submission 204512) | Ammonia-oxidizing marine archaeal communities from Monterey Bay, California, United States - ASW #5 | ecosystem: Environmental > Aquatic > Marine > Intertidal zone | place: USA: California... | reverse complement strand
AGAAACTCGCTGAGCCTCAGCATGGCCGGTAATTCCGCGGTAGATAACCGGTGGAGTTCTTGGGTCTCTGGAGCGGTGGTTGTCGTTTGGCTCACTTACAGTATCTCCGGCAATTTATTTTAGAGGTCAATCTAGTAGTCGTAGGCTGCTTTCATCAGCCACAAAGACACGTTCGGTTTCCACATAACGAGAATGAGGCCGCACAGTTGTAGCAGCACAAACGGGATGATGCCCTTATAGATTTCCTGGATCTTGACTTCTTTAGGTGCGATACCCTTTAGATAGAACAAGGCGAACCCAAATGGTGGAGTGAGGAATGAGGTCTGTAGGTTGATAGCCATTAACGTCAGAAACCAGAAGGTAATGTCCTTGGAAGCTATATGGTCGCCAAAATCTAGGCCCGCGATCAGTGGGGCGAAAACTGGTAACACGATCAGGGTAATTTCTATCCAGTCGAGAAAGAAGCCGAGAAAAAACGTAATCACCATCAAAAGTATCAACAACTGCCAAGATGTTAATCCGGCTTCTAGGATGAGATGTTCGACGATGTCATCACCGCCCAGCGACCGATAGACATAGGCGAAACAGGTTGCACTGATGATGATAAAGAAAATCATGGCGATCGTGCGTGCCGACGTATGGCAGACCCCAGTGAGAAGCTCCATGGTGAGTCGACGATTGCCAGCAGCCAACAATATAGTGCCGAATGCACCCACGGCACCGGCTTCGCTGGGTGCGGCGATGCCAAATAGAATAGAACCCTTGATCATAAAAATTAGCAGCACCGGTGGCAGAAAGCTCTTAAATATCATTCCTGGATATTTGTTTCTGGGTACATGCAATAGTTCTGGCGGCAAGTTGGGGGCCACTTTCGGTCTCAACTTCGCGTAAATTGCGACGAACGCTAAATAGAAAAAGGCCAGCACTAGTCCTGGGACAATAGCAGCCATAAACATGTTGCCGACAGAGACGGCCATAAGATCCGCCATGATAATCAGCATGATGCTGGGTGGGATCAGGATGCCCAGCGTGCCGGAAGCTGCGATGCAGCCGCAGGAAAGAGAGTTCTTGTAGCCTTGTTTTATCATCGTGGGCAGGGCGAGCGCGGTCATCATTGTTACCGACGCGCCGATAATGCCGGTCATTGCGGCTAATACTGTACCCATCACGATCACGGCGAGTGCCAAGGATCCGGCAACGTTCTTGAGTAGTACCTGCACACAGTACAGAAGATCATTGGCGACGCCACTTCGTTCCATCATGACGCCCATAAAAACGAAAGCAGGCACCGCAACCAATACCAGGTTTTCTGCGCCTTGGAACCAGATTCGAGGTAAGAAATTAAAGAACTCGATCAATGAAAACATATCGAGAAAATAACCGAGAATGCCGTATAGGAAAGCGAGGCCCCCGAGTATGAATGCGACGGGAAATCCGGAAAATAGCAAAAGAGCTAGAGTCACGAACATGCAGAGCGGCAAATAGTCCTGAAAAAATTCCAGCACTAAATCTTGAGCTTCCTCATCCATACTGCTGATCGAGGTATAGGCCATGATGATGGCCAGCACTATCAAGGCAACGATAGCCTTTCCCCAATGTTGAGCTATACCTTTTTGGATGCCTTCCATGCCTTGACTCCGACTGCGGTTAGAAGATTAACAAAATAACGACTGGGGCCAGAAACCTGGCCCCAGTCTGCACAACTTAGTGGCTCACTACAACAACAACTTATCGTTTAATCAAGATAGGTCGGTTTCAGAGCCTGAGCAGCACCCCACTTGGAGTATGCTTTACGCCACGTGTTATAGCTCGCGGTTATTTCTGCGAACAGTGGATCATTGGCTGAATCTTCAGCAACGACTTCATTCCACGCCGCTTCAAACACAGCGATCTGATCATCGGTCCATCGACGTGTGATTACACCATGCTTCTCACCCATCTCGACCATGGCGCCGGGGTTGACCGCTTCAGTTTCTACGTAGGAGCGGGCCAGACTGGATCGGCAGGCAGTTTCAACGATCATTTTGTTCTGATCAGACAGGCTATTCCACTTGTCCATGTTGATTTGCAGCGTACCAATTGATACCTGCTGGTGCCAACCTGGGAAGTAGTTATTTTTGGCAATCTGATAGAAGCCATACTTGATGTCCATAGCAGGCATTGAGAACTCGGTGGCATCGATCACGCCTTTTTCAAGCGCGGGAAAGATATCGCCGCCCGCCAGTAGCTGGGTGGAGACGCCGAGTTTCTGCATTACACGGGCACCTAGGCCGAAAAAGCGCATCTTCAGGCCGCGTAGTTGCTCAAGATCGGTGATCTCATTTTTAAACCAACCTGAGGTCTCGGGGCCGATGGCCAGACAGTGCATAGACTTAATGTTGTGGCCGCCGTAGATCTTGTCACGGATCGCATCACCACCATGGTGCCAGATCCAAGCCATATATTCGCCCAAGGTTGGACCGAACGGGACCGCGGTAAAGTAGGCCAGTGATGGGTACTTACCCACATCATAACCAGCGGTCGACCATGCCATTTCCACGGAGCCTTTGGATGTTGCATCAAAGCCTTCGTTAGCAGGAATCAAAGCGCCTGGCTCAAAAAACTTAACGGTGAATTTGCCGTCGGAGAGTTTACCGATATCTTCGGCAAATCGTACGGCTTCCCAGCCCAAGTGTGGTACCTGGCTACCCCAGGCACTGTGCATCTTCCATTTGACTTTTGCAGCCTGTGCGCTGGTACCAACCAGTGCGACTGAAAATGCAAATGCGCAGATTGCGAGAGTTTTACTGATTTTCATCAATGATCCTCCTGTACTGTTTAACGTTTAGTTCTGGGCGCCTGGCTAGCGGCCTAGTAATAGGCACGCAGAGTAAGGCGCGTCAGTTCAACGCTTGAAAGGTAAACAGGTACATGACAAAAAGATGGTGCTCGATGCTCCTCCCCCTTGTAATTTGTTCTTGTTTACCACTCTAGAGGCGTTCCCTCAGCCTCCACACCAGCACGCTACCATCAAATATGAGTCCAGGCAACCTTGACAGGTCGATCCTGGTCTTCACATTTCTATTTCTACATCGGGCAGTTCAGTAGGAGGGTTCATGTAATTGATGAACCACTCTGTCTCAGTGAACATAAACCCCCATCGAATTTCTCTATTCCCACATATTTTGTAAACTATCTAGTTCACTTGTGCAGAACGTCCCGATTGACAACAAAAGCTTCGTCTAATGTGGAATCCAGCCCGTTTAGCGCATTTTGTGCTGCGATACAGGCGGTACGCGCTGAAGATTCGACCGTTACGCCAGCGCAATGCGGACTGACCACCACGTTTTCTAGTCCTAGCAAATTAAGAGACGGATTTGTTGGCTCGGTCACGAAAACGTCGATACCGGCGCCTCCAATTGCCCTCTGGAGGAGGGCGCTGTGTAACGCGGCCTCGTCGACGATACCGCCTCGGGCTGTGTTTATCAGCAGTGCGTTTGGATTCATGAGGCTAAGTTCATGGCTACCGATTAGATTTTTGGTTTCTTCGTTGAGAGGACAGTGGACTGATACGATGTCCATGAGGGGTAGGGCGTCGTGGAGATTGCGAACGACGTGGGCAGCCTGATCTTGTATTGCCCGGTCAGGGACATAAGGATCGTAGACGTGTACGGCCATACCAAAAGCAAGTGCACGACGAGTGACTTGTGTGCCGATTCGGCCGAATCCAATGACCAGCAGCTGAGATGTGTTTATCTCACGCGCAATAGGTGCGTCTCTGAAATTGAAATCGCCCTGACGTGCTGCGGTGTCATAGCGTAGGCCTTGCTTGGCCAATGCCAAGATGAGATACAGGGTATGTTCGGCGACTGAAACTGCATTTCCCCCGATCGCAATCGTCAACGGTATCCGGCGCGCAGTCAGCGCTTTTACATCCACAGAATTGAAGCCCACACCATGGCGGGACACTACCTTTAAAAGTGGTGCGCTGTCGATGATTGACGAAGTAATTTGTGCGGAACGGACCAGTATGGCATCGACATCGGACACCAGATTTACAAGGTCGGATTCGTTGTGTGCTTCAGTGATCTCGATCGTCAAATCGGCCCGTGTTTGGAGCAGGTTAATACCGTCCTGATGAATGTGACCGACGACAAGAACCTTCATGCTGTGTAAATTATTTAACTTGTGCAGATTTAGCGAGGGCTGCCCGCAGCATTTCAATATTAAAAGATGGGTCTCGTGCAGCCTCCAGTTGTACCGCTTCTTTTCTGATCATCAAGTCAACAGCAGCTGGTAGTCGTTCTATAGCTTCATTGGGAATAACGACTGCGCCGTGTCGGTCCGCATGGATAATATCGTTATGTTTCACGACCATGCCGAGGACTTCGACTTGAATTCCGAAATCGATAACGTGGTTGTAGATATGACTCGGCACCACCTTGCGGGCGAGAATTTGAAATTCTGGGGCACAGTCATCAAGGTCACGCATAGCGCTGTTGGTGACAGCGCCAAGGCAGCCGAGTCCTTTGTGGATGTTGGTCTGTACTTCTCCCCAGAAGGCGCCAGCGCCAGGATCGGTTTCAAAATCCTGAACGACAGCTACCGTGGGATGGGGCGCGTGGGCTACGTATTCATAGTAGGCCAACCGCCGGCTGGCCAGTTCCTGTGCACTTTCTTTTGGCGGTGTTCGAGTGGCACAGCGTACTGTGCGGGCATACCCCACAATGGGTTTGAGTGCTGGGTTAAGGCAGACCGCGTGCTCTACAGTGAAGCCATAACCGCGTCGCTCCGGGATGACCAATTCAAGGGCGTTGCAGATGGTCGGTGTATCCCATTGGGTTAGAAAAGACAGTTCAGGTGGCGTGTTTAGTGTCATGGTATTTGTCTTGATTAATGTTGTTCGGGCAGATATGCGGGTTAAGTAATCAGTGCAGGCTACCAGGGAAATGTTGGTTGATTAAGTGATATAAGCTCGGGCGCTAACCAACAACGGCTTCGGCTTCGATTTCAACTTTCAATTGCGGTGTCACCAGAGCCGATACTTCAACCAGTGTTGAGGCCGGCCGATGTTCCCCAAAATATGTCTGTCGAATTGGATTAATCAGGACACGGTCATTGATATCGGTGAGGAAGACTGTGACTTTCACGATATGCTCTGGCCGGCCACCGGCCGCTGTCAGGGCGCCGTCGAGATTGGACATAGCAATTCTGAACTGTTCCACAACATCGTCGGGGGCGGAGCCATCTGGTCGCATGCCAACTGTGCCTGACAGCCAGATTCGGTTGCCAGCCTTGACAACATGACAATAATGGCTGACTGGCGGTGGCTGATCATCGAGTAGAAAACGTTCGATCTGGGTCATATTGAAAGTCCACGTTAGTGTATGGATGGACAAACGCTAACACGGTGAGTGTCGATATGACAAATTGATACAGTCACCTGAACACGCGTGTCTTGACTTCAGGGCGAAGAGACTAAAGAGGATAAAACTGAGGTGAGTGTAGACGAACATCGGAAAATCGATGACCAAGGCCCAGTTAGTTTGGGGGGGCTGCTTAGAAATCGAGAATTTCGGTTGATCTGGCTGATCGGTGCAGCCACTAATACCTTGCGTTGGTTGGAAATTTTGGCCGTTGGGGTGGTGGTATTTGACATGACAGGATCCCCATTCCATGTTGCCTTTATGATCATATTGCGGTTTCTGCCAATGGCGTTGATTGGTGCGCTCACCGGTGTCGTTGCTGACCGCTTCAACCGGCGACTGTTTCAGATCTGGTCACTCGGATCCATGATGGCAACATCAATTTTGCTGGCCCTCATCGCGTTTGGTGGACATCTGAATCTTTGGGTAATTGGGATGAGCGTGGTTTTAAACGGGCTGTTCTGGACGACAGACAATCCTATCCGACGTACTTTGTTGGGTGAGGTGGTTCAGCCTGCACAGATCGGGATTGCGATGAGTCTTGACACAGTCACGAACTCGACCACGCGATTCTTGGGTCCATTGGTGGGTGGTATTTTCCTCGAATTTGTAGGCCTTGAGGGTGTATTTTTAGTCGGCGCTATTCTTTATGCATGTGCGCTGGGTTTAGCTTTTCTAGTTCGTACCGTCCCTGGCCAACAGAAACAGGGTCGAGGCAGTATTTTCAGCTTTCTTAGCGATGGAATAAGGGTGCTTCAAACTAATCGTGTTTTAGTCGGAATACTGGCTATCACCGTGATCTACAACCTGTGGGCGTTTCCGTTTGTGGCCATGATTCCGGTTATCGGCAAGGATGTTCTGGGATTGAGTCCGTTGCCCGTTGGATTGCTGGTGAGCGCTGAAGGCGCTGGTACACTCATCGGTGCATTATTGGTGCTCCTGACACGCTCGGTAACGCATTATCGGCGCCTGTACACCTTCGGGTTGAGCATAAGCTTGGCAATGGCATTGATTTATTCTCAGATGGGGTCGTTTCTTCCTTCTGGTGTGTTTCTGGCTTTGGAGGGCATTGGCGCTGGATTTTTTGCCGCTATGCAGGCTGCTCTGGTCCTGCTCAATACACCCCCGCACATGCGCAGTCGCATGATGGGGTTGCTGTCGGTGTGCGTCGGGCTGTGTGCACTGGGATTTCTGCACATTGGATTGCTCGCCGACTGGGTAGGCGCACAGAATGCCGTACTGATTTGCACGGCCGAGGGCCTAATTGCTCTGATCTTGGTCTGTTGGACCTGGCCCGAGATAATAGCCCGCCAGACGCTCCCCTCATCCACCTCTTAAATTGAATGAACGAACCGGCTGATCTTTCATCGCCTGACCAAGGACGAAGTGTGCTGTTCCAGCGGGCCGTTATTCTTGGTACGTGTACGTTGGTAACGATCCTCTATGCCATGACGGTCACCATTGCGAATGTGTCGTTGCCGCAGATGCAGGGTGCGTTGTCAGTCACGCAGGACCAAATTACATGGGTCGTGACCTTCAATATTGCTGCCACGGCAGTCGCCACACCTTTGTCGGGTTGGCTGGTGGGTCGTTTCGGGCGTCGGCGTCTGTTGATCTATGCAATCATCGGTTTTGCAATCGCCTCGCTGGCCTGTGGTCTCGCTAATTCTTTGGGTACGCTGATCTTTTTTCGGGTATTACAGGGCGTTTTCGGAGCACCGTTGGCGCCGGTGTGCCAGGCCATTGTCCAGTCTACTTTTCCAAGGCATATGTACGCGAAGGCAATGGCCTTCTTTGGAATGGGAGTCATCATAGGGCCGATTATTGGCCCTGTCGCGGGTGGTTATCTGAGTGAAGCCTACAGTTGGCGCTGGGTATTTTTTATGATCGTGCCATTTACGTTGTTGGCATTAATGGCGGTTCTGGCTTTCATTCGGGATACATCCACCCGTACTGCTGTTCGATTTGATTGGACAGGGTTTCTGGCTCTGTCTGTAGCGGTAACTTGTCTGCAAATTACGTTGGATCGCGGCCAGCGGGCCGATTGGTTTGATTCCTACGAGATCATTATTTTGACTTGCCTGGCCGTCGCTGCTTTATACATGTTCCTCGCACATGTGGCGACGACAGATCGACCATTTCTCCGGCCAGCATTATTTAAAGATCGAAATTTCGTAATCGGCGTGACATTGATGTTTATTTTCGGTCTTCTCAACTTCACGCCAATTACGTTGTTGCCCACACTACTACAGAATTTGAGAGGCTATCCAGACTCGGTCATCGGGTACGTGCTGGCGATCAGGGGTTTGGGCACCTTGGCCGGTTTTTTCTTTATGATAGTTGGGAGTCGAATTGACCCACGTTTGATGGTGGTGGCTGGATTTGCAACACAAGGTATTTCTGGATGGTACATGGCTCAGGCGGATCTTAACGTCATGCTGGATGATCTTTTCTGGCCCATGATTGTTCAGGGTTTTGGAGTTGGACTCCTTTGGCCGTCGATTACGGCTATCACCTTTTCTACCCTGAATAACAAGTATCTAGATGAAGGTACGGCGTTTTATCATTTGATCCGTAATATTGCGAGCAGCATCTATATCTCCATCAGTGTTGCCGTCATTATGCGAACCAGCGGCCAACGTTATGCCGAAATGACAGATCATGTATCACCGTTCAATCAAAATCTTGATTTACCGTGGGCAAGTCGCGGATGGAGTGCAACAACTACCGAGGGGTTGGGTCATCTGGGTAGTGAGATCGGTCGCCAGGCTGCCATGATTGGTTACATTAATTCGTTTTATATGTTTTCAATCACGTCTTTTGCATTTATTCCATTGGTATTGTTAATTCGCTGGAAAAAAGAAAATGGGCTTCCGGCAGCTAAGGAAAGTGAGGAAAATGTTCGCGATTAAGGACATTGCAGTCGATCATTTCCGAATACCCTTGCCGCTAGCATTGTCCGATTCGACCCATGGTGAGATTACTCACTTTGGCCTGGTCACTGTGCGGCTGACCGATGCCCAGGGTCGGGAGGGACTGGGCTACACCTATACCGTTAACAATATTGGTGCCGCAGCCGTGCTCAAACTAATTGAGCAGGATCTTGCTGAGTCGATTCTTTCCTCAAGCTCAGATTCAATTGAAGCCTTTTGGGAGGAGATGTGGTGGCACGTCCATTTTGTAGGCCGAGGTGGATTAGCTGCGTTTGCTATGGCCGCTGTCGATATCGCTTTATGGGACCTGCGGGCTAAAACAGTCAACAAGCCGATGTGGCGATTGCTCGGTGGTGACCGTCGTGAAGTAAAAGCTTACGCGGGCGGAATTGACCTCGACTTCACCCTGGATCAGTTGCTTGCTCAGGCGGAAGGATTTCTGGCACAGGGGTTCCAGGCAATCAAGATGAAAGTCGGTCGTGACGTACTGGAACAGGATATTGATCGGGTACAGGCCCTGCGAAAATTCGTCGGCTCGGATTTTCCACTGATGGCTGATGCCAACATGCGTTGGACGGCCGACGAAGCTGTGAGGGCGGCAACAGCATTGGCGTCTTGCGGTTTATATTGGCTGGAGGAGCCTGTTATACCGGATGACTTTATAGGCCACGCCCGTGTTCAGTCGGAGGGTGGTGTGCCGGTCGCCAGCGGTGAAAATCTGCACAGCACCTACGAGTTCAGTCAGCTGATTGAAAGTGGGGGGGTGACCTACCCTGAGCCGGATGCGGCGACTGTTGGGGGAATTACGCCTTGGCTCAAAATCGCTGAACTTTCACAGGCGCATGGGCTTCACATCACCTCTCACGGTATTCACGATATTCACGTTCATTTGCTCGCGGCAGTGACTAACGCGGATTACTTGGAGGTCCATGGGTTTGGCCTCGAACGCTTTATCGCAGAACCCTTGCAGCTGAACAACGGCCTGGCCCTGGCACCGGATCGGCCAGGCCATGGTGTGGTCCTCGAGTTTGAGGCTCTTGAAACCCATCGTCATACGACTTGATCTAGCCGACGTTTGTACTTAGTTCTGCTTCGACCAATGCGGTTTGTTTTTAATTTGACGCAGCGCTCTAGACTCGAGTCGGTACGGGGTCAGGAACTGCCATCCCGATTACGCCAGACCATCGCTTTCTGGCCCACATTCCGGATCAGTTCCAGCACATCGCGTTCGCCCACCACGTCGCGCATCTGCCCCGACAGTTCGCGTTTTCGGCGTGTATCGATTCGAACCGACACCGTCATTCCGGCCCGCAACTGCGGGCCGCCGGCGTTATCGGTTATTACAAGGTTAATGGGTATGCGCTGGACGACTTTGACCCAGTTTCCCGATGCGTTCTGTGGGGGTAGGATTGAGAATTCAGCACCGGTGGCTGGAGCGATGCTGCTGACCACAGATTCCCAAGTTTTATCGGGATAGGCATCGGCCACAATGGTCGCCTGTTGACCAGGCAGAATATGGGTAAGTTGTGTTTCCTTGAGATTGGCTTCAATCCAGATCGGTTGATTCTCTATCAGGCTGAATATCGGTTTGCCGGCCAGCGCGTATTCGCCCACCTGCAGTTTCATGTTACTGACGATTCCGGAGGCGGGCGCGCGGATGGTGGTGGCCTTCAGGTCAACGGCCGCTTGGTCATAGGTTGTTTGCGCGGTCAGATAACGTGGATGCTGGTCGACCGGTAGTAGTTCATTGCCTGCCAGTTGAGCCAGCCCCCGCTGTACACGTTGTTCAATGATTTGCACCTCACGTCTTGCAACCTGCAGGTCATGCTTGGCTTCGTCATGTTTTTCTTCACTACTCAGACCTTGCTTCAGCAGTTTTCGTTGGCGTTTGTAGCGTCGATTGAGATATCGCACTTTATCCTCGGCCAGTTGAGCCTGAATAACAGTTTCGCCGTAATCGGCACGCAGGGATTCGAGTTCGGTTCGGATCACTGCCATCTGCGCCCGGGCCCGATTGAGTGTGATCTCCAGGGGTGAGGAATCCAGCTGTAACAAAATATCATTGGCTTCAACTGCCTGGTTATCAGCGACCAGCACGGAGGTGACTCGACCTGAAACCTCTGTGCTGATGATGATGACATTGGCCTTCACATAGGCGTTGTCCGTGCTGACATACCGGCCGCCCGCCGCATAAAGATACAGACCCACACAAATGGCCGCTAAGGGAATAACGATTAAAAACACGGTTCGTTTCAGCGTACGGCCGCTCAACATGGAGAAAAGTTTGTGTTCCGACATCACGTCTTACTCTTATCGTCCACGGGTAGATTCAGCAGGTTGGTCTTCATATGAATCAAGATATCCACTAACCGTTCTCGTTCCTTTTCGTTCAGTCCCTCGAGCGACTGTTGACGAAGATCTGCGGCGATACGGCGAAGTGATTTCATGGCAGGTTTGACTTCGTCGGTTAGATATACGCGTTTGACACGGCGGTCATCTGGGTCGGGTTCACGGCGAAGCCATCCTTTGGCTTCCAGGCGATCAAGCAGTCGGCCGAGTGTGGGCCGCTCTATTTCCAAGATTTCGGCCAATTCGGCCTGGACAAGTCCGTCGCGACGATAAAGGTGTGTCAGGACCCACCATTGCGATCGGGTCAACCCGATAGATTTTGCTCTCCGGTCAAATGTGGTTCGCATTAACCGGGAGACATCGTTCAGAATAAACCCAAAATTACGATCTAGATTTTCACGTTGCATGGCAATAATGTAGTAGTCTAGCTTATAATAAGCAAGACAATTATAACCAAGGTTATTAATCTATGAATCAGATAGATCTGAAAGGTCGACGGGCGGTGGTAACCGGCGCAGCACAAGGCATTGGTTTGAGCATCGCCCAGCGATTGTTGGCATCAGGCGCCCACGTCTGCCTGTGGGATCAAGACGCGGCACTGCTTGAGGAAACTTGCGAGGTATTGGCTGGGTCGCCAGTCTTTTCACAGGTCGTAGATGTGACTGATTTCGGCGCTGTCGCGGAAACTGCTCAACAGACAGCCACTGACCTCGGTGGTATCGATATCCTGGTGAACAATGCAGGGATAGCGGGCCCAACAGTCCCATCGTGGGAATATCCTGTTCCCGACTGGCAGAATGTCATCGACGTCGACCTAAATGCCGTGTATTACTGTTGCCGTGCCGTGGTTCCAATGATGCGCGAGCAGGACTATGGGCGAGTTGTCAATGTGGCTTCCATCGCAGGGAAAGAAGGTAATCCCAACGCAGCAGCTTACAGTGCTGCCAAAGCTGGGGTCATTGCTCTGACTAAATCGATCGCGAAAGAAACTGCAGACCTCAACATCGCAGTCAATTGCATCAGCCCGGCAGCTGCGAAAACTCGCATATTCGATCAAATCAGCCAACAGCATATTGACTACATGTTGTCGAAGATTCCGCGAGGTCGGTTTGTCCTGGTTGAGGAGATCGCAGCGATGGTAGCCTGGATGGTGTCAGAAGAAAATTCCTTTACGACGGGGGCCGCCTTCGACCTCAGCGGAGGTCGGGCGACCTATTAATTCCAATGGGGAAGAAAGCAATCATTGTTGTTGGTGCAGGCGACGCGACAGGGGGTGCGATCGCCCAACGATTTGCACGGGAAGGTTATGTGGCCTGTGTGGCAAGGCGAAATGCCGACAAGCTTACGCCCCTGGTCGAGCGGATTAAGGCAGAAGGTGGAGAGGTAGAACCTTTTGGCACCGATGCTCGGCGAGAAGATCAGATTCAACAGTTGTTCAAGACTGTCGAGAATGATATCGGTCCGGTCGAGGTCTGCGTGTTTAACGCTGGTGGCAACGTTAAATTTCTACTCAACGACACGACCACTCGTGTGTATTACAAGGTCTGGGAAATGGGCTGTTTTGCCGGATTTTTGACAGGACGTGAAGCAGCGCACTACATGAAACCCCGTGGTCGCGGCACCATTTTGTTTACCGGGGCAACCGCAAGTATGCGTGGCGGTACCGGGTTCAGTGCATTCGCCGGAGCAAAGTTTGGCTTGAGGGCGTTGTCACAATCGATGGCTCGGGAACTTGGGCCTCAGGGAATTCACGTTGCACACGTGGTTATTGATGGCGCTATCGATACGGTATGGATCAAGGAAATGTTTCCCGAAACGTATGCGCTTAAAGATCAAGATGGAATACTGAATCCACAGCATATTGCCGAGATGTACTGGCAATTACACTGCCAGCGTCCTTCCGCGTGGACACAGGAGGCCGACCTTCGACCTTGGATCGAGTCGCACTAAAAAAGGTAGGGAATCGATGACAAAAACAGTCGAGTTTTTTTATGACTTTGGCAGTCCAACGGTATATCTGGCGGCTACGCAGTTGCCGACTATTGCTGACTCGGTCGGCGCAACGGTCGATTGGCGTCCCATGTTGCTCGGCGGCGTGTTTAAGTCTACAGGTAACCAAAGCCCTGTCGTTGTTGCGGCAAAAGCTGCCTATATGAATGATGATTTGGAGAGGTTTGCGAAACGCTACGGAGTACCGTTCAGGTTTAACCCGCACTTTCCGATTAATACGTTGGCGCTGATGCGCGGTGCCGTGGCGTATCAGGCCGATGCTGTTGTCTCTTCAACTTATCGTGATGCAATATTCACGGCGATCTGGGTTGAGGGTCAGAACCTAAATGAACCGGATGTAATCGGCCAAGTCTTGACCGACGCCGGGTTGGATCCCGCGGAGTTAATGGACCGGATCGGCCAGCAGACCGTGAAGGATCAACTAATCGCTAATACAGAGCAAGCCGTGGACCGTGGCGTGTTTGGTGCGCCTACATTTTTCGTGGGCGATCAGATGTTCTTTGGTCAGGATCGGCTCGACTTTGTCACAGAAGCGCTCAGCGGTTAGAACGGAATCTAATATCCAGCCTGAATAGAGGTAATCTATTAATCTGGAATCAGTTCGCCAAGCGGAATGTTTTCGCGGGCTATATAGTTATCGGTGGGGTGTCCTGTACGGCCATAGGCATGCCAGATTCTGAAACCAAGCAGTTCAAGTAGGTCGGGATTCGCCGTGTCCAACACTTCATGCCGGGTGCCCACGGTATAGTTTTCCTGGGGCCTGAACTGAGGTGTACAGAACGTCGTGAGTACCGCGCGCCTGGGTCTTTCTGAGCTATTGGCACCGGTGCCGTGCCAGATTCTGCCATCGCAAATCAAAGCTGTGCCTGCTGGACCGGTCGCTGCGATCGATTTGGCGGTCGAATCGGGTTGTCGCCCACTTAGGTGGCTTTCTGGCACCACTCGTGTGCCGCCATTCGATTCTGTGAACTCGTCAAGCATCCACAGTATGTTCACAGCGACGGGTGGAGAGATCGCGCCAGTGGATTCAGAATCTTGATCGAATAACTCACGTGACATAGACCCAACGGGTAGTCCTGCTCGGCCTATTCGCGTTGGTGGCGGCATCCACCACTGATCCGTATGTAGCCGCATGGCTACGCCACCGGGATTGGCAATGTTTGCGGTGTGGCTAGACACAAGATAGTGATCACCCAGTAGGCCCGTCACTAGTTCTCTCGTGGCTGTATGTTTCAACAGGTCCAGGAATACAGCACCTTTATTAACCAGCATCCAAACACGTTGATTCCGGCCGCCTTGCGCTTCAGTAAATTCTTGGGGGCGCAATTCGCCCGCACTGTCTCTGAAATCACCCCAGTTCTGGGAGGGCCCCCCGTCTTGAAAGGCAAAACCTTTCTGCTTTTCTGCCAGAGCTTGTTCTGTTAGCCTTATTCGAAGTTTCTCGAGCTGTTCAACAGTGAGTGCCTCACGGAGCAGACAGTAACCTTGTTGGGCAAGATCGTTGGCACATTGTTCTGGTGACGAGCTGGGTTGTGGTAGGAAAGCTTTCACGGGTAGGTAAGGTCGTTCAATTTTAAATCGGAGTGACTGACTGGCTAAGCTTCATCAAGCAGTGAATTTGTGCTGCTAAGCATAACCAGTTGTCTGATCTCGTCAATCTCGTTAGCATGACAAAGGTTGATAAAGTCCGCAGACAATGTGTGATCCACAATTGTAGGTCTGCTGGAACCGAATAAAAGGGGAAGTAAATCAAACGGATAGCAATCTTGTTGTTGGTCTTTATTATCTGCGCCGTGATTGTGTTTTTTTCGGTAAATCTGTTCTATGGATTGCTAGGTGATTTGTGGACACCGGCGGGATGATGAAATGTGGGGCTTCGCGGCCGCAATTTGATGATTGAGTGACATGCCCTCACAGAGGGTTACCCAGAAAATACGAAACCTAAGGCGTAGATTATGATCGTCCACCTGCTGCCGATATTGATGTTCGTTGTGTTGATGTTGCTGGTGTTTACCAGTTATCCGATCGGTTTTGTTCTCGGTGGAATCTCAATAATATTTGGTGTAATCGGCTGGATGTTGGGCGTATTTTCGCTTATCGAGTTCTTTAATTTTGCGCCACGTGTCTGGTTTATAGCCGATAACTTCCAGATTATCGCTGTCCCGCTATTTGTCTTTATGGGAGTGATGCTGGAGCGTTCCGAGATTGCCAAAGAGTTGTTGGAGGCATTGCAACTAATACTAAGACGGGTTCCTGGCGGCATGGCCATGTCTGTAACCGTGATGGCCACGATCTTTGCGGCAATTACTGGCATCATAGGGGCTGCTGTAGTCGTGATGACGCTGATTGCTTTGCCCCCAATGTTAAAAGCAGGGTACAAGCCGACACTGGCATTGGGCACAATCGCTGCCTCATCTACCTTGGGCATATTGATACCGCCGAGTATTCTGTTGGTGTTTTTGTCAGAACTATTGCCTATGTCTGTAGGCTCATTGTTTGCAGCATCTCTTTACCCTGGATTATTGCTTTCGCTCCTCTATCTGGCCTACATCGGTATTTTTAGTCTATTAGTTCCGAGCGCGGCGCCGAAGCTGGAGACCACTGAGGATCTTTTGTCTGGTAGGGAAATCATCCAGATTTTAGTTCGCGGGATACTACCGCCCGTGGCGTTGATCGCGATGGTGCTGGGTTCAATCCTGACCGGATTTGTCACTATCACTGAGTCTGCCGCTGTGGGGGCGGGTGGTGCAATGCTGCTGGCAGTAATTCGAAGGAAGCTCGATTTGAAAATTCTGCGAGACTGCCTTCAACGCAGTACCATGATGATAGGGATGATATTTTTCTTGTATATCGGAGCCACCTGTTTCTCATATGTGTTTCGAGTACTTGGCGGTGATGAAGTTATTCTGACATTTGTCAACGAGTCAGGACTGTCAAGTTGGGGAGTCTTGATTGTCGCAATAATGATGATCTTTGTGATGGGTTTCTTTTTTGACGTGCTTGAAATTCTGTTAATTGTTGTTCCTGTATTCGCCCCTTTGATTACACCGCTTGATTTTGGTGATCATATCGCCCAGGCCGATGTGATTTACTGGTTCGCCGTATTGGTCGCGATCACACTGCAGACCTCTTTTCTGACGCCTCCGATGGGGCTCGCCCTGTTCTATATTAAAGGAGTCGCGCCCGATAGTATTACAATGAGTCAGATCTATATCGGAGTTATTCCATTTGTATTGCTACAACTTATCTGTGTCGGTTTGGTCATGGCGTTGCCGGATATCGCTATGTGGTTACCGCACAAACTTTTCCCGTAGCGAAGATGTCTAACCAATCTAATTACGCTATATATCGTAGGTGGCTCAAGGCTGCATATTGGATAGAGAGGCCCGTTCTCTGGTTGGGTCAATTATCGGCTTGGTTGCTGCTACCACTGGTGGGCATCATCATGTTTGATGCCGTTTGTAGGAAGTTTCTTCGCAAAACAACGTTCGCACTTGAGACGGGGCTCTACCACCTGATGAACTCGCCTGTCTTGCAGGATGCGGAGTGGCACCTGCACGCGATATTGTTTTTGGTTGCCATGGGCTATGCCTATGTGTACAACGCACACGTACGGCTCGATATTTTCCGTCCTAGATTAGGCATCAAAGGCCGCTTGTGGGTGGAAGTTTTCGGTGGTGTATTTCTGCTTATCCCTTTCTTGGGTACCTTAATTTATTTTGGGTGGGATTTCTTTTTATCTGCTTGGGTGACCGATGAAGGGACTTCGGTTTTGATAGGGATAGGCAATCGCTGGTTTATTAAGTCTTTTGTAATGATCGGTTTTTCCCTGCTTCTGCTGGCCGCGGTTTCACTGATTATTCGGCTCGCAATACGATTGTGGGGTCCGGAGGATCTAATCGCTGAAACAAGAGTCGATGCGTTTACTCGAGCGTCGCATTCCGCTTTCCAATGATTGCTGGCAGTGTATTAAAAGTAGTTCAGGCTGAATCACCTCCATCGATGTACATCGTCTGCCCCGTAATATAGTCGGCTTCGTCAGAGGCCAGAAAAAATCCGACATTCGCTACTTCATCCGCAGTGGCGGCCCGTTTGAGAGGCACCGTGCCAACCCTGCGTTGCATGGAGTCGCCTTTCTGCCGACCCCACAGTTTCCCCATCTCGTTGTCAATGAAGGCCCACATATCGGTATCAACGATTCCGGGAGCCAGTGCATTAACCGTAATGCCCTGGTCAGCGAGGTCGAGTGCCATCGATCGTGTCAGTGAAACGACAGCTGTTTTGCTCGCGGCATAAGCGGCAATCTCCGGCCGGCCACGATCGGCCGCAAGAGATGCGGTGTTAATGATCTTGCCACATTGGCGCTCCACCATGTGTTTGGCTACAGCCTGGCCGCACAAAAATACGCCCTTGAGGTTGACGTCGATAACTTGATCCCATTCAGTTTCCGTGACCTCTAGAAAATTCTGGACGCGAATAATGCCTGCGTTATTGAAAAAAATATCTATGCGGCCAAATGATTTAACAACCGCCTGGACCATTTGGGCGACTTGCTCTGTCTGGGTTACGTCGACTGCTACCTTAAGAGCTTTGCGATTATGGGACTCTATGATTCGGGCGATATCGTCGAGTGCTTCCGTTCGAATATCCGCAAGTGCGACATGGGCGCCTTCACGGGCAAGGCGCCGGGCAATTGCCTGACCAATGCCGCCTGCTGCGCCGGTAATCAGGGCTACTTTTCCATCGAGTTTCATAATGAGCCACCTAAGATAATGCGGTTTAACTGATTACTGCGCTGTCATACCGCCGTCTATGACGAGTTCTGCACCTGTCATGAAACTTGATTCGTCCGAACCCAGAAACACACAGCCCCAGGCTATATCCTCTGCGGTTCCCATGCGTCCGATCGGCGTTTGGCTTACCCGTTTGTTCCATTCTTCTGGGTCGGCATGCACCGCGGCTGTCATGCCGGTATC
>Ga0315336_1004163_pt1 | contig 17674 bp, 11 predicted proteins | sample ASW5metaG_FD_204512 | JGI IMG/M metagenome (GOLD analysis project Ga0315336, IMG submission 204512) | Ammonia-oxidizing marine archaeal communities from Monterey Bay, California, United States - ASW #5 | ecosystem: Environmental > Aquatic > Marine > Intertidal zone | place: USA: California... | reverse complement strand
ATTGCTGGACGGCGGTCATGTTTCCCAGCCCGCGGTCCAGCATTCTCAATCGTCTGCGGCCCAGAAAGGGATGCACGCCATGCCGGTCATTTCACGACGTGATTTCCTGCAGCACACCGCGGCCGCATCGGGACTGACGGCCGGGCTGTTCGGACGGGATGCGCTGGGCGCTCTCAATCCATCGAAGGTCGATTTCCGCGTCGCCTATCCTCGGACGCGCATTCCGGTCTCGTTCATCATCGACGATTCCACCTGCCTGGTGAACATGGGCCACTACTGCATGCCTCAGTTTGCCGCAGCCTGGCCTGAACGGGCCATCTACCGGAAACCGTGGAACACCTGGCCCCGTGAGATTCCCGACACGTTCGTGCGCGAGTTCGGCGAGTGGTGTGCCGCGCAGGGGGTGAAGGGGAAATACAGTGTGGTGCCTAACCCGGCGTGTGTCGGTTGGATCGACCGAGGTCTGCCGGGCTGGTCTCGGGGTCAACTTCAGGACAGCCTGAAACTGGTCCGCCAACTGTTGTTGCCCAACTGGGATATTCATCCGGAGATGATCACGCACACGCGTGTGATCGATCTGAAGACCGGGCGGCCTTTCGCAGAAATCAGCCCGGCCACGATGGAGAATTCGTATCCGCGCACAAAGATGAGCGTTGATCACCTGGCCTCCTACCTGGCCTACGCGCTGCGCATCGTCAAGAACTGCGATCTGCCGTGCGAAGGCGTCACCACTCCGGGCGGATTCGGAAACCTGGTCAAATCCGAATTGTCCGTGGCTGTGCAGCAAGCATTACGCGACGTTTACCAGACGGAAATCCCACACTATTTCAAGTACGTCCGCAACGGCGACGAGAACACCGAACCCGTTTTGGAACATGTGACGGAGCGCGTCAACGGCGCGCCCGACCTGACGGTCAACGTGCCTGCCGGCACCGGTGACTGGTTCGGCGGCTGGGATGGCGACCGCGGCCCCGAGGGTCCGCGATACTGCAACGCCGACGCGTCCGGCGGCCGGATGGTTGACCTGATCGAACGCGGCCAGCCGGCCGTCATGCTCTGCCACTGGCCGGGAATGTACACTCAGGGAACCAAGCAGGGATTCGCCGCCTTTCAGAGGGTCGTCACCGCGCTGAACACAAAATACCGTGACCGCATCCAGTGGATGAAGTTGAGTGAGATCGCGCGTTACTGGGCGGCTCGCAAACTCACTCATCTCGGCAGACAACAAAACAAACTCGTGATGCAGGCTCCGTTCGCCTGTCCAGATTTCACCTTGCACAACAACGAGCCCCTCGACTCGGCACCGCGGCTGATTCACGGCAACCAGGCAATCAAACTGCGTGAAGTCACGCAGCCGAGCCAACTGAAATCCATGACCTGGGTTCGGACTCCTCGATCCACCACCTGCTGTATCGCTCTACCGCGGGGACGTTCGGAACTGGCTTGGTGACGGCTAATTCCATCCTGTTTGCGCTGGCCTGTGGGCGAATCTCACTGTCGCACACGACTGGCATGGGTGATGGTTGCTTCTGCTGGCTGAAAGATCTGGTAAACTGAAGTATCTGGCTTCAGGGAGTCGACATGGCCTGCGCAGCAAATTCAATCCGAGCCAGCAGTCCGCTAATCGCCCTGGTTGCGACTCTGTGTCTCGCCTGGGCAGACTGCTGTTCCGCGGATGAGGGTCCGGCAGCGGATGCTGAGGCAATGGAGTTCTTCGAATTGCGAATCCGGCCGTTGCTGGTCAAGAAATGCTATGAGTGCCATTCGTCAGCAGCGGACCCGGTGGAAGGCAATTTGAGTCTGGATACGCGGGACGGCTGGGTGCGCGGAGGAGATCGCGGGCCGGCGATTGTCCCGGGGAAACCGGACGAGAGCCTGTTGATGAAGGTCGTGCTGTATCAGAATCCGGACTTGTCGATGCCACCCGACAACCGCTTGTCGCGTGGCGAGCAGGAGCAGCTCCGCCGTTGGATCAAGATGGGGGCGCCCGACCCGCGAACAGATCGGCCAAACGGCGGACCGACACAGGCGATTCACTGGGAGACGGCCCAAAGATTCTGGTCGTTCCGTAAGATCATCCAGCCCGAGCCCCCCGCTGTCATGAACTCCAGCTGGGTCCGATCGCCCATCGACCGCTTTGTGCTGGCGCGGCTCGAGCAGCGTGGTCTGCAGCCGGTGGCCGCGGCGACACGCGCTCCGCTCATCCGCCGCCTGACACTCGACCTGACCGGCCTGCCGCCGACCGCCGATGAAGTCGACGCCTTTCAATCCGATCGCGCTGCGGATGCCTATGAACGCCTGGTCGATCGGCTGCTGGCCAATCCCCGTTATGGAGAAACCTGGACGCGCCACTGGCTGGATGTTGTGCGTTATGCCGACGATCAGTTGCGGACCGAGTATTACTATCGCGACTTACCCCATGCGTGGCAGTACCGCGACTGGGTCATCCGCGCCCTGAATGCCGACCTGCCCTACGATCAGTTTGTGATCGAGCAGATCGCCGGGGACCTGCTGAGGGGTGCCAACCGTCCCAGCCGGTTTCAAACCGTACTGCCGGGGCCGGCGGCTGGGCAGGACGGCGTCGTGGCCGTGGGCTTGCTGGCTCTGGGCATGATGTACCAGTCGGACGGCAACACGCCCGACGGCATCGCAGTGGCTCGAGCCGAGACCATCGACGACCGAGTGGACACGGTCAGCCGCGGCTTGCTGGGTTTGACGGTTTCGTGTGCCCGCTGTCACGACCACAAATTCGATCCGATTCCCACCGAGGATTACTACGCGCTGGCGGGCATCTTCAACAATACCAAGTACGTGGAAGCGGCACCTGTCGCCGACCCACTCACCGTGGCCCGAGTTCAAGAGAGACAAGCGCAGATCAAGAACCTGCAGCAACAGGTTGCCGAGGCACGGAAGGCGAACGACTCCCAGCAGGTGCAAGCACTGACTGACCAACTGCAGGCGCTCGAACAATCCGCCATCGCCGCGTTTCCACATGTGCATTCGATCGTCGACAGTGGCAACCAGGACATGCGGCTGGCGCTGAGAGGCAATCTGCGCAACCGCGGCCCGGCCGTGCCGCGACGTTTCTTGCGGGTCCTCTCCGCGGCAAACCGCCCGCATTTCACACACGGCAGCGGCCGGATCGAGTTGGCCGCTGCGATCGGCAACCCCGACAACCCTCTGACCGCGCGCGTCATCTGCAACCGGCTGTGGCAGCATCATTTCGGACGCGGGATCGTGGCCACGGCCAGTAATTTCGGCAACCGAGGCACAGCGCCCACACACCCCCAACTGCTCGACTGGCTGGCCTCCCGGCTGGTCGCCGGTGGCTGGTCGCTGAAACAGGTACACCGCGAGATTCTGTTGTCTGCGACATACCGACTGAGCACGGACTTCGATTCCGACAACGATCGCATCGACGGACAGAATCACCTGTTGTGGCGGATGGAACGTCGCCGGTTGACGATCGAAGCCTGGCGAGACAGCCTGCTGGCGGTCGCGGGCAACCTGCGGGAACAATTCGGGGGTCCCGCGGCGGCGGACTTGCTGAGCAGCCAGCGGCGAACCCTGTATGGAGCGGTCCGCCGTGACCGCAAACAGGCTTCTGATGACTTGCTGAAAATATTTGACTTTCCCAATCCCCGCATGACCAGCAGCGGCCGCACGGTCACCACCGTTCCGCAACAGCAACTGTTCGCATTGAACAATGCGTTTGTCATCCGCCAGGCCCGCGGACTGGCCGCACGACTGGAGTCACAAGAAGCCAGCATCGACAACCGTGTACGGCGCGCGTTCCGGCGGGTGTATTCACGGGAACCCTCGCCGGCGGAACGGCAACTGGCGCAACGTTTCCTGTCGGCATCACCGGCCGCCGCGCATGCCGGATCGCTCAGCCTGTGGGAACAATACTGCCAAGTGCTCTTGAGTTCGAACGAGTTTCTGTTTCGTCCCTGACAGAACCGACCTGACTTTCCGAACGGGATTGTCCCGCTGGCCAACCCAATCGGGACATTCCACATGCGAACCACGCCATGAACACAAAACGAACACCGCAACCAGCAGACGCGGCTCACTGCCGGCAGGCAGCGGTCTCGCGGCGCGACTGGTTGCGCGGCAGTGCCGGCGGCATCGGTATGCTGGGTCTAGCCGCCGTGCTGGACCAGCAGCGCGGCCGCAGGACGTTGGGAGACACTCCCGACCGGAGCAGCGGTCCCCTCAGTCCCAAGCCGCCACACTTTGCCCCCAAAGCCAAACGGATCATCCATCTGTTGATGAACGGAGGTCCGTCGCACATTGACACGTTCGACCCCAAACCCGCGCTGGCCAAGTATGAAGGCCAGCGACCGGCGACCGTCGATTTGCCGACGCAACGCACCACGACCGGTTTGATGAAATCGCCGTTTTCCTTCCGGCAACACGGAGAATCGGGGTTGTGGATCAGTGAACTGTTTCCGCATGTGGCCCGCTGCGCCGACGATCTGTGCGTGATCAACTCGATGCACACCGACATTCCGGAACATATCTCGGGATTGTTGATGATGAGCATCGGGGTCAATCAACCCAACCGGCCCAGTTTCGGTTCTTGGTTGACCTACGGTCTCGGCAGCGAAAACCAGGACCTGCCCGGGTTCGTGGTGCTCAGCCATCGCGGTCATCCGCGGCCCGGACCCACCTCGTGGAGCAGCAGTTTTCTGCCGGGCGCGTACTCGGGAACTTTCATCGACACGTATCAGTTGAATCCCGAACGCGTCCTTCACGATCTGCGGAATCCGCACCTGACACGCACACAGCAGCGGCGGCAACTGGATCTGCTGCAACAGATGAATCGACTGCAGTTGGAACGCGATCGCGGATGGGAGGCCCGCATCCAATCGCTGGAACTGGCGTTCCGCATGCAGTTCGCCGCCCCCACCGCATTCGATCTGCAACAGGAATCCAAGGCAACCCTCGACTTGTACGGCATCGGTCCGGAACCGACGTCGGGTGAAGCCGGAGGCCGCAAGTACGGGGGATTCGCCGAGAGTTGTCTGGTCGCTCGACGATTGTCGCAACGGGGCGTGCGGGTGGTGCAGGTCGCGTTCGCTCCCGACATTCCCTGGGACGACCATACCGACATCCACGACCACCGCCCCAAAGCGTTCGAGTGCGACCAGGCCATCGCGGCGCTGCTGACGGATCTCAAATCACTGGGGCTGCTCGACGAGACCCTGGTGCTGTGGGGCGGAGAATTCGGGCGGACTCCCACGACGGACATCACGGCCAAGAAGCCCGGTCGTGACCACAACCACTACGGATTCACCGTCTGGATGGCCGGTGGTGGCGTGAAGGGGGGGTTCCGTTACGGCAACACAGATGAGTTTGGCATGCGGGCCATCGAAAACCGCGTTCATGTTCACGACCTCCACGCGACCATTTTGCACCTGATGGGTCTGGACCATCAGCAACTCACCTATCGTTTTTCCAGCCGCGACTTTCGCCTGACCGATACCGCGGGCCGGGTCGTCAAGGACATCATCGCCTGACGGTTGCCACCCATACCGACTGAGATGCGTCCCGCGCACGTCGTGTTCAACCGACCAAGCTCGCCGTGGACAACCCCTTCTGGAGCCGAATCATGAAAGAACAAGCCACGCCGTGTGCACTGCTGTTGTTCGCGGTTGGTATCAGCATTGTGTGCGTGTCACCCTGCCGGGACGGAATCGCGGATGACGATCCGTCCCAGGCAATCGCCGATACGCAACTGAAAACCACCAGCGACCTGTTGCGGGGTTATAGTGATCGGGAGTTGCAGCAAATCCGCCAGGCCATCCCCCGCAAACCCGAACCACCGCTTGGCGTAGCCCGACCGCGGATTGCAAACGTCAGCGGTACGGTGTTTGACGACCGAAATACCAACGGTCGACGGGACCAGGGTGAACCAGGACTGGCTGCGGTGATGGTCACCAACGGCGAACAGGTTGCGCGGACCGGAAGCGACGGCCGCTACGCCTTTCGGATCCGTATGGACGAAAACCCGCATCATCGATTTGTGATTGTCACACGCCCCAGCGGCTTCGCACCCACACACGGTTTTTTCGCCCGCATCCGTTTTGACGAACCGCAAACCGAGTATGCAGCCGATTTCGGTTTTGTATCCGACAAGGATTCCGCGTCGCGGAACTTCTGGTTCATCACGGCCAGCGACAGCCAGTTCACAACACACGAACAAATGATTCCCATCGCCAAAGACTACGCTCAGGTGACTTCGGCACCCGGCAAGCCCGCATTCCTGGCCACCGCCGGCGACCTGACCATGTCGGGAACCCAATTCGAATGGGACATGTATGACCACATCCGGCGATCGTCGAAAATTCCGGTGTACGAAGGCTTCGGGGGCCATGACGGGAACTGCCTGGATCCCCGTTGTACGGTGAGCTTCGAGCAGAGGATTGGTCCGCCGTACTATTCCTGGAATTATGGTGGAGTGCATTTTATTCAGATCGTCACGGAGACATCGTATCTGCGTTCGGCGGCCCAGGAACGGCAAAGCGACTGGCTGCGAGCCGACCTGCAGGCGATTCCTTCGGGAACTCCCGTGATCGCCATTTCTCACTACCCGCTGCCCGCAAGCTGGTTCGACCAGCGGCTCAAGGACGGGATCAACGTGATCGGCCAGATCGGCGCTCACTGGCACGTCGTCCAGGCGGGCAGCCGCCACGGAATCCCCGTACTCAACAGCGCTCCCGCTCGAGGAAATGACTGGGGCGCGTATTCTCGAACCTACCGCTGGGTCCACGTGACGCCCGAGGGCATTCGTTCGCAACTGCGCGTGGCCGGCCAATACCAGCGGCTGCAGTTGGTGTCCCCGGGCCGTACCGCTCCCATCGGATCCCAACCACTGGTCGTCCTGGCCTACGACACGTCGCTGCTGGTCGAATCGGTTGCCTGCCGCTGGATCTCACCCACGCGTGTTGTCCATCACGCCAAACTGACGCAGCGGGGTGACTGGTCCTGGCACGGCACCTTCGCCCCGGACACTCCCGGACAATGGCGGTGTGAGCTGCAGGCGACCGATGTCACCGGAGCTGTCTGGAACCGCAGTCACTCAGTGGACGTCGAACCCATTCGGCCAGCGGAGGGCACGGTGGGGGACGACTTTCCCTGGGTCCTCAGCGGCGTTCCGCCCCGACACATCGACAGCGGCCCGCAACCGCCGCTGACGCCGCTGTGGGTCACACACACGCACAGCGTGCACGTGCTGCACAGTTCCCCGGTGGTCGCCGACGGCCGTGTCTTCGTCGCCGTCGGCAATCCCAACGCCGGCGGACAAGCCGGTGTCCTCTGTCTGGATGCGACCAGCGGCAAGCCATTATGGCGGGCCGATTCCCCCCTGGGAGACATCCGCGGTTCGGTCACAGTGCACGGAAAGATCGTGTATGCCGTGACCGGCGGAGGCTGGATTGCCGCCTACGACACTGTGACGGGCGACAACGTATGGAATCGTCCGCTGCAGGACGATTATCGTCACGGTCGGCCACTGGCCATCAACAACACGCCACCCGTGCCCACGCGGTTCGGGCTGCTGGTCAGCGACTGGCAGAAACCACAGCGGCTGCTGGATTACGCCAATGGGGAATCGCTGGCAACCCTGGCCGGAGATGTGGGGTCCTACAGTGCGTTTGCGACCGTGTTCGACGACGTGATGTACTGCGTGCGTCGAGGTGGAGGCGTGGCTTTGCACCTTCCGGATGGCAAAGTCAAATGGAAGATCGAAGAAACGTCACGCTCGACCTCGGCCCCGATCGTGGTGGGCGACAAATTGATCTACAACGGTTCGTCCGGCGTCAAAGTCCGCGACGCAGCGAACGGCAAACTCATCTGGCAGGCCGGTGTGGCCAACGCGGGCTACCAAAATGCGATTCCCATCGTGTGGGACCAGCAGTTGTTGGTCAACGGGACAGACGTGCGCGGATTGGACCTCCAGTCGGGCAAGACGCGTTGGACCATCGACTGCGCCAGCGAAGCGGACCGGTTTGTGCGGTCACGGCGGCAGTCGATGGCGGGCAGTTCCACGCCGCTGATCTGCGGGGATTACGCTTATTTCGGACACGACGACACGTCGATCCGCGCCGCGACACGTGACGGCCAAGTCGTCTGGGAACACCGGCTGGGCACTCCCATCAAAACCGCCCCCACAGCCAGTGGAAACCTGCTGTTGGTCCATGACTACGCGGGCAACCTGTGGTGTTTCGCGGGAGCGTCACGGCAGTAAACCGCCGCAGCCGTCGAGCCCGGTTTCACAAGCCGCTCACCGAAAGTTCATTCATGCTGGTCTTTTCCCTGGTTATCCTAGCCTCGATCGCTCTGGGAGCGATCGTCTATCGCTACGACCTGTACGACAAAGAACCTTGGTACCTATTGCTGTTGGCGGTCGGCCTGGGAGTGGTGACCGGGTACAGTTCAGGCTTGATCGAAGACCAACTGTACATCGCCCTGGGCATCTCCGATGGCTCGCTGGGCATGGCCTGGGTGACGGGCACCGTCGAAGAGTTGGCCAAGGTGCTGGTTGTGGTCGTCATGGCTTTCGCGTTCCGGCCGAAGTTCAACGATCCTCAGGACGGACAGATCTATGGGGCGTTTGCGGGGTTGGGAGCTGCGATCATCGAGTCTCGTTTTTACATCTCACAACAAGTTCCCGGGTTGGCGACCGTCGGCACCGAGTTCGCTCGACTGGTGCTGCACCTGTTACTGGGAGGCATCGCCGGTTACGGCATCGGTCTGGCTCGATTCCGAGTTCACGGCTGGGCCTGGAAACTACCGGCAGCGGTGGCCGCCGCCGTAACGCTGCATTCGATGTGGGATTGGGCCTGCGGACTCCCCGCACAACTGGACGAAATCACGATGACGCCGCGGTACATCGCTGTGGGACTGATGCTGACGACTCTGCTGTTGTTTGGAACCCTGACACACATCGGTACCCGACATGCCGAAGCGGAACTGAAACCGAAACAGTTGCGCACGCTGTTCAAGTGGCCGTTCAACCTGATTTTCCGCCGCCGCCGGCCGGATCCACCAGAGGATGGCGCCGCTGGGCCAACGGAATCGTGATGCGTCTGCCGTCGTCGAAATGCGAACGGTAAACCCCTTGCACCATTTCCGTAACGGTCACCGCCCGCTGCAGGCCCGACAGCGGTGTTCGGTCGCGTTGAATGGCATCGATCAAATCACTGGCAAGCTGCTTGTTGCCTAGTTGCAACCACAGTCGCCGGATCGAACGGGGCTTGTGTTCCCGGGTGAAGTGCCAGTCTTCGATCCAAACCTTGGTCCATTTCAAATCGTCTGCGTCAGCCAGTACACGGGGAGCCTCGTAGACAAACATGTCACCGGGTTGCCGTAACTGGATGCAGGCCCGCTCGCACTCGACGAACACGCCATACAGATTGTCGAACTTGCGTTGCTTGTCGACGGACAGTCCCGCGGTGGACACGAAGAAACCGCGAACCCCGCTCTGAAAACCGTACATGGCGTCGATCGAGTCACCGGCAACCGGACCAATCGGCTCGCTCGCTTCACGGCGATCCGTGACGTTCACATCCCGGCCACCGCTTTGAATGTGTCCACTGACCCACTGTGGATCACCGGTGATGGCCAGCATCATGTCGAACAAGTGTGTCCCGTGCAGCAACAGTTCCTCACCACCACCACGTCGGTCATCTTTGGGTCGCACACGGATCCGCAGCAGACGTCCGAACCGTCCCGAGCGAATATCGCGAATCGCCTTTTGCACGGGTGGCATGGCCCGCCACTGGTGGGCCATCGCCAGTTTCACGCCGGCCTTGCGGACCGCGTCGGCCATGCGGTCCGCTTGCTCGAGGTCCGCCGCAAACGGTTTTTCACAGTAGATATGGCATCCCATTTCGGCCGCCGCGATGACCATCTCCGCCCGGTGTGTCAGCCAGCGAGGACCGACACAGACGATGTCTGGCTTTTCGGTCCGCAACATCATCCGATAATCGGCATACGTCCGGTTCACGCGCATCCGCTGCGCCGCCTTGCGGCGACCCGCGGCGTCACGGTCGGCAACGGCGACCAGCCGTGCGCGGTCCACATCCTGGAACGCGGTGTCCAGACCGTGTCCGTAGTTTCCCTGGCCCGTGGAACCAATGACTGCGACGCGATAGGGATCTGCCATGCCGGTTTGTCCACCAGGACGGGGTGGGGTTGAAAACTGCCGTGGAGATTCTAGCAGAGCGTCCGAGCGAACTCCTAGTATCCGGCCTGACAGCCGAGTGGTGCCAGCCGCGGCGGTTGGCACATCGAGCGACTGGCTACCTTTCGTGTTCCATGTTCGCTAATCTCGGCGGCCCCCCAACCTCTCCGGCCACATCCGCACGCGGCGATTTACGGGCTGCAGCACGGACCGCGTCCCCTCGGTATCGGGGCTCCAGCGTCGCGGCGGTGAGCCACGAAGCCGTCCACGCTCTACGCAGACCAGGATTCTTCCCATCAGATGGCTGACTCAGAAACGACAGCACTTGCATCCTCGGCCGACACGCTTCGCAGCCGTCCCCAATGGACTCCCGTGATGCGGGGAACGTTCTTGGGAGTGCTTTCGGCCGTGTTTTATACGGCGACGAATATGACGTTGCGGCAACTGGCGGATTCCGATGACCTGGACCGAACCATCTGGGTGACCTGCAACAAGGCGGTGCCGGCGGCCACGGTCGCCTGGATCATCGTGGCCTGGCGCGGCTGGCACGGCCTGCCCGCTCTGCCGCCCAGGAAATTGGTGCTGCCCTTGCTGGCCACCGGCCTGTTCATGCAGACAGGCGGCAACATCTTGTTCCAGATCGCACTGAGCGCGGGAGGGTTGGCGCTGTCGGTACCACTGTGTTTCGCCACGCTGATCACGACCGGAGCGGTTCTGGGCAAGGTGCTGCTGGGCGAGCCCATCACCAGCCAGTCCGCATTCGCCATGGGTCTGCTGATCCTGTCGATCCTGTTGCTGTCGATGGACGCCGAGGTTACCGAACCGGAGGTGGCATGGAACGCGTCGGGGCTCGTATTGGCGGCCATTCCGGCGGCCTGTTTGTCCGGTGTCAGCTACGGGGCTTGCGGGGTTGTGATTCGACGCATGCTGATACGCAAGCTGCCTGTCTCGACCACCTTGGTCTTGATGAGTTCTTCTGGCGTGGTCAGTCTGGGGTTGGTCAGCCTGATCCGACAGGGCCCCGCCGCGCTGGCAGCCACTCCCCGGGAGGACTTTGCTCTGATGGCTCTGGCCGGTATGTTCAACGCGGCCGCGTTCTTCTCGGTAGCCGCCGCCATGAAATACATCACCGTCGTCCGAGCGAACATGTTCAACGCCACGCAAGTCGCCATGTGCGCCATCGCCGGAGTCTTGATTTTCGCTGAACCGTGGACGGGTTGGCTGGTGAGCGGAGTCCTGTTGACGGTGGCGGGAGTGGTGTTGATCGGCCGTCGATCTTCCAAATGACGCCAGCCTGTCCGCGACGCTCGGATGCACCCGTCTCGGTTGCCGTGTCCAGGCACCTGCTCCCCTGCAACTGGTCCACGATGATTAAAAGAATCGCCGCTCGCTCGACGACCCGCATGGGGTGAATCGACGGCCTGACGGTCGGAGTCTGGTTGATTGCCGGTATGGCGATCACCGCGACAAGCAACCCGTTCCCGTTGAGTGCACCCGTGATGCTGTCCAACCTGTTGATTCCATTTCCCGTGGCGGTCATCGAACGCGGGTATTGCCCGATCGGCTGTCGCGGAACGCCATCCGTTACCTGCTGGTTCACAGCGATTCCGTGACCGCCGCGTCGCGCAGTGGATCCCGCGGACGTCGCTGGTCAACTCCCCACACACTCCCAGTTTTCAATTTACGCGCCCTGACGCGACTCAAACACCGCGATCAGCGGCAGTTTGCGCGACCTGTTGCGGATGCGATCGAATCGCGGATAGACCCCCTCGAACACACCCTTCAAGTCATCCACACGGTCCGCATCGGCAGGATAACGGAGCACGATCTCCAGCAGGCCTCGGTAGCTGAAACCGTCCCGACCCTCATCCGTGAGTGTGACCTCCCCGGTGAGCACGGCATAGCGTCCAGCGCGGTCTGCGCCAGCCGGCCTCAACGACAACTGCCCCTGAGTGGACTGGATTGCGTACACCCGCTTGGTTCGCGGATCCGTCCGTTCCATCACGCCACTGGGATACACCTGAGACAGCCAGCTTTTCAGTGAAGACGCCGAGACGATTCGGCTTTGACTGGGATACCGCAACGTTGCCCATTCGTCATCGTCCAGCGAAACGACTTCAACCACCGGCGCCCTGTAAGCCGGCATGCGATCGTCGTCCAGTTGGACAAACACCCGAATACCCGACGACCCGTCGAGGTCGGGCAGCACCAGGGGATGCGGCTTGGAGGTCAGGCGGCCGGTCGTCAGCAGCGCCATCCCCTTGCGCAATTCCCGGCCGGTGTAATCCGCCAGCGACTCGCGGCGGGCCGTACGTTGACGATGAAACGCGTCAAAGGAATACACGACACGACCCGACGGATCCAGAACGGCCAGATCCACGTTGCTTTGACCCGGCGGCCGCCCGACATCTCGATCCCCGGATCGTCCACCGTTTGGCCGGCGATTGCGGCCACCCGCCCGGCCCGTGTTGCGGTCCCCGTTCCGGCCCGCTGACCGATCGGGCCCCGGTCGGGATGGGTTGCGGAACTTGCGCGACCACACGCTGCGGACGGCAGCAGGTAGGTCGCGATCTTCGCGATGACCGTGCCAGCTGGTGACGATGAACGGCCGCAGTTGCTTGACCAGCATCGGGTCGACGAGCGAGGTCCCCCGGACCTGAGTCGCGGTAGCTCAGCAATGACCCGAACTGATATCTCCATACCTGGCATGAATGATCACCAGAAAAATGGGGCGACTCTCGCGCGCCGCGCGCTCTAAAGCGTCATCCAGAGACGACGACCAATCCAGCCGGTACATGGCCAGATCCTGTTCCGTGGGCCGAGCCGATTTGTAGTGCTTGAGGATCCGCCGCGCATCGACGTCTTGCGCCACGAGCGGAAAACCGGTGGACAGCCAGATCAGCGGAATCGCGGCAAGTCGCAACATTTTTCACTCCCACAGAGCAAACACGCACAGCGGATACACAGCGGATTCGCGTATGCACGATAGCATCATTTGCCCGTCGAGTCACCAATTGTGACGCGGGTCGTAGCAAACCGCGCACGGCCATCCACAAGCCGTGCCAGCACGCCGCGCAGCAGCGGACGTGCGATGCTGTATGCACTCATTACCGCCGCCGCCGGCCTGTTCTTTCAGAGTTTTGTGCCATTTCTTCAGAATTGTCCTCATTTTCGCATCGCCGGTGTGTGTACACCGGCCGCGAACGCACGCTCCACGTTTCCGGAACGGTCAGCGGCTCGGTGGTCCCGCCGCGGCATGCAGCGTCTCGATTTTCCAGACAGCGCTGGTTCGCCGGCGATCAATCGAGTCTTTCGTCGTCCGCTGCTGTCGAACGCGACCGCTCGGATTGCGCGGCTTGAGTCCGGCCGCCTGGTGACTCAGCGACGATCGACAGCCCCGTCGACCCCAGCGAGGCAAACGACAGCGCACCGACAGGACAGACGTCGATACAGCCTCCGCAACCAATGCAGGTCGTGTTCCACAGCCCAAATGAGACTTCGATCGGCTGCTGATCACGGTGCGCATAGCCGGCGACGTCAATCCCCATCGGACACGCCTGCGTGCAGACATTCAAACCTCGGCATTTGTTGCTAGGCACCACCGCGAATCGACTGCGAGAGAATTTTCCGACGAGTTTCATGCCCTGCGCCAGCGGACAACCGTAGCGACACCAGACGCGAGTACCCAGAATCGGATAGGCGCCGACACCGACCAGCGACCCAAACACAAAATCGATCAGCAAATCCTGAAAGGCCCGCAACCGGTTGACCAGTCCGCTGGTGGCGAACAGCTGCGCACCGTCAATCAACAACAACAGTCCAAACAACACGGCAAACAGGAGTACATACAACGCAATCAGTTCCAGGCGTTTCGCGGTATCACCGCGTGGCGTGTGCAGCCGGACCCATTTGGCGCCCCAGGGCAATACGCCCACGGCTTCGGACAGGTTGCCACAGGAGCAAAACCAACTGCAATATCGCTTCCCGAAGAACCACACCGCCAGCGGGATCACCAGAAACACATAGATCGCCAGTCCCCAGCTTTGAAACGCGGGAAACACGTAGACGTGAGCCGCCTTGCCGGCCAGCTTGCCGGGGTCGTTGAAGAATCCGCCAGGCTGCGATAACGCCGGCAACACGAAGGGCACCAGGTAGAACGCGACACTCTGAGACAGCAGAATCGAAAGGAACTTCGCACGCTGATACTTGGACAACGGTTCCTTTTTCCTGCTGCGTTGATAGCGATTCCGACCGTCGATCAAGACCCACACACACGTGCCGCACACCAGGCCGGTGTACACGGTCAGATACCAGAATCCGGGACTCTTGCCCAGCAGATGAAACGTCCTCAGATCGGCGCCGGCCGGCAGGACCCAGTACGGATACTTGTAGACAACATAGAACGCGACCAGTGCGGGGTAGAACAGCAGCAGGAACAAGACTTCGGACACGGAGCGTTGATCAGATTTCCTGCTGGCCATCAACTTGTCCGCCACGCTCGGCTGCCTTGGCTGTCACGCTCCACGATCGCCGCTCAGGATCCCGTCTGCGATAACTTGGTTTTCTTTTGCTCGGCGCGCGTCGCTTCGAAAGCCGCTCGCTTCTGTTCCACGTAGGCCCGATAGCCGGTGGGGTCCATAAAAGGATTCTGCTGTCCACCGCGCTTCAATCGCTCGTACTTGGCGGGCAGGCCGTAGTAGGCTCCGTGAGCGCCGAGGAAGATGTCGCAGGGAGTGGCTTTCAGAACCCGAAACGTGGTGCTGAAGTCCTGGCTGATTTCAGGATAATCGGTGTTGCCGACCAATTGATAACCAGGATTCACATTGGGGCTGCCGATCACGACCACATCGTGGTTCTTGCCGGAGTCAGCGACACGGCACGTCCAGGTCGTGCAGCCCCGCGTGTGGCCCGGTGTCCGCCGAGCCACCAGCGTGGTGCCGCCGAGCGTGATTTTCTCGCCGTCCTGCAACACGTGGTCAACCGGGCAGGCGGGCCAGCGGCTCTTGGTATACAGATACTGGCCCTTGCCTCCCGAGGCGATCACGCTGGCGTCGCCACGCATCACATACACCTTGGCACCCGTCAATTCTCTGGCCAGTGCGTGACCGGCAACGTGATCGGAATGCGCGTGGCTGGCCAGCAGGAATTTGATGTCCCGCATTTTGAATCCCAGCGACTGCACCGAGGCCCGGATCAACGGAACGGTTTCCTCGAATCCGCTGTTGATCAAGAAATGTCCTTTGGGTGTCGTGACCAGGTAGATGGCCAGTTGTTCCGAACCGACGTAGTACACATTGCCCACCACGCGATGCGCGGGAAAGGCACCATCCGCCACCGCGGTCTGCTCCGCACAAACGGCCAAGAACGCCACGGACACTCCGCACAACACAACACTCAAGGTGGGAATTCGCATGAGCACCTCTCCGAAACACGTCATCGAAACCAAGATCAACCGCCACACCCAAGTGGACTGATCATCGGGATCTGCCGGGTCCGACTGACCGGGCCCCAAGCGGCGGTGACTTTCCACCGGACGGCGCGCGGCAACGGCGCAACGCCCGACATCGCGGAATCCGCGCTGGAATCCAACTCACATGGTGTTCCGCATCGCGGCAGGATGCAAGCCGCCCGGGGGTCTCATAAGGCAGCAGTGACCATCGCCAACCGAATGGTCATCAAACCGGTGCCCCGCTGAACAGGGGTTGGATCACATGCCCGCGGTTGAGCTGCACGGGACGGTCGAGTCGGTCACGGACCTCGGCTTCGCCAGGAACCCCCAATACATGGTACACGGTGGCTCCCACGTCATCGGGAGAGTATGCGGTGGTGACCGGATAGGCTCCGATATCATCCGACTTGCCGATCACTTGTCCGCCCTGCACGCCCGCTCCCGCGAACACACCGGAAAAACAGGGTCCCCAATGATCACGGCCCTGTTTCGCGTTGATCTTGGGAGTCCGACCGAATTCACCCAGCACCATCACCAGGGTGTCATCGAGTCTTCCCATCGATTCCAGGTCATCCAGCAGCGCCGCCACACCCTTGTCCAACGGCGGCAGCCGTCCCTTGAGAGCGGAAACGATGTTGCTGTGGTTGTCCCAGTGCTGCACGCTGCCCATGTTGGCCTGCACCACGGGAACTCCCACCTGAATCAAGCGGCGTGCCAGCAACAGGGATTGACCGAATGGATGGCGGCCGTAACGGTCTCGAACCGCATCAGATTCGCGTTTCAATTCGAAAGCCCGGGCCAATTCACTGGAGGTGAGGATGGAAAACGCCAGCTCCTGGTCGCTGGTCAACCGCCGCGTCTGGGCAACCTCACCCAAGCATTTTTGCTGGTCGTTGACCTGGCTCAACAACCGCTGACGTCGTCCCAAACGCTCCACGTTGATACCCGGTGCCAGGGTCAACGCGTCGACCTTGAAGTCGGCTTTGTTGGGATCGCCTTTGATCTGCCACGGATCGTAGTTGGGTCCCAGGAACCCCGCGTGCTGCCCTGGCCACGTCAACGCTCCGCCGGCCAGGTAGGTCGGCAGATTGACTCCACTGGGTATGCCATCGTTGCGGGGACGCAGAAACGACATCGCGGAAGAATAGCAGGGCCAATCGTCCCGCGACGCCACCTTGTCGAAAAAGCCCCCAGGCTGCAAAGCGCCTGTCAGCACATGGTGCGTCGACATCAGATGGTTGTTATCGCGATGCGACAAGGTGCGAATGACCGAAAACTTGTTGGCCCGCTCGGCCAGCTGCGGCAACTGATCGCAGATCCGATAACCGGAAATGGCTGTGGCGATTGACTGAAAATCGCCGCGGATGCCCGAGGGCGCATTCGGCTTCATGTCAAACGTATCGTGATGACTGCAGGCCCCGGTCAGAAACACCACGATCACCGATTTCGGCTTGGCGGGAGCCGGCGGGCTGTTCGCAGCCCGTGCCGAGCGCGCCACAACCGCTGGCAGACCAAGACCCAACAGACTGGAATATCCAACCTGTAACACGTCACGTCGATCGACGCCCACCCGAGGCCGTTGGGCAACCGCGTCGCTCGGTGATTTACGCCAGGGATTCAACTCGCCAACTCCTATCGACTCCACAGAACATAACCTGAGAGAACACGAGCTGAGGATGGCCGAATCCAGAGGATGCGTTCGTCCGCTGCCATCAGCTACCGTCCACTCGTTCGTTGTCGACTGGTTGACCGCCCGCACATCAAACCGTTCATGAGATTCCGATCCGATGTTCAACGCACCGTGGGCAGCGGCACTCACAACCGACAGGCGAGTATCCAGTATACCAGTTGTATCAGATGTCAGCCCAGTCACAACAGAAGAAACGCCGCGCCCGACACAGCCCCAGCGCCCAGCCCGCACCCATTCTGGTTGAATTCTCGGCGATCAGCGCCTAGCCTGCTTAGGACCAACGCTGGTCGCCGCTGCGACAGCAAACCGATTGACACGTGATTTGCTGCCTTGTCTTTTCGCAGTC
>Ga0315336_1004162_pt1 | contig 17680 bp, 9 predicted proteins | sample ASW5metaG_FD_204512 | JGI IMG/M metagenome (GOLD analysis project Ga0315336, IMG submission 204512) | Ammonia-oxidizing marine archaeal communities from Monterey Bay, California, United States - ASW #5 | ecosystem: Environmental > Aquatic > Marine > Intertidal zone | place: USA: California... | reverse complement strand
GCGAAACAGTTTGGCACTGCATTTACATGGTAGCACCTTCTCTGGTACGGTCTGCGACATGGAATCGTGGTTTGATTACGAGCTGCCTGCTGAGCTGATTGCCCAACAGCCATTGGAGAACCGGGTCGATGCGCGACTAATGGTGGTCGACCGGCAGCGCGGCGCAATCGATCACCACCATATCCGCGACCTTCCGAGACTGCTGCAGCCCGGGGACCGGCTAGCACTGAACGATACGAAGGTCATTCCTGCCCAGCTGCGAGGGATTCGCACGGCGACCGAGGGACGTTGGCAGGGATTGTTTCTGGGGCAGCAGGCTTCAGGAGACTGGAAGCTGGTTTGCAAAACGCGGGGACATCTCCAGCCGCTGGAGACGATCACCTTGCTCGATCGAGAAGCAAGGCCGGCGGACAAACTCTGGTTGCTGGAGCGAATCGAGGATGGCGTCTGGCTGGCTCGTCCCGACTCTGAAACTCCCACGCTGGAGTTGCTTGACCGGCTCGGTCGTGTTCCGCTGCCCCCTTACATTCGCGGCGGGAACATGGTCGACGCTGATGTCCAGGACTATCAAACCGTTTATGCACAACGCCCGGGGGCGGTAGCGGCGCCGACGGCCGGATTGCATTTTACTGATCAACTGCTCAAGGCGATCGAGCAATCGGGCGTCGGCCTCTCGGCGCTCACTTTGCACGTTGGCTTGGGCACGTTTCGTCCGATAGCGGTCGACAACCCGGCTGAACACGTCATGCATACCGAGTGGGCGGAACTGTCTGCCGCCGCGGCCGGAGAGCTGAACGACTGTCGTCAGCAGGGTGGCCGGATCGTCGCGGTAGGAACAACCGTAGCACGCGCACTGGAGACGGTCGCAGCAAGGCAACCTGCAGAATGTGAACGTGGAGAGACACTGAATCCGTGGCAGGGCGACACGGACCTGTTCATCCGCCCGCCCTACTCATTTCGTGGTTTAGATGCGATGCTGACCAATTTTCACTTTCCGCGCACGACGCTCCTGCTGTTGGTCCAAGCCTTTGGAGGCACCGAACTGGTGCGACAAGCCTACCTCGAAGCAGTGGAGCAAGAGTATCGTTTCTACAGCTACGGCGATGCCATGCTAATCATCTAGAGCAGGGCGCCAGGATTAAGAGATACGGGCTAGCTGCCTCGCCAAGAAATGAAAAGGCTCTCCCCGAAAAGAACAGGGGCAGGTTGTTCCTTGAGACGGGAAGAGCCATAAGTTGGTAAGGATCGCACTCGGCAGAGCTGACTTGCCTGAAGTGGCCTCAGAAATGCGGTTAACCCCCCTTTGATACGGGAAAGGTAAATGGCAGCTAGGAACCGGGCTTTAGACGTAAGGATCGGCACCTAAACAGTTGCACTTTAGAGGCGGTCGATATTAGCAACCAATAGCGAGTGGTTTCCTCCGGGGGGGTAACTCACCACTAATTCGATCGCTCGCTGCCTGCTCTTAATCACGTGGTCTTCGGATGTCGAGCGAATTGAGAAGCCGTTTGCTGGAGCAACTTGGCACGGGCAATCATATAATTGGATCGCGAAAAGAATTCCCTGAGGGAATTCTTAACATTTCGAACAGGCGGCCGATCCTAGGATCCAGTTGCCTCAGCCAATCGCCTCAGACAATTGTTCAGCAGAACTTTCATAGCTACTGGCCGTCTGGTTGGCCAGCAGTTTGACTGAGCCGACGCAGACTACGACAATCAGAGCTAATAGGACTGCATACTCTACGGCGGTGGGGCCATCCTGATCAATTACCAGAGAGCGTATCAAGCGCTTCATGGGAGTCTCATCAAGTTGCGAAGAGAGATGCTTTGGAAAAGGAATTCGCCGGCCAATTAGGGTTCACCGGCTCCAATACAAGACTACCTTATGCTCTCCTAAGAAAGCGGTAGCGCAAGGGGCCATTCTTCGCAACTGGCGGTAAGCCAGTAGATCTTAGAACGTCTTGTACCAGTCATGCAGCCTGTAACGATAGCTGCACAAACTCGTACCGAGCGTCGGTTACTAGCCGGCAGTGAAAGCGAGCAGCATCAAGCCTGGAAGGAGCTGCCGCAGCCGCACGATTTAACGGCATTGGGATTATCGAACGTGAAGCCCCGTTTCTCGATGCCGTCATAGAAGTCGACCGTGGTGCCGTCGAGGTACAGAGCGCTCTTTTTATCGACAACAACCGTCACACCATGGTATTCATACTTGGCGTCGACTTTCTCATCGAACGATTTGTCGAACCCCAGCGAGTAGCTAAAACCGCTGCAACCTCCGCCGGCCACGCCCACCCGCAAGACCGTTCCCGCTTCCAGCTTTTGGTCTTCAACGATGCGCTTGACTTCCGAGGCGGCTTTTTCTGTGACTACAACGCTCATGTGTGAATCCTCGATTCGATAATTAATCAGCTTGCCAACAGCGCCTTGTAAAAGGCGTCGCTTTCAGCGGGGACAGTCGCCGAACGCCCAGAGGGACGTCCTACCAAGATTATACCAAAAAATGGCTGAAGGAAAGCGGAATCCCGGATTGAGCGGCCCCCCAGCGAAGAAGCGCTGGTGGTTCTGCTGACGTGAAGCAGAAAAACGCCCTGCCCTACGGTTGACTCGCGTCAGCTACCAATCAACCGGTCTACTGCCGCGGTAACCTGCTCGACGGCGAAATCGACGTCGCCGGCATCGTTAAATCGGCCCAAACCAAAGCGGAGCGTACTGCGGGCCAGGTCGACGTCCAGGCCCAAGGCGAGCAAGACGTGGCTCGGTCCCGGGTCTGTCGAGGCACAAGTTGCTCCCGAGCTTACTGCTAAGCCCTTCAGATTCATCAGCAGCGTTTCGCCGTCGACTCTTTGGAACGCAACATTCAAATTGCCTGGCAGACGGAGCAGGTCCCCTCGTTCATCTCGACCATGGAGCAGCGGGCCGCATAGCTGCAACCCCTCCAGGCGATCGGACAGACCTTGCCACAACCGATCGCGCAAGCCAGCCAGGCGAGCCATTTCGTCGGGCAACTCAGCCATGCACAGTTCCAGCGCGTGGGCCAGGCCGACAATTCCTGGCACATTGAGCGTTCCACTGCGACGACCCTCCTGCTGTCCACCGCCGGTAATCTGCGGTTCGAGCCGCACGATCGGCTGGTGTCTCCGCACGTACAACGCGCCGACTCCTTTCGGCCCGTACATTTTGTGGGCCGAGAAGCTCATCAGGTCGACGTCCAGTTGCCGCACGTCGACGGGCAGCTTACCCACCGCTTGCGTCGCGTCGCAATGCAAGAGTACCCCGCGACGATGGCAGATCTCCGCGATCTGGGCGATCGGCTGAATAACACCGATCTCGTTGTTGGCCAGCATCACACTGACTAACGCGGTTTCATCCTGCAGGGCATCTTCCACGTGCTGTGGATCGAGCCGGCCGGCGGTGGGGCTCGGATGTGGCTGGACGTCGAGAAGCGTCAGTTGGCAGTTACCTTGGGCCAACCGCTCCAGCGGCTCGAGCACGGCATGGTGCTCGGTCCGCACGCTCACGAAGTGGTTGCCGCGACGGCGTTTCCGCTGCGCCACGCCGCGCAAGGCCAGGTTGTTACTTTCGGTTGCGCCGCTGGTGAAGACGATATCCCGCGGCTCGGCGCCAAGGCAATCTGCGATCGACTTGCGCGCCGCGTCGACTGCTTCACGGGCCGCTTCCCCTAGCGCATGGCCTGTGCTGCCAGGATTGCCGTACTGCTGGGAGAAATACGGCAACATCGCCTCGACGACGCGCGGATCGGTCCGCGTCGTGGCGTGGTTATCCATGTAGACGGTTTGTGAGGGTTGACCAGGCATGGCGTTATGCGCGAACCATGGAAGCGGAACGCCGAAAGCGGGTGCGTAACGGGTAGATCTTCCCCCTCGCTTTATACACTACCAAAGAGTGCTTGCACCACGATTTCTGACCACGATTCAAACTGATCCAGCTCCGGCAGTATGGTGTCGAGCGGTCGAAAACCCGCATCGAGGATTTCTGTCTCCCTGGGCCGGACCGCCGGTTGCTCCACGTCAAAAAGATGGACGACGCCCAGATGCACCCGACCGACGGGGGTCTGGTCATCGTTGATCAGTCCCACGCATCGCTGCTGGTAGGGCGTTTCGATGATCACCTCTTCGTCCAATTCCCGCTGCATCCCTTCGCGATAAACGTCGCCCGAAGTTCCGCCGGTCGAGTCTTCGGTGGAAATATGGCCACCGATGCCTACGCTCCGTTTGGCATGCAGCCGTTTCTCACCTTGCCCGCCGCCGCGGGTGTACTGAAACAGATTCACGATTCCGGCCGAGTCGGTAAAACGAAACAGCACGTAAGGGATCAACTGCTTAAAGCTCGGATCCTCTTCCATCTGTCCTCGAGGCCGATAGCTGATCTGATCGGTTTCCAGCAGCGCTGGAATGTACTTCCCCACGTTCGCCGAGAAGCCTTGGAAATGTCCTAATGCATGGAACTTGCTGGTGGGAACCACCAGCACGCGCTCCTCGGCGACGGTCGACATGATGAATCCTTTCGTGGGTTGGTAGAGATTCAGTCCTGAATTGAAGGGTGCCACTGCTGGCTTGTCCAGCTGTGCGAAGCTGATACCAGGGTTCCACTGCTGAACAAGCCAGTCAGGGGCACACCCCAGTTCAAGCCGTCGGTTCAGGGTTCTTGCTCCGCTGAGAGTAACACTATTGGGGAAGTGAAATGTAAGAACTCGAATTGTAAGAAGTCGGCGCTCTGGTTACCAGTCCCCCGACTGTTGGGGATCCTTAATCCGCAGTTTGATCTCGTCGCTGTTCGCTTTGAGCTCCGGAGCGTACATGGCCGACGCTCGGGTTGGCAGCGCGCTGAACTTCCCCGGGATTTCGGCCCGCAGTCGGTACGAAACGCTATGCCGCCCCCGCGCCAGCCGGGCGACCAGCAGGCTGACGCGATCGTCGCGCAGCTCGACGTAGGCGCCAAGCTCGTTGCCGTTGTAACCGCTGCGCACAGCCACCGGCTCAAACCCCGCGGCTTTCATGTCCTCCAGAACGATGTACTCGTAGTCGTTCTTGCTGTCGACCGTTAGCTCCACTTCGATCAAGTCACCGCTGACAAGCTCCGCAAGATTTTCCAGTGGCGTGCGGTCGTACTTTTCTACCTGCTGTCGCAGCGCTTGGCCACGTCCGCCGGAAACGTCGATGTCTTTTTCCACTGGGGTGAGCTTGAAGTATCGCCGTGCCACCTTCAACTCCAGCCCCGCGGCGCCAATGTCGTCTTCCAATGTAAAACTGGTCAGATAGCCATTAAAGTAAATTGGCGAGCGGCCCTGTTTGCGGATTTCAATCGTGTGCTTACCGGCGGCAAGCTCGTCGCCTCCCAGCACCAACTTGTTGTTGAAGCTGAACAGATTCTCACGGCTGATCGATTCCTGCAGTCGCTGCTGGCCGTCGATCCAGATTTCCACGGTCGCCTCCGGATCATCCTCGCCGCTGGCGTGCAGAAAATCGGCAAACGCCTCGACTACCAGAGCCGTATCCCGAGTGCTGTTCCAATAAGTAGCGTGTTTGCGGTTGTTCAGCAGGTACTTGACCAGCCGCGGAGCAACGCTGCTATTCGGCTCGACGGCAGAGAGCAGCTTGAGGTAGTAGGCGTGGGCCTCGAACTCGCTGCCGTACCAATACCACCATTGACCGCCGGGCAAGTTGAGCCAGGCTGATTGATTTTCGTCGTCTTGCTGGACGTACTGACTCAGGTTCTTCATGACCATCGCCAGCATTTCTTTCTCGCCCTGCCGTTCGAGTGCCAAGCCGAGTGTCGCCAGACTGTAGACGGCCAGTTGAGTCCGATCGCGGTAGAGATAGTCGCGCATGCGAGCTGTCGCCTTCGACTGGGTCGTTTCATTCGACAGTTCGGATTGTTGCGATTCGCAGAGAACCAGGAAAACCAGCGCATCGAGGTTGTCGGCGTACCGTTTACGTGGCCGGCGGCGATCCTCCTCCGTCGGGTTGTCGTCCCAATTATCCAACAGGCGAAGTTGCTGGCGCTGATATTGCTCGAGCCACCCGATGCCGCGCTGCAACATGCCCGGCACAACCGCCACGCCGTTTTCCTGCGCGGTCAATAATCCCCGCACGACGACCGCCGTGGTATGCGGAGAGCTCCGCTCGCCCCAACCGCTAAACCAGCCCCAGCCGCCATCTTGCAGCTGCATCTCCGTCAACCGATTCACGCCCGCTTTGACGATCTTGTCGAGTTCCGCGTCGTCGAACACCGGGTTTCGATCGAACCGTTGCCAACCTTTGGCCCGATCGGCGTCTTCGCCACTCTCAGGCGCGACTTCCTGGGCGTTGAGATTGGTCCGTTTGTCGCGAATGGCCGTCAGGTCGAGGTCCATCCGTCGGAGCGCCTGCTGCGTGATTACGGCTGGCAGAAATCGGTTGAGTGTCTGCTCGGTGCAGCCGTAGGGGTAATCGATCAGATAGGGCAGGGCGTCGACCATCGCGCCTGCCAGCGTGGGCGTGTAACGAACCTCCAGCCGCGTTTGCTCAGCCCGCCGCTGGGCCGGCACGGAGATCGTGAATTGGCCCTGTTTCTTCTCGGGCCGGATCACGCCAGTGAACGATTCTGTCTTGAGCATGCCATGCACGTAGACGGGAAAACTCGTCTGCATCGCGTCCGATTCTTCGTCGGTCAGCGCGCTGACGCGAATCACGGCCGTCCCCTCTCGGGCGACCTGCACCCGCCAATCGACCCGCTGCTGGCCGCCCGCTTCGATTTCAACGACCTGTTGTGCTTTGTCAGGCCCCACGAGCGTCTCGCCTTCCAGCGCCAACTCGACGCGAACCTGCTTCGCCTCGGGTAGATAGTTATGGACGTTGGCTGAGAGAACCACCTCGTCACGCTCCACAAAAAATCGGGGCGCCTGCAGCCGGACGATGACATTCTTGCGTGTCACCACCTCGGACGAGCCTTCACCAACGCGAGTGCCATGGCCCATGCCCCAGACGCGGACCTTCCAGGTGGTGAGATTCTCGGGCATATCGAGTTCGACCTCCGCAATTCCCTCAGCGCTGGTTTCCAGCGACCCGACCCAGAGAGCCGTGTCGGCAAAATTTTCGCGGATCGCGGGCTGAACGGCGCCTGACTCAACATCCACTTCAGCTTCAGCAACGGAGCTATCTGACGCCATCGCATTTGCCGCCATCGGCGCTCTTCCTAAAGCCATTCCCGACAGGGCCCTCTCCTTTCTATTCCGAGCTTCGCCATACCCGCCACCGCCGAACCCTCCTCCTCCAACGCCAGAGCTGATTTCATCGACGACCGTGTCGCCAAAGATACCCAAATTCCGCATGGCAGGTTGGTTTCGCCCGACCAACGCGCCGGTCAATCGCTCCAGATTCGTTTCCCCCTGCGGCCGGTGATTGCGACGCCACTTCCAGAAAAACTCCCGGATGTCTCCGACGTTCGTGCCGCCGGCGATGTATTCCAGTGCTTTGTCGTAAATCGCCACGGCCAGCGATCCCACAAACGGCTCTCCCAGAGCGTCGGTCAACTTGATTTGCAGCTTCGCCGCCTGGCCAGGCAGGTACGTCTCGGCCGAGGGAACCACTTCCACGTCGAGCACGCGACTGACAGGCGGGACGAATAACTCGCGCGAAACGGTGTGGACCCGTCCGCCGTGGACCGTTACCGCTTCAACAAAGAAATTGGGCACGTCTCGGTCGGCAACTTCCAATTCGACGACGGTACTCTTGCCCGTCAACTCGATCAATCGAGGGGACAAATAAACGCTATTGGCCGGTCGCTCGAACAACAACACCGCGGCGCCGGTGCGGTTGGTGTTAATCTGCAACGCGATCTTGTCGCCCGGTTGGTATTCTCGGCGATCGGGCACCAATTCGAGATCGTTAAAGCGAAACTCAGAACCGTCAAAACCTTCGCCGGCGATCGTCAGCACCAGCGCACCTTCCAGGGCATGTCCCGCGTCGTCGGTCAACTCGTAAGCCACCCGATACTGGCCCGGCTGGGAAGCTTTGATTTGCAGCTCGGCCCGGCCCGATGCTGTGGTGGCCAAGTCCCAACTCCCGACTTCCGTTTCCACCGGCTCCGCCTGATCGTATTGGATTTTCAGTAGTCGCAGCGTACCGCTTCCCTCGACAGGCTGACCGTCGAGCGTCCGCGCCGCGCAGCCGATTGCCAACGTATCGCCCACGCGATAGTGCCCTCGGTCGGCCCAAACGTAGACGCGAAACGGTTGCCTAGCGACCAGCACCTGGCCATTGCCGACGATCGTGCGACGCGACTGATCGACCACCTCGGCTTGAATCTGATAGCGATGGTCTTGGTCGGGATGAAATTGCTTGGCGATCGCCGTGTCGATTTCCACCTCAATCGAGCCATCGGGCCCGATCGGCACCACGCGCTGCGCCACAACTTCTGGAGGGGTGGGTGCTTGCCAGAACCACCATGGATGCGGCCCTGTGCAGCCCCACCGCGACCAGCCGGGATACCAGGAGTAGTCTCTCGCGAACCACCAATAGCCTGGGCCGTAAAGCCAGTCCCACGGCATGGGCGGATACCACTGCTGGCTATGGTTAGTGCGCAGAACCTTGTACTTGACCGTCGCCTCAGTCACCGGCGAGCCAAAGTAATACTTGGCCGAAATCTTGGCAGTGATTTTCTCACCCAACTCCACCGGCTTGTCGGGCGCTTCGATCAGCACTTCGAATTCCGGCTTCTTGTACTCTTCCACGCGAAAACTGCCTCCGCCGTGGTTGACGACGTTGATCCGATACTGGCCCAATGCCGCGCCCGCCGGGATCTGCCACGTTCCCGTCAACCCTCCGTAGGCATCCGCCGTGAGCTGCGTGCTGTAGACCGCTTCGTTTTTCGGATCGCGAATCTCGACCTGAAATGACTTGGCCGCGAAGAGCGATTCGTCGCCCAGGTCGTATTGCGCGTGCCGAACCCAGAACTTGAACTGCACCGGCTGCTCGGGCCGATAGACGGGCCGATCGGTGATCGAAAAGACTTTGACCTGGTGATACTGCTGGTCGTGGTAATCGCCCCACCAAACGCCGCGAAATCCCAAATAAGCAAACCGACCCTCCGGCGTGGTCGCAACGGCCACCCACTGGTAGCGCCGGTTGTTCTCCTCGGCGGGCAACTCGACCAGGCCCTGCTCGTCGGTCAGTTCGGCAAAGTTCTTGGTGTGGACCTGGCGCTGCTGCCCATCGAGGTGCTCCAACCACCAGCCGAAAAACTCGACATTGCATCCGGGGACCGGGCGACCGGTCGTCGCATCGGCCACGTAGTAGAGCGACGCTGTCTGGAGAGGTTTTCTGACAATCGCCGTATCGCTCAGCCACAGCACGATGCTATTGCTGTTGCCGTCGGCCATTTTTGAGGTAAGCAGATAGGCCCCCGGCTCTTGCAGCGGAGTGGTGACCGTAATGCGTCGATCGAAATGATCGGCTAGCGGCTCCAGATTCAAACTCCAACGGGCCACCTCCTGGCCGAGGTACTTTTTCTGCCCGCTGGTCACTAACCGATGTCCCAAGTTCTCCAGCTGCACCTGGTCCCATTCCGACTTGCGAGGACTGGCCTTGAGATAGGCTTTCACATCTTCCAATAGCTCGGGCACCTTGATCCGTTGGGCCGTCAACTCGACGCGCTGGCCATTGCGAAAGCGAAAATCGACCATGGCTCCCTGGCCTGCCGGTTGCGACATCACCGGTTCGAAGCGACCCCAATTGCCGACGATTTGTTTTAATTGGTCCCGGTAATGTTGGTTTTCGGGACCAGGTTCTTCGGCGAGCCCTCTGAAATAGTCAGCGGCGCGGGGATATTGCCGTCGGTTTTGAAACGTCTCGGCCAGCTTCGCGGTCGCTGCCTGCTTTTCACTTTCGGTGGCGTCGTCGTCTTGCGATACTTGCTTCAACAGTGTGGTCGGGTTGTGCTCGTCGGGTAGTTCGAATCGCTCGATGCCGGTGGCCAAGCGGGCGATTGTTTCATGTTCGCCGAGCGTGTGCAGGGCGTACGTGCCCGTCTCATTGGTGTCACCTGCGGGCGCTTGTCGAGCGAACAACCAGCGATACTGTTGGAGCGTTTCGACGCCGAACTGCGACTGCAGAAACCGAGCCCGCTGGAGCCGCTGCTCGTTGCGAAAGCTTGGCTGCCACAAAGTGGTCTGTTCCAGCAGCCATCGCCAGCACTGGCCGTCGTTCTCCGCCTCGATCCAAGAGGACGGCAACTCGTAGAACACCGGTTTCCCGTCGGCCATGACCGGGGCTCCCTGGTTCGAGCCGCCCCAATATCCCCAGTCCTGTTCGTAGTCAGGCAACTCTTCTAAATCAGTCCGCGTTTGCAATCGCCACGCCTGGCCGTAGTTGTGTGGGCTCAGGAATGCTTTGGCGTACTCCCGCATGAACTGCAGAGCTCGCTCGGAACGTCTCTCCTGTGGCATCGGTTCCAATAGCGCAAACGCTTGCCCGAACAACTGCAATGCCCGAACTCGGTCGCGGGCAACAGCGCTCACTCGTTGCCCTCCACCCCGATGATCGCCACGGCGAAACTCTCCGGCGATCAGATACCCGTAGTGATTCTGAGACACGTAGCTCTGGGCCACGGCCGCGAGCAGTTGCCAATCGTCGGCGTAGTCTTCGGCAATCTGCTCACGCAGATCATCAATCTGGTCCACCTGGTTGAGCTTTTGATAACAGGCCAGCGCCTGGCGGAAGTTCTCAATCAGCATTCTGGCAGGATTGTCCCGCTGCTTGAGCAGCTGGCGGCTTTCTGCCAATGCCTGCTGATAGTTGCCCTCGGAAAAGAGTTGCTGGGCATGTTCGTGAGAAGCTCGGTCGACTTCGCCGCGAAGCTCTCCGCCTGCCAGCAGACTTCCTAGTGCTCCTACTGCAAGCACTAGAAAATGTCCTGAGCGAACGGCAAATCGGTGGTCCATGCCTGTTCCTCTCCTACTTTGGCCGTGAATGCTTCTACTGTCGTGGAGGTTCCTCGTCTAGTTCTACGCGAGCGGGACGGGAAAGGTCTAGGCAGGCGGACAAATGGGAGGGTCGGAGGCCCTCTCTGACGGCATTTGCAGGAGATCGTCGCGGGTCCCACGGGCCAGAATGTGGCATTTTCACCACAGCCGGCCAGGCATGGTGCCAAAAGTCACCAACCCCGCGCCCAGGCGAATAGTAGAGTTGCCAAGACGTTTACCCCCTCCATTTTTCTTTCGACGGTCGCACTCAGGCAAGAATCCGTGATCCCAACATCCAAATATCAAGTGCGGACCGACCGCTCGCTGGTCGACGTGGCCTATCGGCTGCTCGACACGGCTGCGATCCTCGCTTCGGCGCTCGCAGCAACCCGGTATACCGACAGCGAACACATCGAAAACCTGGCCGTCGTGGGTGCCACGACGTTGCTGGTTCACTTCATCGCGATCGAAGTAAGCGGCCTGTATCGCAATTGGCGCGGTTCGAAGCTGACGCTGGAATTGTGGTGCGTGCTGATTAACTGGATTTACACCGCCCCGGTGGTGCTCGGCATCGGTTTGGTCACGCGCTTCAACGCCGAATTCAGCTATACCACCAAATTGGTTTGGCTGACGATCACTCCGCTGGCGATTGCCAGTGGGCGGATTGTGTGGCGGCTGGTGCTCAAGAGCCTCCGCCGACGAGGCTACAACACGCGGCAGTTTGCCATCTGTGGCATGAACAAGCTGGCAGTGCAACTGGCTCGCAACATCCAAAACTCGCCCGAGCTGGGGCTGAAGTTCTCTGGATTCTTTGACGATCGTCCCGAAAGCCGCACCGAAGAGGGCACCGGAGAGTTTCGACCCCATGCCGGCGACCTGTCGCAAGTGGTTGAAATGGCCAAGCGGGGCGAGGTCGACATGATCTTCATCACCTTTCCTATGCGGGCCGAAGACCGAATTCGAAATTTCTTGGATCTGCTGGGCGATACGACCGCTTCGGTCTACATCGTGCCCGACTTCTTCGTTTTTCAGATGCTGCACGCCCGTTGGAACCAGATCGACGGCCTGCCGGTCGTCAGCGTGTTTGAAACACCCATCTCGGGTATCGATGGCGTGCTCAAGCGAGGTTTCGACCTGGTGGTTGCCAGCCTGCTGCTGGTGATTCTCGCGTTGCCGATGTTGGTCGTCGGGCTATTCGTCAAATGGTCGTCTCCCGGGCCGATGTTCTTTCGCCAGAAACGTTACGGGCTGGTGGGCGACGAGATAGGCGTGTGGAAGTTCCGCACGATGCGCTGCTGCGACGACGGGGCTAAGGTGGTCCAGGCCACCAAAGACGATCAGCGGATCACACCGATCGGTCGCGTGCTCCGTCGGCTGTCGATCGACGAGCTGCCGCAGTTGTTCAACGTGATCGACGGCAGTATGTCGTTGGTCGGGCCCCGGCCGCACGCGACCGCTCACAATGAACAATACCGCCAACAGATCGACGGCTACATGCTCCGCCACAAGGTCAAACCGGGCATCACCGGCCTGGCCCAGGTCAATGGTTGGCGGGGCGAGACCGAGACGCTGGAGAAAATGGAACGGCGGATCGAATTTGACCATCGCTACATTCGTGAATGGTCGCTGTGGATGGACATCCGCATTTTGCTCCAGACAGCCTTGGTCGTGTTGCGACAGGACAACGCGTATTGAGCGAGTCTAGTACCTAGGCTCCTAGCGTTAGCTGCAAATCGCTATCAGAGCGTACAGGCAGCGTTTCCCTGGCGGATCGTAGCCCACACGAGTTATACTCCGGGTCCGGTAGCTTTGGAAAAGCTTTCAGGAGACCTCGGATGCGATCGATAACCGTGTTTTGGCTCACTCTCTGGCTGCTCATGTCGGCACTGGTTCAGGCAGAGACCGACTGGCCCCAGTTCCGCGGATCAGGCGGGCAGGGGCACGCCGATTCCCACGATTTGCCTCTCCACTGGAGCGAAACTGAGGGGATTGTCTGGAAATCGCCCATCGTTGGTCGTGGTTGGTCGTCGCCGGTCGTGTTGCAAGGCTCCATCTGGCTGACTACGGCGATTGAACAACACGCCAGCGAGCAACAGCGAGAAGAATTCCTTGCCAACAGCCTGGCGGGCACCAGTCCGATGGCTGGGGCCCTGAATGTGGCGGCGTCGGTCTCGCTGCGAGCGGTAGAAGTCGATTTGAAAACCGGCGAAGTGCTGCGCGAGATCGAGCTGTTTCAGCTCGATTCCTCGGCAGGCATCCATCAGCTCAACAGCTACGCCTCGCCGACCCCCGTGATCGAGCAAGGGCGACTCTACTGCCACTTCGGCACGTTTGGCACCGCCTGTCTCGATACAACCACCGGAGAAACTCTTTGGCACCGCCAGTTTCGCCTGGAGCACATGGTTGGCCCGGGCAGCTCGCCCGTGGTTTGTGGCAACCTGGTTGTGTTGACCTGTGATGGGGCGGACCAACAGTACATCGTGGCGGTCGACAAACACTCGGGCGAAACCGCTTGGCGGACCGATCGCCCGCCGATCCGCGCCAGCGAGGGCGATTTTCGCAAGGCTTTCTCCACACCGCTGCTGATTGAAGCCACCGGGCGAGAGCAGTTGGTGATTCCGGGCGCGCAATGGTTCGTGGCATACGACCCAGCGAGCGGCGAAGAGCTCTGGCGAGTTGACCACGGACGAGGCTTCTCCAACGTGCCGCGACCGGTCTTTGATGGTCAGCTGGTGTATCTTTGCACCGGTTTTGCGTCAGACAAACTTCTCGCGGTTCGGCCTGATGGCTCGGGTGACGTTTCTGCTACGCATGTCGCCTGGCACAAGTCGGGCCAGATTCCACACATGTCCTCTCCGCTGCTCGTGGACCAGCGGATTTATCTGATTAGCGACAGCGGCGTTGCTTCGTGCTTGGATACGACCGGCCAGCGGATTTGGCGCGATCGAATAGCCGGGAAGTACTCGGCATCACCCCTCTACGCCGACGGTAAGATCTACGTCTGCAGCCACGCTGGCCGTACCACGGTTTTTGCGCCGGGCGACCAGTACCAGCAACTTGCCGAGAACGACCTGGACGGCGCGATCATGGCATCACCTGCCGTGGCCGACGGCGACCTGCTGCTACGAACGGATACACATCTGTACCGCATTGGGCGGTAGCGCCGATCTCAAGTTTCCTTTGACTCAAGGTATCAATGCGATGGAGCTCAACGGTCGCGCGGCCAATTTGTGCCGAGAGATTCTAGCGGACGCCCAGCGCCTGCAGATCGCCTGTCGGCAGCTGACTTCGGGTGCGACGGTCTTTGATTTTGGCGTCGAAACCACCGGCGGCGACGAGGCGGGGGTGATGTTGTCTCGAGTTTGTCTGGCCGACGCGGCGGAGGTGACGTTGCGGGCCGAGGGCCACGCTGCCTGGTCGCGACCCGTGGTGAGAGTGGAAACTGACCAGCCGGTGGCGGCTTGCATGGCTTCGCAATACGCGGGTTGGGAGATCAAGGAAGGGTCGTATTTCGCCATGGGCTCGGGCCCGATGCGGGCCGCCGCGGCGCGCGAACCGCTGTTCGAGGAGATCGGGCTGAGAGAAACGCCGCAGGTTTGTGTAGGTGTGTTGGAGGCCAGCAAACTGCCAACCGATGAAGTCTGTCGGAAGATCGCCGAGAAGTGTGGCGTCGAAGCGGGGCGATTGACTCTGCTGGTTGCGCCGACACGCAGCCCGGCGGGAACCTTGCAGATTGTGGCCCGCACCGTTGAGACGGCGTTGCACAAACTGCACGAGCTAGGATTCGATCTGGATCGGATCGAGAGGGGTTGTGGAATTGCGCCGCTGCCGCCGCTGGCCGATGACGACTTCAAGGCCATCGGCCGAACTAACGACGCGATCCTCTACGGCGGGCAGGTGCAGCTCCAGGTTCACGGCGACGACCAAGCCTTGCAAGCTATAGGCCCCCAGATTCCTAGCTCCGCCTCGGCCGACTATGGTCGACCTTTCGCCGAACTGCTGGCCGGCTACGACAACGATTTTTATCAAGTCGACCCTCTGCTCTTCAGTCCTGCCGAGGTCGAGCTGATCAACGTCGAAACGGGCAACACCTTTTCGTTTGGTAGCGTGAACAAGGAAGTGTTGCAACGCTCGTTCGGTCAGAACGTGTAAGTTCGCTAGTAGCCGGAGGCACACCTGCCTCCGGAATTCCGGGGCTCAAACTATTCGAAGGATCTGAAACACCAGAGAAGGAAAACACAGCTCGTGCGGATCATTGTCTTGGGATCGTCATCCAGTTGGTATGTGAACGACCTGCGCCGCGCCGCCGCCGGCCGACACGAGATTGCTGCGGTCTCTTACAAACAGCTTGCTTCGCAGATCGATGGTCACGATGCGTCGTGGCATGCCGGCGGGATTGATCTGGGCCGCGCCGATGCAATTCTTGTGCGCTCGATGCCGCCCGGCAGCTTGGAACAGGTAGTGTTTCGCATGGACGCGTTGGGGCAACTCGCCTCGGCAGGCATGTCGGTGGTCAATTCGCCGCGGGCGATCGAAGTGGCGGTCGACAAGTATCTGGCCACCGCCCGGTTGCAGGAGGCCGGTTTCCTGGTGCCGCCGACGGTCGCCTGCCAGACGGTCGAGCAAGCGATGCAGGCGTTTGAAACTCTCGGCCGTGACGTGGTTGTCAAGCCGTTGTTCGGCGGAGAAGGGCGCGGCGTTACCCGCGTAACCAACGAAGCTATCGCGCGACAGACGTTTCAGGAGCTGGACTCATCTGAGTCGGTCCTCTATCTCCAAGCGTTTATCGATCACGACGGTTGCGACTGGCGACTGTTGGTCATCGGTCAGCGGGTATTGGGCATGGGACGTCGGCACCCGACCGATTGGCGGACCAACATCAGTCGCGGAGCCGTCGGCGAGCCCTTGGAAGTAACCCCCGACTTGGCAGAAATGGCCCACAAGGGAGCTTCCGCCGTGGGGGCCACCATCGCGGGCGTCGACCTGCTCCCCGGGAACGACGGCCAGCTGTACGCCCTGGAGGTGAACGCCGTCCCCGGCTGGAGGGCCTTGGCGAAAGTCTGTGAGCAAGATGTCTCACGGCTCGTGCTGGATCATCTTGCCTCGCTGGGCTAGAGCTTCAGATTGTTCGAGTTCGCACAGCGCCCCCTTTTCCTCTGCCTAGGCTGGCGGACACAATAGGACGTATGTCAACCTCGTATTCTCCGCCGACCGACACCTCAGCGCCGTCCGATACTCATTCTAGAAGAGTGAATGTCGCCGATCGGCTTGCTGAAGTGGCTGGCCAGATGCCTGACGCGGTGGCGATTGCCTGTCCCGGGAGGAGTGAGGTAGCTGGGGACAACATGTACGATGCGTGCAGCTTTGCCCAATTGCACGACGACGCAACGGCAGTGGCTCGCGGGTTAGTCGAACTGGGCGTCCAGCCGGGGGATCGACTGGCGCTGCTGGTTCGGCCGGGGATCGAGTTCGTAGAATTGGTGTTCGGCTTGCTGCGCAGCGGGGCGACTGCCGTGCTGATTGATCCTGGCATGGGGCGACGCCAGTTGCTCGATAGCCTTGCGGCGATCAACCCTGACGGGTTTGTGGCGATCAGCCCGGCCCATGCTATGCGCTCTCTGATCGGCGGTCGCTTCCCCGCGGCTCGGTTCAATGTGACCGTAGGCCGACGCTGGTTTTGGGGAGGCAAGACACTGGTTCAACTTTTGCGACAGGGCAGAAAATCGCAAGCGTCGCTTCCCACCACGCTGGCTGACGATCCGGCCGCGATCATTTTCACCAGCGGTAGCACAGGCCCACCCAAGGGCGTGCTCTACACCCACCAAATGTTCGACACGCAGGTCGCAGAAATCGGGCGGCGCTACGACATCCATCCCGGCACGATCGACCTGGCATGTTTTGCGCTGTTCGGCTTGTTCAACTCGGCGTTGGGCGTCACGACGGTATTTCCTAAGATCGATTTTTCGCGACCCGCGGCAGCGAAGCCAGTGAACCTGCTAGCCGCTGCCCGCGATTGGCAGGTGACCCAGGCCTTTGCTTCGCCGGCAGTCTGGGACAACCTCAGCCACTATTGTCTACAGCACGACGAGCGAATTCCGACGCTGCACAAAATATTTTCGTGTGGAGCCCCGGTCCCGGCGGATGTCTTGCGGCAGACGTTGGCGTGTGTGCGTTCCGACGCCCAGATGCATACACCCTACGGCGCTACTGAGTGCCTGCCGGTGGCGACCATCGAAGCTGGTGAGGTACTCAGCGAAACAGCCCTGCTTACCGAACAGGGAGCGGGCGTCTGTGTGGGCAGCAAGTTCGGTTCGATCGACTGGAAAGTCATCCGAATTACCGACAAACCAATCCCATCGATCGCCGAAACCGAAGAGCTGCCCAACGGAGAAATCGGCGAGCTGATCGTCCGCGGTCCGCAAGCTTCGCCCGAGTATGTGACCCTTGACGCAAGCGGCAACGCCAGCCAGTCACCCTCGGATATCAACAGCAACTCCTTGGCGAAGATAGCCGATGGGAACTCTTTCTGGCATCGCTTGGGCGACGTTGGTACGCTCGATCAGACGCAACGATTTTGGTACTGCGGGCGGAAGGCACACCGAGTTGAGTTGGGTGACGGCCGCTTGTTTACTATTCCGACCGAAGCGGTGTTCAATGCCCATCCCCGCGTGCGCCGATCGGCACTGGTCGGCGTTGGAGAGCGAGATTGCCAGACGCCGGT
>Ga0315336_1004161_pt1 | contig 17683 bp, 8 predicted proteins | sample ASW5metaG_FD_204512 | JGI IMG/M metagenome (GOLD analysis project Ga0315336, IMG submission 204512) | Ammonia-oxidizing marine archaeal communities from Monterey Bay, California, United States - ASW #5 | ecosystem: Environmental > Aquatic > Marine > Intertidal zone | place: USA: California... | reverse complement strand
CGCAGGGGTGTCATCGGCCGGCTGGTCGGCAAAGAGGTTATCGATCGCAGGGGTGTCATCGGCCGGTTGGTCATCAAAGAGGTTATCGATGGTAACGGCCTCTTCGGCTTCTTCGGCTGGCTGATCGGCAGGGGCCTCATCGATCGCAGGGGTGTCATCGGCCGGTTGGTCACCAAAGAGGTTATCGATGGTAACGGCCACTTCGGCCGGCTGATCGGCAGGGGCCTCAGCGGCCGCAGGGGTATCATCGGCCAGCTGGTCACCAAAGAGGTTATCGATGGTAACGGCCACATCGGCCTCTTCGGCTGGCTGATCGGCAGGGGCCTCAGCGGCCGCAGGGGTATCATCGGCCGGCTGGTCACCAAAGAGGTTATCGATGGTAACGGCCACTTCGGCCGGCTGATCGGCAGGGGTGTCATCGGCCGCAGGGGTGTCATCGGCCGGCTGGTCGGCAAAGAGGTTATCGATCGCAGGGGTGTCATCGGCCGGTTGGTCATCAAAGAGGTTATCGATGGTAACGGCCACTTCGGCTGGCTGATCGGCAGGGGCCTCAGCGGCCGCAGGGGTATCATCGGCCGGCTGGTCACCAAAGAGGTTATCGATGGTAACGGCCACTTCGGCCTCTTCGGTCGGCTGATCGGCAGGGGTATCATCGGCTGGCTGATCGGCAGAGAGGTCGTTTATAAACGGTGCGGGTTCTTTTATAGGAGGTGCCGGTACTTTGGTTTGGGGGGTAACGGTATCGCCAATTGAGTCTTTTGTGGGGGCACTTGCGATGTTGTCTGAAGCTGCGGGCGATTTTTTCGCATGATCTTGGGCTGCTTGTGGAGTCGCCGGTTGGACTTTTCCACCGGCGGGTTTATCAATGTCCACGACTGCGGGTTGGGGTTCCAGATCCGAAGGAGAGGTTGTCACGGGGAGCGGCTCGACTGGCGTTGGGGTCGGAGGTGGTGTGGGCCGAGCAGGTACAGGGGAGTTGGGCGGCGGCGGCGAGGTCGGTGTGCCGCCAAGCGGAATCGGGTGGCTCGGCGCCTCGCTGTCGACGGTGGCGGCATGTTGTGGAGCTGCAACTTTGTCGCAACACGAAATTGCTTCGCCAGTCATTTCCGGGCACGAAAGTTGAAAACCGCACGGCCTGCCACAGGCTGCTGGTCGACAAGGTCTGTAGCAGGTATTCCTGGGCAAGCGATAGGTGGGACAGCAGGCGGCCCCACTTTGCCAAGCCCGCCCCAGATATCGGCACGCGGATGCCGAGTCGAAGAACAAGTTAGCTACTAAAAAGCCCACCAAAGCAGTTTGCACAAACTTTTGCATCTTCTCGCTCCTGTCAACCGGAAGGCTGGGTCAGTTAGGTGGCTGAATCCCAGTCGCTTGTTCACAGCAATTGAACATTCCGGTCGTAAAGACCCCCGGATCGCTAAACTTCGACAGATTTGCCGGCATGTGCCGGTCTGATGGTCCCTTCATGGTAGTTTCCGGAAAATGGGAACGCAATGAGTTCAAGTGAGGGAGAAACGTGGTAAATGGGCCATTTATACGGAGAAATCAGGATCTATGGGTTCGGAGCATTAGTGGTCCAACCTGGGGAGTTGAATCTGGTAAGTGCGGCTGAGGGATGATCGCACGGTTGCGACCTTGTTGATGAGCAGTTGGGCTTCATTGGTAAGTTACTGTTCAGCTGTTTTCCAGCGATTGTTCAGTTGGGCAGCACTTTGTTGGGCGTTTTGGTCTACCCAGAGCTGGGCGGCACGGTCGAATAAAGTGTTGCTGCGGTTGGACCAGCTGGTCAAATCCTCTCCCGGCTTGAGAGCTTGTGGGTCGACGGACGTGGTCGAGTTCGCGGTATAACGGTCGTGTCGAATACTCTACCCTGGTCACAGGGTCGAGGCATATTTATATGGGTGAAGCTGCTTTTCCTCCTGCCCAGTGGCCGGGATGGCCGTTTGGCATGCGAGGTCCTGTTGGGCTGTTTATTCAGATGGGTTGGGGCGGAGAGGTTGATATGGACGTGGTTGTCCTCTGTGAGTTACCGCGAAGATGTCGGGTGGCAGGCCGATCTCAATAGCAGGTAAATATGTCTTCTATTTTCAGTTAATGGTTGTTGGTTTTTTGAGAGCAACTTATAATTCTGTAATACGTTGCGAGTGACAGAAAAGGCACTGCGACGGTATTTTCTATCAAACTGTGCACCGTTGACGGGGCAAATCCCCTCGGTGCCCATGCGGAGCCAAACGGTGTCCGAACCTACTGCATCCCGCGGACTTGCTCCTACGCCGGTGGCAAAAGAGGCGGATCCGCCACCGAAGGTTCTCTATCTTGGTGGTACGCACGATGATTCTGCAGATCTTCAGCGTCGGCTCGGGAGCGGTGTCGAGCTTGTGAAGGTTGCTACGCCAGTGCGTGCGTTGGCTCTGCTGGCGCGCGGTGAGTACGTTGGCGTGTACGCCGACGTTGAGCATTTTTCTGATGCAGTTGACGTTGGACGACTTGTTCAGAACGAACGCATCCTGCAAGAAATGCCGGATGGTGTCGTACTGTTGGACGCGGACAACATCGTCATCTGGGGCAATGGACGGTTGCGGGAATGGACGGGGGTGTCGGAGATCGTGGGCACAAACTTTTATTCCGTGCTGGGAAGCCCCGAGATTTTGGGACCCGATTTTTGCCCATTTCATACAGCACTTTCAAGCGGACGCCCGAGTGCGTCGACACTCCGTTGTGGTGACAGCACATTCTATCAAGTTCATGCAGCCCCGGTCATTGAAAAGGTCGGATCTCCACGGCACTTAATCGTGACAATCAGGGATGTGACTGACGAAATGCTACAGCAACAAAAACTGGCTGCAATTCACCAGGCTGGTATCGAACTGGCAGATTTGACGGCCGATGAAGTGGACAACCTGGATGTCGAGCAGAGGATTGAGTTACTCAAGTCGAATATCCTTCACTGCACTCAAGACGTGATGCAATTTGACATGGTTGAGATCCGAATGCTCAATCAGGCAAACGGGGTTTTGGAACCACTGCTCGCCGTGGGAATGAAGCAAGAGGCAGAGCACCGCCAATTATTTGCCAAACCGATCGACAATGGTGTTACCGGGTTCGTGGCAGCCACGGGTAAGAGTTACCTTTGCGAGGACACGAGTGAGGATCCGCTTTATCTGGAAGGTGCCAAAGACGCCCGGAGTTCGCTGACCGTACCGATCATGCAGCACGAACAGGTGATTGGCACCTTCAACGTCGAAAGTCCGGAGCCGCGGGCATTTTCGGAAAGCGATTTGCAGTTTCTCGAGATTTTTACCCGCGATGTTTCGGCTGCCCTGAATACGCTGGAGTTGTTAGCTGCCGAGCGGGCAAGTACGGCGGCTGCCAGCGTCGAAGCAATCCACAGCGCAGTTGCGTTGCCAGTCGATACGATCTTGAACGATGCCGTCAACGTCATGGAGCGATACATCGGCCACGAACCCGATGTCGTTGAACGGCTGCAGCGGATCCTCCGCGGTGCCCGCGATATCAAGCAGGTGATTCAGAAGGTTGGGCAGTCGATGGCACCCGTTGAGGCTCAGCCAGCGGCAGTGCGGGTTGAGCAACGCCCGGAATTAGTCGGCAAGCGAGTTCTCGTCGTCGATGCCGATGAGTCAGTTCGTAGCGCAGCTCATGCATTGTTAGAGCGATATCAATGCATTGTCGAAACAGCACATGATGGTAGCGAAGCTCGCTTCATGGTCCGCAACCTGGAGAAAAACCAGCGTTACGATATTATCATTGCCGACATTCGTCTCCCGGACATGTCGGGTCACGATCTTTTAGTGAACTTAAACAGCATTCTCCAAAATGTGCCCTTGGTGCTAATGACCGGCTTCGGGTATGACCCAGGGCACTCGATCGTCAAAGCTCGTCAGGCCGGGCTCAAGGCGGTTCTTTACAAACCTTTCCGACTTGACCAGCTTCTCGAGACGGTCCAACAAATCGTCAATCAAGAAGCACCGTAACCAGGGAATCTCAGCACGATTCCATTTTGCGCTTGACTCGCGTTTGGGTTCGTTAAACGAAGAAACATTTTCGAGCAAGCTTTAACTTTCGATGACTCTTGCTCTGGCAACTCCGCTGTTAATCTTCGGCTTTTGCGGACACGTTGTCTTTTGGGTCATCCTCGTGAATCGGCTCCACGCCGTGTCGTGGAACCGATTGTTGATTGACGGTCTGACCAATTTCTGTGGGATCGCACTTGTCACCCTGCCATTGATCGCAGCAGGTATCTTTTGGAAGCGGGGAACTTCTGCTTGGATCGGACCTTGGGATGGCATCCTCAGCATCGTCTGGGGATGGATTATTCTCATGAACCTGCTGCTAGCCGCAGCCGTATTTCACAAACTTTGGCTTGCACTACATTCAGAAAATCGCGGTGGGTTACTCGCTAATCACACCAACGTTGTCGACATTCGCAAACATCTCGAAGAGCCCCTCACGGCTCCAGGTTTTCCCAGGCTACTGGGATGTTTGCCCGGTAACCAAATCGGAATGCCCCGGTTTCACGAAAAGCAAATCTTAATTCCACGCCTCCAAGACGAACGTGCCGGAATCAAAATTGTCCACCTCAGTGATCTTCACATGTCGGGACGAATTACCAAACGCTATTTCAGCGAGGTTGTTGAACGTGTTAACCAGTGGCAACCAGACATCATTGCGCTGACTGGCGATCTGGTTGAGTGCCCTGCCTGTATCGACTGGATTGGTGATACGATTGGCCGGTTGCGAGCTACCTATGGCGTCTTTTTTGTACTGGGAAATCACGATCGCAATGTCGACGAGGAAAAGTTGCGGTCGGCGCTGACCGCGACTGGTTTGCATGACCTGGGTGGCAGGTGGGATGATTGCGTGATTCGCCAGACTCCAGTTGTGCTGGCTGGAAATGAGTTGCCGTGGTATCACCCGGCAGTCGATCTTGCCGACTGTCCACGGCATGACGAGGACGGTGTGCCAGTTCGCATTCTCTTGGCGCACACACCCGATCAGTTCCGTTGGGCACAACAGCAACACATTGACTTGATGCTGGCTGGGCATTGCCATGGCGGACAGGTTTGCTTTCCGCTGGTTGGTGCCGTGCTGGCCCCCAGTTGGCATGGAACCCGGTATGCCGCGGGTGTCTTTCAGGCAGACCAGACCATATTGCACGTCAGTCGTGGGGCAGGGGAGCTCACCCCGTTCCGCTGGAATTGCCCCTCAGAAGTTGCTCTCTTGACGCTGCGTGGCAAAACGACTGACGAAACCACACGAGACGCTTGATTGCAGATTTCATCACCACGGAGCCTGTGGGAATAGGCTCTGCGGGAAGGGCTGCGCTGGTTACATGTGTCATGCTTAAAGGTGGACTCGACGATTATAGACGTACCATTCGACCAGTAGTACGATTAGCGCGGCGATCAGTATCGGGCGCCAGAGTTCTTTTCGCGACGTTGTGATACCGGTCATCGCGGCGATGTCGACGTTGCCGATATGAATGTCGGCGGCCAGTTTCCCCGCAGTCGAGTCTTGCGACGGTGTCACACGGATATCGCTCTCATTTCGATCAAGGAGGTTCACCGCGAATTGTTGCGTGACCTGATTTCCATCAGAAACTTTGTAGATGCCAGGTTGCCGGGTATCGTGAAATAGAAAAACGTCATGAGTACTGCGGCGGACTGTCTGCTTTTTTCCTGCCGGGGTTTGAATCGTCAACTGCGCTGGGTTACCTGTGGCCTTCAACTCGACCGGCCTGCCGGGCGGCACACTCTCGGTTCCTTCTGTTCCTGAAGCACCCGCCAAATACGCGATTGCATTGAACCAAAAGGTCGGAAAGCTGTGCATCCGCGGCCAGTTAGTGTTGATGGTCGTTTCTTCTTGTTCGTTACGACCAACCAGTTCAAAACCAAGCACTGCATCCTGAAACTGGTCGCGGGGCGCAATTGCAGCAAGCGGTCCTGCCGTCGAGTCGATGAGGATATCGCCACCGGCAGGAGGGGTGATTACTGTACTATCAATGATTGCGACGTTGCCCAACTCGACATGGGCCATCAGTGGGTGAGCCCGGTTCCAGTCGATGATTGTCGGAACCGAAACGCGTCTGCCTTTAACCGATGGTTGTGGTTCGTTTTCAGCCGTTTCGTCAGTCTCACCCATTTGAGCTTCTTGCCAGGCACGGTCGGGTGGAATGCGGCCGATAAACAGGGTATTGGCTCGGGGCATTTTGCGCGGGACACACTGATCAAAAATCACCAGCTCGTATTCGCCGGTTTGCGCCAGTTGTTGGTACCGATCAGTATCGAGGAAACCAGGTTCTTTCAGCTCAAAACTTGCCAGACGACCAGAACGCTGTGTGGCCAATGCGGCGCCGAGGGCAGGATTGCCCGGGGAAACAAACAACACGCGTCCCGGATTCGCGTCATTCAGGGCAGCGTAGGCGTAGTCATCCAGGGGGAGAGCGTCCTGCTGCTCATCGGCGAGTTCGTAGCTCAAACTGGCCCGGAGCGTCCCTGTCGAAGCGTCGGCAAGTGGAAATACGAGCCCGGTTGTCTGGCCTGCATCGACCTCAACTCCTTGCGCATCGAGGAACTGCCCATTGAGAGAGAGTTCCACAATAATCTCATGAGGTTGTTTGGTGAAGTTTGTAATTTGGACAAAGGCTTGTCGTTCTTCCGGCCTGGATTCGTTACGACGGGTTGCGAACGAGGTGATCGCCAGGTTGTCGGCTGAATGGGTACCGATCGGAACATACACCGGTTTGAGGTTGCCTAAAGAGAACCCTTTCACATCTTCAAAGCGGCCATCGCTGAAGACGAATAGGGTTGCTTCCTGGGCCTCGACAACGTCGACTTCAATTCCTTCCTGCTGGACGGTGATGCGACCTGGATTGGCCAGCCCGTCGGCCAGTTCCAAAGCCCCTTTCAGTTCTGTTTGAGCGAAGGTCGGTTCGATGGTCTCGACACGATCTTTGAGCAACCGGCGATTGTCGGTGAACTCCTGGATCACCCGGGGCGTGTTTGCAAAGCTGATGATCATGCCGGTCATGCCCGAATCCATCTGGTCGATCAACGCAGTTGCTTGTTGTTTGGCCACCGCGAGGCGGTTTTCGACACCTTGCACATCCGTGGCTTGCATGCTGGCTGAATTGTCGATCACGAAAATAAAACGCTGACCGGCGAGCTGGGTTCCCTGCCAGCCGGGTCTCAAAAGGGCCCACGCAATCAATGCCAGTAACAACAATTGCAGGAGCAAAAGAATATTCTTCCGCATCCGTTGCCACAGGCTGTTCACATGGAGGTCTTCGATCGACTTTTTCCAGAGATACGTGCTGGGGACTTCCAGTGGATTTCGTTTGAGTTTGAGAAAATAAAGCGCGATGATTGCCGGAGGGATCACGGCCAGAATCGCCCATTGCCACGGCGCAAGCGTGTTGCGAAACAGGCTGTCGACAATTTGAGCCAGGGCAATCATCGTACCAATCCTCGTTGTCGGAGATAGGTCGAGATCAGCTCTCCCACAGGTGTTTGATTGTTCGCCAGCAGATAATTCATGCCGCGCTGAGAACAAAACTGCTGAGCGCCACCCACAAACGCATTGAGTGTTTCCTGGTAGCGTGAGAGCAAAGGCACGCTGACCGTGATTTCAGCTTCATCCCCATCCTCGCAGTCAAGCAGTTTCAGATCGCCTGTGACGTCAGGTTTCAACTCTTCCTGGCTGAGCACGTGGATGACAAATGTATCCATCTGCTGGGAGGCAAGGAAACGTAGTGCCGGCTCATAGCCTTCTTTGTCCATCAGGTCAGAAACCAGAACGACGATCCCGCGCCCCGAGTTGCGGGAGGCAAAGTTTCGCACACCCTCGGCCAGGTTGGTTGTTTCACCGGCTTGGATCGTGTCCAAATGTTCGAGCATCCGCCACACACTCCTTCTCCCCCGGAGAGTGGCCCCGCGCTGATGAGGACCCTGACCCAGGGTCTCGATGCACACCCGGTCAGCCCGAATCAACCCCACGAAGCCGAGCGATGCTGCTAACTGTTTTGCATAGGTCAGCTTGGTTGGAGTGCCGAAATCCATCGACCCACTGGCGTCGATCAGCGTGTAAAAGTGAAGGTCTTCTTCTTCGAGAAAAAGTTTGATGATCAGCTTGTCGAGACGCGCGTAAAGATTCCAGTCAAGTGTGCGGAGGTCATCCCCCGCTACATAATTCCGAAAGTCGGCAAACTCGACACTTTGACCCTTGCGCTTGCTGCGCCGTTCGCCCTTCAGACGACCTCGAAAAATCTTCCGCGTTACCAGCTCCAGACGTTCCAGCTGGGCCATCAGGTCGGGAGAGAGGAGTTCCGAATCGGTGATCTTGGGCATGTTTGAATTCTAGGTGAAACGCACTGCCAGGCGGATTGCAAACGAACCGAGTTTGTTCATTTTCTCGCCAAAAAGCTTCCTGCAAGGCTCTGGATCTGCTCTGGAAAAGGGAACTCAAAATTGTTTCCCCGGGGCGGCCAGTTGGTTTTCTTGACCCTTCCCTATTCTGAATATTCACCCACCGTTGGCAAGTGATATCGTTACGCAGGTCGTCGCGGTCAGGTTTGGGCGGGCAGCCCATTGGCAGATTCACAACACAGGTCAGTGTCAAACCGAGCACGGGCAGAAACTTCAAACCGCTGCAAATGGAGCAGGTTTTGATGTTCCTGGGGGGCGGAAATTCGTCGAAGACTTTGCCGAAAATCATTACCAAAAGGATTGCGGATAATATCGACGGTCCATGGCAAAAGCCATGTATAATGCACTTTTGGAGGTATTTTTTGTTTTGGGCGACTCTGTTTTTGGCGACCATGTTTTCGAGTAACACACAAGGCTGGCGACCCGCGATTGCTTTCGTGATCCTCTTTGTGGTTGTGTTGTGCCATTCAGAGCAGGCGTCATCCCAGGCAATCCTCGACAACAACCTGCAGGTGGTGGATCTGTCGGACTTGGACGGCGACCTGCCGCTGGATGTGGTCTCCTCAACCCAAATCCTGTGGCAGACCCAGAACTGGGAGCACAGCACGTTGGGAAACCCGAGCTGGCCGGCGGGCGGGCACGAGTCGCTGGGCTACCCCACGATGGTCAAGAACACCCACGGACTGAATTCCGATGGCAAGTATTACCTCTACTACGCCCACCACGATCCTACGTCTGGGATCGGTAGTGCGGTCGCCAACTCCATAACGGGCCCATACACAAAACCTTCAGTTGCGCACGAGGTTTTGGGATCTGGCTGGACAGACAGCCAGGTACTGGTCAACCCCCTTTATCGTCCGGGTGGCATGCCCGTCGACTGGATAGGTCACTATTCGAGCCCTTCGATAGTCTGGAACGAGGACGAAGATTTGTGGTTCATGTACTTTCACTACTACAACCACTACTGGGGCGGCGCGGGCGATCCACCCGGCGAGGCCTGGAGTACCAACAACCCCGGGATGGGGCACCAGATGACCGCATTGGCAACCACCCCGGATCTATCCTCGCACGACTGGACGATCTGGACAGATCCCGTGTGGTCTAGAGTAAGCGCCCACAATATCGTCCCGGTACTGCCCACAACAGATGAGGCCTGGGCTAGCGGGGCCTCGAGCTACAACGGCATCCAGAGGCTGCCGGACGGGCAGTGGCTGGCGTTTGTGCGCGGCACCAATGATTCGACTGGCCTGCCGACAGTGGGATTCGCTACATCAGACGACGGCAGAGCCTGGGATTACTTCCCGGAGAACCCGGTGATTGCACCGGGGAAATCGTGGACGGTGGACACAAGTGAGTACCGGCCCAAGTTCGTCGGCTATCTGGGAGAAAACGGATCCGGCGAGGATGAGTACCTGGTGGCCTGGGCAGAGCACTCCAATCCGCATGTCATCTACAGCAAGACCACCGATTTTAAAACTTTCCAACGAGATTCCAGGGGCTATGCCAATTGGGGGACGGGCGACGGTGGACCAGTCAACGTCAGGAGAGAAGGAGATAGTCTCTACTTGTTCTCCGGAAAATTCGTCCACACCATGACGTTGTCGGTCACTGCGACGGCAACCGATTTCACCTGGACAGGCACCTCATTTGCCAGTTGGGATACACCCGAAAGATGGTCTCCCGTTGGCGTGCCAGATGGAAATGACGTGACGGTCCGTTTTGCGGGCAGCGGTGGGTCAAGCATGGTTGTGCGGGTTGATCAGCCGCAGACCGTTCAACAGATTCACCTCGATGGGGCCAGTTCGTACTCCCTCGTTGGATCCGGCCCGCTAGAACTGGACACCGATTCGGTCGATTCACGGTTGGTCGTGACCGGCGGCGACCATAACTGGACGGCCCCGGTCAATGCCCTGGCCAACACGACGATCGATGTCGCATCGGGTGCCTCGCTGGCACTGGACAACACGTTCGGATTCGACGGGGTGACGGTCACCAAGCAGGGATCCGGTATGCTGGTGATGAACGGACCGGAAGCGGCTGGAAGCGGGTCACTCGACGTTGTCGCGGGGACCCTCAGCGGCAGCGGGGTGATCAGCGGCGACCTGAACATGACCGCAGGGTCAGTTGCTCCCGGCACTTCTGGGGCAGGAGAGTTGGATGCGAATAATTTCACACTTGGCGGGAACGCGAAGCTGCAAATCGAAATTGCCGGTCCCGCGACCGGCAATATCGACAGGCTCGATGTTGTCGGCGTCGCCGATCTGGATGGAGTGTTGGAAGTCTCGCTGATCGACGACTATGTGCCCGAGTGGGGAAGGCAGTTTCTGGTTTTGACTGCCGGTCAAACCATCGACAAGGGCCTCACGCTCGCCGGCCCGGCGGCAGACATGTTTGACATGCAGATCTTCAGTTTCGGGATTGTTCTGGAGGCGATGCTGGCGGGCGACTACAGCGGCAACGGCGTGGTTGATGCGGCCGATTACACCGTCTGGCGTGATTCGCTGGGCCAAGCGGGTAGCGATCTTCCCGCCGATGGTACCGGCGACGGCTTCGTCTACCGGGTGGACTACGATTATTGGAAAACACGCTTCGGTGACTCGGCAGGTGGCAGCGGGGGTGCCGCTGTGCCGGAGCCTGGTACCTGGGTGATCATCGGCCAATTGGCCGTGATCTCCATGCTCGTTTCGCGTTGTCGCCGGTCAAAGACCTGGACAGTTTGAGAAGCCAACTGCCGACCGCTTCACGAAATCTGACAGGCAATTTTTGCAGGAGAGTTGCTGGAGCCAGTCGACCGATTTCGTGTGAGGTTCGGCCGGTCTATACTATTGGCCAGAGAAGCTGGTGGGATGCGACCAGCGGCCAGTCGAGAATGTGATAAACGAACGCTGTTGTCACTTCATCAACGGCAGAGGGGCCAGCCATGAGCCAAACGCAGACTTGTCCCGATTGCGGAAATCCGCTGCCACCACGGCGCACCTGACAGAAACGCTCGAAAGTCACAGAATTCTCCCCAACCCTCGCGAACGACTCGCGATTTTCTCTTCTTCCCTCCGATCCCTGCTCGCTCCTGCTTCACCAAGGCGTCAAGGCAGCCCATTCTCCCGGCAAGAATAGCCAACAAACGGCAAAAAAATGCCTTGGCATAATTGCAATCGGGGATCTGGAAAATTATAATTCTTGACAGTTGCCGGCGCGCATCATGCAAGAACGGACCAGACTTTACACGAGATACCGGGTTTGCAATCACAGGTGAGTTTGTCTATGTGTTTGTGCTTGGTGCGCGACATAACATCAATACCTAGAACGGAGTAAGAACTAATGGCACTGTAGACATTAAGTACCGGTTTGCCCCTTCACCGTGAGTGATATTTCAAGGCAGATCCTTATCTTCTGTTTGCCGGCTTGCGGAAATCACGAATGCACGTAATCGATGCATTGTTCGTCGCAAATTCTGCGACGCGCACCTTGTAACTGTTAGGGGCCTTGTCATGTCGACCAGGGGTAAGAAGAAGATCGCCTTCAAGAAATGCAATGCCCGCCGTACCCGTCAGCGCAAACGGCGCCTGGTAGCAGAAGCTCTAGAGCCGCGCCTTATGCTGTCGTCGACGCCGCCGATGCCCTTAGAGCCATCTCAAGCCATGGCCAGCACATCGGTGGCCAGCAATGTGGAATTTAACTATGTGGTCGGGGGTTTGTTTCCTCAACTACCCAACGGGGGGGGCCCCAACGTCATCATCTCCGACAGCCTCCGTTATGACGAGGAATCAGGGGCTTACATAGCGAGAGAAAGTGGGCAACGGGGCACCCTCGAAGCTGACCTGCGCGTGACCTCAGACCCCGTCACGATCACAGGCGCCCACAAGTTCCTCAACGACTGGCTGATTCCCCAGCTCACCGACAAAGACAGCCCGACCAGCAAGAACTCAATCTTTACCAAATACTATGAGAAAAGCGTCGTTACGAACAATATGAAGTGGACAACAGCGCCCCGAAACAACTCGATCCAGAATCTCATTCAGATCGGCTACATCGGACCCGGCTCTGAAAACGGAGCAACCAATACAGCATTTTGGAATGCGAAGGGCACGATCCCAGGTGAGAAAATCCCCGGGACGCAAGTCAACCTGTACGATGCCGTAAAAGATCTCAACAACTACGATCCCGCGTCCCTGTGGGCCAACTATGACGGAACGACAGAGACCGTCTTTTCGAAGTTTGATGCCGATGCACTGCGTCAAAACATTGAGCACCTCCTTGATCCGGCAGCCAATCCGCACCCAGACCTGTGGTACCCCAGCATCTACTACACATTTCAGAAGCAGGACGTCGAGGGTGGAAACTTCAACGGTCCGGTGCTGATGATTCAGCCAGGGGATGGCGTCAAGCTCAACTTCAAGAATGACATCCAGATCGCTGACCTCTCACCCGAAGAGCTGGACCTGACGACACTCGTTCGCAACAGCACCTACGGAAACACCTCCAGCGATGGGCTAGGTGGCAGCACGACGGTCAACTACCACCTGCACGGATCGCACACCAACCCTGTCGGATTTGGCGACAACGTGGTCGCTCGGTATACCACGGGCCAGGAGTGGACTACCAACATTGAAATTCTGCCGGACCATGGGCAGGGGGCTTACTGGTACCATGCGCACTATCACCCGTCGGTTAACCAGCAGGTGTATGGCGGCCTCTCCGGTTTCATGCAGATCGGAGACCCCCTCAGCAAGGTTCCCGATTTTGCCGACATTCCCCACAACCTGGGGGTGATCAAAATCAGCCAGATCGGCACGGAGAATGGAGGAGAGAAGCTCACCCTCACCGGTTACGACAACCTCGGCATCAATGTCACCCGTGCCACAATGGTGACGGTCAACGGCGAATTCCAGCCAGAGGCCGATGGCGGCGAAGGAGGCTGGCAGGCCCTCACTCTGAGCAATCAGACTAACGACGGGCAATTCCAGATCTCACTGATCCACACAGACGAGGAAGAGAAAAAAACAACACTTCCGATCTTTCAGTACGGCGAAGACGGACACCAGCTTCCGCAAATCAGGCAAGTCAAGGGAGTGCTAGGCCAGGATGACGATGGAAAAAAAACAATACCACCAACCAGCTACACCCGGACAGAAAATTTAATCTCCCTGGCACCAGGTAAAAGAGTCGACCTGTTGTTTTATCTTCCAGGGGGAACAACTGAGATTGCCTCGACCTACACTTTCCAAGCAATTAACCCTGACACCGGCCTTGAAGGCACCTATTACGTGAGGGGTGCGGGCTTCTATCCCGATCTCACAAGTGCCAACACTGGAGAAGAAGGGCCATTTACGTCAGCCGGGCCGCTGGCGACGTTCACAGTCTCTCACGACGTCCAAGAGCCCATCCTCCAAGATCAAATCGCAGCCATTGAGGCGGCCAATGAAGGGATCTTGGTTCAATATATCCGCCCCACGACTCGCCCCGAAGAGTACGATTTCGATGCGGTCCCCAGCATCAATCTTTTTGCTACCGTTGACGGTGAAGAAGTCTGGGATCCGATCCGGCAACGGGCATTCAACTGGTCACGCACCCTTGTCGGGCCGGAAAGCGAGTGGGACGCCGCCACCAAGGCGGCGATCGCTGCCTATGAAGAAGCCACCGGTTTGAAATTCGAACGATATCACACCCTCCCTCCCCGTGGTGGAGATTCCCCCCTGTCCGACTGGCTCGGCTACGCCAATCCCTGGTTTATCAATGACCATGCCTTCCCTAATGGCAGCCTTACCATCTCCCAGCTGGGAACGATCGAAGAGTGGCAACTGAACAACTGGAGTGTCAGCAGGGTCGCTGCTCCGGCGACTACGACGCCATTCCAATACATCGGTCACCCCTTCCACATTCATATCAACGACTTTCAGGTCAAGGACTCCGACACCGAGCTGGGCGACAAAAGGAATCTCCAGGACGTCGTGATGCTCAATTCCTCGGGATATCATTATTATGACTCAACAAATAAACCCGTCGGAGAGGTCCTCCAACTGTCCCCACTGCGCGGGGAATTTATCTCAATCGATCCGGCGCTGCAGCCGGATACTGTCGACGAGCTCGGCGCATGGGGAGCCAACACCGAGGTCGTTCGCATGGTCTTCCAGGATTATGTCGGAACTTATGTTTATCACTGCCACATTCTTCCCCATGAAGATGCCGGCATGATGCAAGTTATCACGGTGATCGAGAACACCGACTCCAGCTGGCTTGCCCCCTCGGAAGATTTTGATTTCAAGGTTCGCCCGAACAATCGCGGGTCTCTGCAGAGCTTCGATGTCTTCCTGGCCCAGGATTACGAGCCCTACCGGGTCAATATCCAAACCGGTTTTGGCCGCGAGATGCTCCAGCGCGTCGCCTTCGGCGACATCACCACAGGATTTACCCAGGATCTCCTGGTCAGTTCATCAGGCGACGGCACCGTCCGGGTCATCGATGGCGATGACCTGCTGCGCCAGAGACCAGGCAAGCGGAACTCCAGAACGGAGGTCCTCAGTGAGATCCAACCCTATGTATTCAGCGATCTTGCTCCTTATGCCTTTGCCGAGGACTTCACCGGTGACAACCACCGAGACCTCGTCACTGCGGGGTACCTCAGCAACGACGGAGATTTAATTGACCTCGAGAAATTGACGATCAAGGGCTGGCTCGGCAGCGAAGATGGCCGTCAGTGGGATGAGGATCTGACCTTCAGCCCCTTCGACTCGGGTTTTCCCGGTCATGTCGTCACCACGGGCAAGGTCCATGACTCGGGGATCATGGATGAGGCAATGACCGACGGCAGCATGCCGACATCAACAGACGGGGGTTCGGTCGGCGAGTACGGCACCGTCTCTGTAAATCACGAGTGGACCACGGTCGAATTCGATGGGACCTATCAGCATCCCATCGTCGTTGTCTCCGATCCCGGATCCAGGGGCAGACAACCCGCCACCGTCAGACTACGCAATGTCGAGAGTGGATCCTTCCAACTCAGGCTTCAAGAACCCAGCTATCACGACGGGGGACACCTTTACGAAAGGCTGTCCTACGTCGTGATGGAAATGGGTGAATGGGAGCTGGCCGATGGCACACGTATCTCGGCAGGACATACCGACACCGACACCCTCACATCTGAGGGATTCGAAACCATTTCCCTGAATGGCTTCGAGTCGACCCCAACGGTTCTCACCCAGTCCCTCACCTACAACGAAGACGATTGGGTCACCACCCGTGTTCGCCAACAGGACAAAGACGGTTTCGAACTTGCGCTCCAGGAAGAAGAGCGTTTCAATGACAGCCATCAGGCCGAGCACGTCGGGTGGATCGCCATCGCCCAAGGCTCCACCACCGATGGTGACAACCGGCTGGAAGCCTTCACCACCGAGTCGAACTTCTCAAAACGTTCCCGCAAGATTAATTTTGCTCAGCCTTTCGCCGACAATACGACCCCGGCAGTGATTGCCAAACTGGGCTCCCATGAGGACACCGATCCTGCCACTTTGCGGTTGTTGAAAGTCAACGAAGAGGGCTTCCGTGTCTGGGTTCAGGAAGAGCGTTCCAAGGACCGTGAGACTCGCCATGGCCGCGAGGCCGTTTCGTACTTGGCGTTCGAGGGAAGCAGCGGCACCATTGATGCCATGCCATTCCCCACCCCAATCCCGGACGAGCACCACATTAATCCGGTGAGTGGCCTCACCGCGGACCAGGCCGGCATAACGATGGGTGACTTCAACCTCGACAATTTCAACGACTACGCCATCGCTTACGCCACGGACAGTGGCATCCGGGTGACGATCTTGGACGGCGCCGCCGTCACGCTTCTCCACTCGACAGGACAATTCCAAGGTGGTTACTTCCCGGGCGAGTCGGTGCTCGCCGATGCCCTGGTGATCGATTCATCCCTGGAAAATCTCAACTCGCTGGTTCTCACCGCCGGTTTCAACAGCTTCTACCAATCGCCCATCGAAAACCTGATCGCTACGGTGAAAACGGACGATGGAATCGTTCAGCAACTGACGTTCCAGTTGAATGCTGGCCACTTCATCGCCACCTCCGAGCCTGGCAATCCGGATGGATCCGGAAGTGAGACATCCGCCCACGGCGGTCACGGCGGTCACGGCGGCATGACTTCTTTTCCCCATGACGACAAGGTGATCAATCTCTTCAACCAAACGACCACCCCTTTGCACCTTGCCGATATCGCGCTGCTCACCGGTGACGATGCCGTGTCGACACCCGTGTTCACTTCGGTCCTCGGCAACGGTGCTCTGGTGATCGAGGATCAATTGCTGCTGCCCCAGGGCAATGCTACCAATGGCGCGCCTTCCACCTCCGACGACCTGTTCAACACCGCCCAGCAACTCGTCATCGATCTGGAGGGCCTCAGAAGAGTCGATCGCGACGATTTTGCTGGTGTCCGCCAGGGCAACTTCACCCCCGACGAGGTGATGGAACGCAACAACCTGGCCAACCTCACCTACGAGACCTACTTCGGCCGGCTCCCCGATCCTAGTGGTGCCGCCTACTGGGCCGCGTCCCTCAGTGAGGCGGACTCGATTTCCGATTACGTCCACAGCTTCCTCAACAATTCTGGGGCACAGGCGGAGGTCGTGGAGCATTTCGGCAGCAATCTCGAGGACGCCAACGTGGCGCACATCGTGAAGACTACCATCGAGACCCTCTATGGCCGGGGGGCCAAGCGAAAGGAAATTAAGCGCTGGACCAAGGCTGTCAACAAGGGACTGTCGAAAACCCTGCTGCCCATGGCCATCCTGCAAAACACCCATGGAAAGGATCGGCGGCGGGTAGAGTTCCTGTCAGCGGCCTCCCAGTTCAGCAACGCGCAGTGGGCTAACGACGCCATCCTGCTGGGTTCCTTTGGCCAGGGCTATAAGGACAACATCGACCGCTTCGAGGACCTGAACCAGATCGTCCAGGACACCGGGCGGATCAAGAAGCGCGGGAAAGCCCAGCAGCACTTCGATGCGTTCATGAACGAGACTGTGGACTTGATCGCAGGTAGTAAGGTCTCCAAGGCTGGCTTCTTTTAATCCAGCCCCGCCGCGACCCATAACCCTTGACCAAAGTATGGGCGATGCCTTCCCATAGGATCTGGGAGGTGCGATCGGCATCCATGAAAAGAGACGCCAAGTGAGGTCCAAAGCGGCCCGATTGCCCCTCTACGGCAGAAACTACGAAGAGGTACTGAACGAGAGAAGCGTGGCCACACGAAAACA
>Ga0315336_1004160_pt1 | contig 17689 bp, 12 predicted proteins | sample ASW5metaG_FD_204512 | JGI IMG/M metagenome (GOLD analysis project Ga0315336, IMG submission 204512) | Ammonia-oxidizing marine archaeal communities from Monterey Bay, California, United States - ASW #5 | ecosystem: Environmental > Aquatic > Marine > Intertidal zone | place: USA: California... | reverse complement strand
ATGGGGGAGAGACCACCATCCCTACGCCTTCACGATCTGGATGGCCGGCGGTGGAATTCAGCCCGGCATCAGCTTCGGCGAGACGGATGACTACGCGTACAACGTCGTGGAAAATCCGGTACACGTGCACGACTTCCAGGCGACGATCCTGCACCTCCTCGGTATCGACCACGAGCGTCTCACTTACAAGCACCAGGGCCGGCGGTACCGGCTGACGGATGTGCACGGGCGCGTGGTCCGAGAGATCCTGTCCTGAGCGGCAACCGGGGGAAACGTCGTCGTCGATATCTAATCCCCCGCCACCATCGCGCCCGCCGCTGAGCGCCTAGCGCCAGACCGGCAACGGCGGCCCCGGTCACGCGAAGGACTCGCCTCCCGCTGATGGGTCGATGCATGAGTTTTTTCCTTTTGCTAACCCTCGTCCGATTCCTTCTGCCCAAGTCGGCGCAGCATCCGACGGATGTCGAACGCGCCGCCGATGGTGACCAGGATTGACAGGAGCGCGAACATCACGATCGAGGCGATGAAACAGTTTTCCCATATTGCACGCCACACGTTCATGAATTGGGATCCTTGCCTGGCTTGTCCGTTTCGACCCACCTTCGATCTGGGAACAGCAGTGAAGCGACCACAAACACAATCAATGTAAGAACAACACTCGTCAGCCCGACACGAGGACTCGTCAGTAGTGCCGCGGCCGCTTCGTCCGTGCCCTCGAAACCAAGGATGTTGATGATCCACTTGCCCAAAGCAATGCGCAGGGGTGCGAGACCCAACACTGCGGTAAAGCCGGCCAGTAGCGCACAGAAGGCTCCGGTCGAGCTGGCTCGTTTCCAGTACAACCCGCCCACCAGTAAGGCAAATGCGCTGGTGAAGTAAATCGCACCGGTGATCGCCATGTAATCCCAGATGTCGTCACCGCCCTCGTAGAACATGCCCCAGATCCAGATGTAGGCGCCGATGGCGACAATCAAGCCTCGCGTCAGTGCCACCCGCGATTTTGCACTCAATCCGTTGCGTCGCAGCGGCGCGACAACGTCCTGTGTGATCACACTGCTCCAGCACAATAGGTAGCTGTCGTGCGTCGACATGAATGCTGCGATCATGGCGGCCGAAATGACGCCGATCATACCCGCGGGCAAGATGCGGCCCAGGAAAATCGGCATGGCATACAGGATCCCGACCGGTTTGCCACCTGGTTTTCCGAACGCGTCAAAGTCACTCGGGTCCACCGGAATCAAAGCTTCCAGATCGGGCGCCTTGGTGACGATGAACACGTAGGCACAGATTCCCCAGAAATAGGGAATCAGAAATCGAATGGTGAACGAAATGGATGACCACATGTATTGCCGTTTGACCGCCTGAGGACTTTCCATGGCCAGCGCCCGAGCCACTGATGTTGGCCAAACAGCACAGCCGACCAATCCCAGCATCGCCATCCAGATGACGTATTCCACGCCGAATTGACTGTCCGCCGCCAACGGATCAAACCCCTTCGCTCCCATCCTGGACTCGATGGTCGCAAAGATGTTTTCCCAGCCCAGATGGTTAATGGCCAGGATAGTCGTGATCACGAGTCCCATGGAAAGGACGACGAATTGAACATAGTCGGTGATGATCACTGAGATCATGCCGCCCAGCACGGTGTAGATCAAAACCAGCACCAGCAGCGTGGTCATCACGATGGGCAGAACCACTCCCGCATCCTGCGACAACCCCGTAATGCCGACGATGAATTTCGAGCCAACCTGCAGAAACAGTCCCATGTTCAAGATGCCGGCAAAGGCCAGCATGATACCGCCGAGGATGCGCGTCTTTCGCCCGAATCGACGTTCATAGAATTCCGGAATCGTCAGCACTTCGTATCGCCGCAGCGCAGCCACAATGAAACCAGTCACGCCGACGATCAACGTCACCAGGCCGGCCAGGATGGCGATGTGAAACGCGGCGAACCCGCCTTTGTATCCTTTCTCGGCGCTGAACATCACGGTGACCAGCCCGAGCTCGGTCCCCGTCATGGTGGCAACGCCCAGCCACGTTCCCACGCTGCGGCCCGCGCCGATGTAATTGGTCATGCCGGTGGCATATTTCTTGACCGTGATGCCAATGATGACCGAGATGAGCAAATAGACCGCAACGATCCCCCAATCCCAGTGGGTGAAATTCGTACGGCTAAGCGCCTCGACGGCTTCTTGGGACATGAGTGAGAAGTTGGCGGTCTAAAGCTTGTGGTCCGACGGCTTGACGCCCTTCTTGAAGCTGCCGAAACCGTACGCTGTCGGCTTGAATTTACCCACGAGGTCCACCTGCGTCCCTCGCTCTGGAATCTTGTCATCAAGTCCCACGCACCAGTAAGCTGCGTTGACTAGCATTCGTCGTGTGCCCTCACTGACCAGGTCTGTCGCCGCGCCCAGCGTCGTCGTGAAGACTCGTCCGCTCTTGCCATCAGGAACCTGATAGGTCTTGGTCCAGCCGACGGGCATCATGGGGTTGTTCTTACCACCTTCTACGGGCTCGTCGTCAGTGGGCCGCAGGCCGAAAAAGGGATCGTTAGTTTTTGGACCCTTGCGTTTCATGACCTGGCCAAGAAGGATCGGCTTGCTGTCGCCAGGCAGCGGCAATCTTATGCTGTAAACATCGCTGGGTCCCCACACGTCGCCATCCTTCAACCCACGGGTGATCGGATGGTCTTTCGCCCCTTCCGCGATCCGTCCCCGCGTGCTTTCGCTCGTGTGTCCGCCGTGGTGGTTGATCCACTTTTCGCCAAGCACCAGACGACCAAAGCCGTCCTTCCATTCTTTCTTGTCGCCGCTGTAACCGTTGCCGTAGTGGGCGTATGGCTTGTCGCCCTTGATCCTGAAAGCGTGCGTTGCCGTGCGCATGCCGATGACCGGGCGTCCCGACTTCAAATAGTCGTCGATCCGTTTCATCTGCTCATCTTTCAGATCGCGGAAACGCGTAGCGATGATCATCAGGTCGGCATCGGCGAGCGCTTCGAGTCCGGGGATATTGTTGCTGTTCTGTGGGTTGATCGTGCCGTCAGCATCCACTGCGAACAGGACCGTGCACTTGAATCCATGATGAATGGCGAGGATCTTACCCAGTTGCGGTAGTGCTTCCTCGGAGCGATATTCCTCATCGCCCGAGATCAAGACGATGTGCTTCGCCTGGCCCGGTCCGGCTTTCCCTTCGTACACGACCCACGGATCATCAGCTTGCGCGGACAGAGCGAAAGAACACACAATTGAAGTCGCAAGCAAAACCCAAAGGCTGTGTGATGGTATCCAGTAGCACATGGTTTCCTCGCTGCATCATGATGACTCTTCCTTGAACTTTCGAGCACTTTCTTGATTCGCGGTTGGAGAATCTTCGGGAACGGAGGGCTGGGCTAGCGAAGGTTTTCGCTTCCAAATTGCTCTTGCCCACCCAAATCCGCAGGCTTAAAATCAAGGCGTTGGTCGATGCCGGGTTTCTACGCGTTTCGGTTGGCCTCTGGAGTGAGATTCGTAAGATGAAAAGGCTCCTGGTTGCGTCTTTGATGCTGGTTCTGAGCATGGGCCTGGGGCGTCAGGGCGTTGCGGGTGCGCCGGAGTGTGCCGATGACAATGGCGACTCGAACGGCGATAACGCGCTGGACCTTTCCGATGCCGTCTACCTCTTGAGCCACCTGTTCCAGGGCGGCCCCGCAGCGGTGCTGTTCTGCGACCCGGCAGGTCCGAAGGAGGAGGGTTGCGCCGCCGAGAACGGGGACTCGAACGGCGACAACGCGCTGGACCTCTCCGATGGCATCTACCTCTTGGGCCACCTCTTCCAGGGCGGCCTCCCCCCTGTGGATATCTGCGAGAACCTTGCCGGGCCGGAGGCAGGGAACTGCAACGACGGCGTCGACAACGACGGGGACACTTTCACCGATTGTGACGATCCCGACTGCGCCGGGGCGTTCCCCCAGTTCGTCTACACCTTCGACTCCGATCCGGGAGAATGGGGACTGCAGCAGTGCTTAGCCGACATTACACTCGCTTTGGACAATGGGGCACTGGTGATGACCTACGAGGAGGCTGTCGGCAGCCCGCACCCGCCTGGCGAGCAACTCGATACCTCGGGCATCAGAATCCAACCCGGGTTTCTCGACCCGGGGATCGACACGTCGACGATCACCCACGTGACGATCGATTACCAGGCCGTCAACTGGCCCACGTCGGATTCGGTGAGGTGTTTCATGGGTTATCTAGCTGTGGGCAATCCAGGAGGCTCGCTCGAATTCCCGTTGGATCCCCTCGGCTCGCAGGTTGTGATCGATTTGACTGGCGAGATGGACTGGACGGACATGCCGGTTCCCGTCACTGGGATCAATCTCGAGATGCCCTTTGGTGATGACGCAGCCGCCACACCGGCGTCGGACTGGTACACTGCGGGTGCGGAACTGCACATCGACCGGATCGCGCTGACTCTGGGCACCAACCCGCCGGCGCCCTGCCCCCCCGCGGTCGGGTCGCCGGAGGTCTGCGATAACGGGACGGACGATGACCTCGACGGCCTCGTCGACTGCGCCGATGCTGACTGCCCACACGCATCCCAGGTGGTCTACACCTTCGACGCCGCATTGGAAGGTTGGATGCAGGGGGAGGGCGTCAGCGACAATACGGCCGTTCTGGACGGTGGCGATGGAACACTGGTAGTGACCTACAGGGAGAATCCCGGCGTCGGCGACCCCAACGGTGAGTCGGGGCCGCTGGATTTCCCGGGCATCAGTAACCCGACGGTCTCGATTGACAATTCGACCATTACCCACGTGACGATCAATTACGAGGCCCTCAACTGGCCCACGTCAACACCGGTGAGGGCTACTATAGGCTATGGAGGTTCGAGCGAATTCGCGTTGGATCCGGATTCGACGGAGGCCGTCATCGATTTGAACGCGCTCCGGGTTGCTTCGGCGCCGTCGTGGACCGGCGCAACGAATCCAGTGACCCGGGTCATTTTCCAGATTCCCATGACTGGGCCGCAGGGGGACTGTGCAGCCACACCGGCGTCGGATTGGTATGTTGACAATCCTATGATAGGCGATCCCGCTGCGACACTGCGCATCGACCGGATCGCGTTTACCTCAGCCTCAGCGTCGTGCCCCTAGCCGGTCCGGCTCGCGCGCTCGGGCCGTAGGAGCTCGCCCCCCTGAGTGCCCCGTTCCGTAAAAGTGGCGCGGAGCCTTGGCTGCTGCCTTGTCAGCGTGGAAGCAAGTGCAGCAAATCTTTGCGGCGACGAGGATAATGAAGGCCCATTTTTTTTGATCGGACCCGGCGGGATCCGTTAGGATGGTCCGCTAGAATGGGCAATTTGTAGGGATTGCGGGAGTGTGAAATTGGCTGCACGGACGGACAACGAATGGACAGCGAAACCGCAAGACAAAACGGCGGCGTGCATTTTGAGTGCGCTTCGTTCCGTATCGATGCCCTATCGCGCCGTCCCATTTGCTTCTTTGTTCGTCGCTTTTCTCGCGGTTTCGGCGCGCGCGGGTGAGTCCGTCGCCGACGCTTCACCCGGGGACGATCGGGATCAGGCGCGAGGTCACTGGGCGTGGCAGCCGCTCGGCCGAGTCGAGCCGCCAAAGATTGAGAACGGCGCGCGCACTCACAATCCCATCGATCAGTTCGTCGCGGCAGCTCTCGAGGATGCGGGTCTGGAGCAGCCCGGGCGGGCGACGGCGCCTGTGTTCGTGCGGCGCGTGTTCCTTGATCTGATCGGACTGCCGCCGACTCTCGACGAGCTGCGCACGTGGGTCGCGCGGCTTGATGGAGCCGGCGGCGGCGAACTGAATGGCGCCGCCGTAGCCGAGCTCATCGACACGTTGCTCCAACGGCCACAGTACGGAGAGCGCTGGGCTCGCCACTGGCTGGACGTGGCGCGTTACAGCGACACCGGCGGCTGGACTCACGACGACCGACCTCTTCCGCAGGCGTGGCGGTACCGCGACTGGGTGGTCCGCTCGTTCAACACGGATAGGCCCTATGACGAGTTTGTTCGTAGCCAGATCGCAGGCGACAAGATCGACAGGGAGGCTGCCATCGGAACCGGGTTCTTCGCGTTGGGACCGGTCTATGCCTCCGACGGAGGCAACGCCGAGAGTATCGCTCAGGTACTGGGTGAAACGCTTGACGACCGAGTCGACACGTTCTCTCGAGCCTTCCTGGGCCTGACAGTTTCGTGTGCGCGCTGTCACGATCACAAGTTCGATCCGATTCCAATCATGGACTATTACTCCATTGCGGGTGTGTTCAACAACACCGGCGAAGGCGAGACGCCGCTGGCCGACGCGGATACGGTCAAAGTCTTCCAGGAGCACCAAAAGCCGATCAACGAATTGCTCGAGAAGATCACGAAGAGCCGGGCGACCGCGGGAACAGAGAAACGCGAGCTGAGCGAAGAGGAGAAAAAGCAGATCGCGGCGTGGCAGAAAGAAGCCGATGATCTCAAGGCGAAGGCGCCACCCAAGTACGAGTTTGCCCACACACTGCACGATAGGAGCAGCGTGGATATGGCGGTTGCCTTGCGCGGCAACCTGATGCAACACGGGCCGGCGGCACCTCGCCGATTCCTGAAAATCGTTGCCGGGGAGGACCGCGAGCACTTCACGAAAGGCAGCGGGCGCGAACAATTAGCAGCGGCGGTAGTGGATCCGAGCAATCCGTTGACCGCGCGAGTGATCGTCAATCGGGTCTGGTTGCACCATTTTGGCAAGGCTCTCGTGCGGACTCCGAGCAACTTCGGAAAGCTGGGCGAAAGGCCGACCCATCCAGACTTGCTCGACTGGCTGGCGTCCGCTTTCATCGAGTCCGGCTGGTCGATCAAATGGCTGCATCGCACGATCATGGCATCCGCGACTTACCAGAGCACCAGCGCGTTCGACGAAGCCGCCTTTCAGAGCGACGGAGACAACCGCTCCATCTGGAGAATGAATCCTCGACGCATGGATGCTGAAACGTGGCGCGATTCTTTGCTGGCGGTGACCGGCGAGCTCGACTTGACCGTCGGCGGGCCGGCGGTGGCGGACATCGTCGGGAGCAACCGCCGGACGTTGTACGCAAGGGTGAGTCGTAATAACCCGTTGGCTTCGGATGAGTTTCTCCGGCTGTTCGACTTTCCGATTCCGCGCGCCACAAACGCCAAGCGAACCGCCAATGTGATCCCTCAGCAGTTCCTCTTCATGTTGAATAGCCAGTTCATGCTCATGCGGGCCAAGGCGTTGGTCGATCGCCTGCAGGCGGAAACTGGCCCTGATACGGCAAGGATCGAGCGTGCCTACACGTTGCTTTACGGCCGACGACCTTCGGAGGAAGAACTGCGCGAGGCCACTGTTTTCCTGGCGTCCGGCGACAGTGCGGTGGGTCGCTGGCAACAGTACTGCCAGGTGCTTCTCTCCTCGAATGAATTCATGTACATTCGCTGAGTCAATACAGAGTTGAAACGAGAAATGCCACAACATCGCAATCTGCTCCCACCGCTGACCCGGCGTGAAGCTTTGCATAGAATGGGCGCCGGATTCGGCACTCTCGGTCTTATCAGCCTGCTCAGCGAGACGACGCCGGCGGCGCCTGCGAGTACCGCTCTTGGGAAGGCCTCGCCGCTCGCGCCGAAGGCTCCGCATTTCGTGCCCAAGGCGAAGCACGTGATTCAGCTGTTCATGCCCGGCGGGCCCTCGCAGGTCGACACCTTCGATCCCAAACCCATGATCGAAAAGCATGCCGGTGAACGGCCGAAAGCTGTCGATCTTCCGACGCTGTTCAAAACGACGGGTGGTTTGCTCCCATCGCCGTTCAGTTTCAAGCAGTACGGAAACTGCGGCAAGTGGGTCAGCGACATTTTTCCGCATACGGCGCAGTGCGTGGACGACATTTGCTTCATTCACTCGATGCACACCGACATCCCCGAGCACGCCGGGGCGATGATGATGTTCAACCTCGGCCACCTACAGCCGAGCCGTCCCAGCTTGGGAGCGTGGTTGTGCTACGGCCTGGGGACCGAGAATCAGCAGTTGCCGGGACTGGTGGCCATGAGCCCTCGCGCTCAACCGCGGGGCAAGGCGGCTCACTGGGGCAACGCGTTCTTGCCCGGAGCGTACAGCGGAGTCTACGCCAACCTCCACACCATGAGGCCCGAGAGCATTCTTCGCGACCTGAAGCATCCGTATCTGAAGCGTGCGGAGCAGAGGCAACAGGCAGACTTGCTGGCTCGACTCAACCGTTTCGATCTCGAGCGTCAGAGGCAGGATCAGAAACTGGAGTCGAGCCTTCAGGCCATGGAGATGGCTTTCCGCATGCAGTTTGCCGTGCCGGAAGCGTTCGACACGAGGAGAGAACCGAAGTCCATACTCGAGCTCTATGGCGACAGCGAATTCGCCAAAGGCTGTCTGATCGCTCGTCGGCTCGTCGAACGCGGCGTGCGGATGGTGCAGCTATCCCACTCGCTGGACCACTACGACATCGCCTGGGACACGGGCCATGAAAACATCCATCACCACCGTGTGCTGGCGCATAAGTGCGACCAGGGCATCGCGGCATTGATCCTCGATCTCAAGCAGCGCGGACTTCTGGACGAAACGCTCCTTGTCTGGGGCGGTGAATTCGGCCGCGCCCCCACCTCGCAAGGAAAGAAGGGCCGCGACCACGATCACCACGGGTTCACCGTCTGGATGGCCGGTGGGGGAGTCAAAGGGGGGTTGAGCTACGGCACGACGGACGAATTCGGTTATGTGGCGGCCGAGAACCCGGTCCACGTGCACGACTTGCACGCCACGATCCTGCACTTGATGGGATTGGACCACGAGCGGTTGACCTACCGCTATTCAGGGCGCGATTTCAGCTTGACCGACGTGTACGGCAAGGTCCTTCACGACGTGATTGCCTGATACCTATTGACCCGGGATCGGATCGGAGGGGCCGATCGGCTGGCCCTGCCAGGTGGCCTTGCCATTCTCCCAGACCAGGACCCGCCCGCGGCTGCCCGGGGCGGGCTTGCGGTTCTCTTTCGGAAGGAAGCCGCGGTGGGTTGCAAGTACCTCGGCACGGGACGGGTGGGCTGCCAGGTTGTTCCACTCGTGGGGGTCCTTCTTCATGTCGTAGAGCTCTTCGGTGCCATCGGCGTAGCGGATGTAGCGCCAGCGCTCGGAGCGTACGCCATGGTTGTCGTGGTTGTGGGTCGTGATCGCCGGCCATTTACGGGCGGCTTTGGCATCTCGCAGCTGGGGAAGAAGGCTGTGGCCCTCGAGGTGCTCCCTCTGCCGGAGTCCGCAGAGGTCGCTCAGCGTCGGGTAGATATCCAGCAGCTCAGCCGGCTTCGAGCAGACCTGGCCGCCCTGGATGCCCGGACCTGCGAAGACGAGCGGCACGCGGGTGCCATCGTCCCAGAGGGTATTCTTTCCGGTGACGAGTTTTTCGCCGAGATGCCAGCCATGATCAGACCAGAGCACCACGATGGTATTGTCGTCGAAGCCATTGCGTTTCAGCGCGGCGAGCACCCGGCCCACCTGGCTGTCGACGAAGCTGGTCGAGGCGAGGTAGGAACGCACCAGGTTGCGCCACTGGTTCGTTTCCTCGAGAAACTTCAGGCGCACCTCGGGCAGGTACCAGTGCAGGTACCAGGAAAAGCGCGGTGTATCTTTACGGTCCTCACGCAGGATTTTCGGGAGGACCGAGTCGTCGTCTGGATAGAGGTCGAGCCATTTCCGTGTGGCGTAGCAGGGGACGTGGGGGAGGAGGAAGCCTACCGAGAGGAAGAAAGGCTCCTGGGGCTTCTCGTCGAGCTGCCCGACTGCCCAGGAGGCGACCCTCCAGTCGCCCTTGTCTTCATCCTCGTGAGGGAAGAATCCCCAATCGACCAGCGGGTTGTTGCCGAAGGGGGTGCTGACGAGCTTCTTCTCGGGCCTCGCTCCTACGCTCGAGTCTGGCCCGAGCACATCAAATTCGCCCCCCTCGCGTCCATACGGGCCGTGGTAGATCTTGCCGGTGGAGTAGGTGCGGTAGCCGCCAGAGCTAAGGTGCTGCGGCAGTGAAACCACGCCCTTGAATTCATCCAGGTCTCGAAACCATGGTTCCAGTCCATAGATCCCGGTAGAGGACGGCCGCAGCCCCGTCATGAGGCTGGTGCGGGACGGGTTGCACAGGGGAGACTGGCAGTGCGCGTTGGTGAAGGCTGTGCCGCGCGCGGCAAGTCGATCGATATTCGGAGTCTTCACCAGGGCGTGTCCGCCGAGATAGCCGATCCAGTCGTTCTGATCATCGATTGCGATGAAGAGGATGTTGGGTCGGGCCTCCTTTACGTCTTTCTCTTCCCCCGGGGCGGGGGAAGGTGAGGCGAGGACGAAGAAGGCTGTGCTCAGCAGCAGGAAATTATTCATGGGGTCCTAAGCAGACTGTAGTACTCCTTGATGCCTGCGACCTGTGGTAACGCCGCGATCTTTCTGAGTCCCCGCAGCGTTACGAGCGGGTGGGACAGATGGGTGTAGGGCACGAGCTCTTCACTGGGTCCTCCCAGCCAGTATTCGACAAGGACCGGGATGCCGCGTTGAGAAGCCAGATTGCAGGCATTCTCCAGCCAGCGATCCACCGGCATCGTCGCCATGACTTCGGCGATGTTCGAGTGCAGGGCCAGGCCGACCCCATCGGGGTCGAGATCCTGAATCGATCGCAAGACCTGACCCGAAGACAGCTCCCAGGGTTCCCACCACAGGCGGCCCTCCGGATTCGCCCTGCGCCAGGTTGCAGCCATGCCGTTGATGAACGGAACGACGCGCTCGTCGAGTGGAATCCCTGAACATCGCGGACACGGCCCGAATTCGCTGCACAACCAGGCATTCTGGTCGTACGTGTAAACGAGGATGTCATCTACGCCTGGGTACTGGGTGGCAAATCCTTCGAGTAACCGCAAGTAGCGGCTGGAGGTCTTGCCGTCCAGCAGACAATTTGGCGGCGCATCTTCTGTGTGATCCCCGTTGTACGGAGCGCCTAAGTGGAAGATGGACCGCATGTCGAATTCCCGGCACAGTCGTATGCGGTCGCGCAATTCTTCTCGTCGCTCCTGGATGCGCTGGGGTGACTGATCGGACTTCAGCGGAACGGTTTGACCCAAGGTCTCCCGAAGGGTGGCCGGCAAGTCGACAACGTCTTCGAGATTCAAAGGCTCGTCGCCCGGCCGAAATCCCCAGGCGATGTTGAGCTGGACCGTGTTGAACCCGAGGTCTTTCAACTTTTCGAAACTGGCCTTGTTCCACGGAACAGCCGGTTGGATGGGGCATCCCAGGTGTGCCACTCGGTAGGTAAATATCCTCGCCGCTTCGTCCGCAGCGAAGGCCGGTGTGTGGACCGCGTGACTGCCGCAGATGCCGAGCAGGCCGCAACCGAGAGCCATCACTTTACGTAACAACTGGGAAACTGCAGGCATGACGGCAAGCTCCGATCGTGACTTGAACGGTTCGAGTCCGGACGTGAAAAACGTACGGACTTGCCCCGGACGATTTGGAACAGAAAGTCTCGGCGCCGGCTCGGTGGAAGGCAAGAAGATTTGGTGCCAGTGAGAGCCTGGCTGTGCGGTGAGGGGGATCACGTCATTCACGAACCGCCGATTGAATCGTTCCCAGAATGGTGCACGATGGAATTCATGAGTCCAGACAACCTACTTCATGCGGCGCTCGCGCTCCCCGCCGAGGAACGTGCCAAGCTAGCTCACGATCTGCCGCGCAGCCTCGACGGCTCGGAAGACGCGGACGCGGATGCGGCATGGATCGCAGAAATCGAGCGGCGTGCACGGGAACTCGACGATGGATCCGTTGAGTCCGTGGACTGGGCAACGGCGCGTGAACGCATTGCACAGCGACTCCGCGAGCGTCGTCTGTGAAGATTGAGCTCCACCCGGCAGCTGAAGCGGAGCTTTTGGAAGCTGCTGCGTGGTACGACGACCAACACCGGTCGATGAGGTGGGCGGGTCGGGAGACCCGCCCACAACAGAGATCTTCTGGTACCGCAAACCAGGGGTCTGCCCATGGCGATTCGCCCTTGAAATGCGTGGCTCTCCCCCCTGCGACCGCGTACCCTGAACCTATCGGGATTGGGTTTCTACCACCACACATGGAAAGGGGATTCGCCGTGAGAAAGCTGCTCATCGTCGCGCTGTTCGTCAACGCTGTGTTGCTGACCGGGTGGTTCTGGCAAGATCTGAAGACGGATGCACAGGTTGGCGGAGGTGCGCCAGTGACTCCCTGTGACGCAGATCCGACCCAGTACAGCCTCGATACCAATGACGATGGTGGTGTCGACATTTCCGACTTCGTTTTCGGTCTCAACTGGTTTTTCCAGGGGACCGAAGCACCCAGGGTCTGTTTTGCAGGCGACGGAGATCCCGGCTGCCCGGGCGTCGAGACCCGAACTACAGTCGAGGTGATCACCGACTACTACGTCGGCCTGGCCACCGAGGACTGGGCGGCGGTGGGCTGCATCTACGCGCCCGGCGCCGTCGTGATCAACGACCAGGGCACCTGCAGCGGGAAAACGGACATCATCGCGGCGCTGCAGGCGCAAGCAGACTTGTTCGAGCACCAGCGACCGACCATCAGCCAGATTGACATCCACCAGAATGTTGCCCGGTCGCTGTACACCTTCGACAACGGGACCGTTGTCATCGCCGATGGCACGGAGAGCTTCGTGGTCGAGAACGGCCAGATTCAACGGCACATGATTCACGCCGCCTTCGAGTTCACGGGGGGCGGCGGCGGCCGCTGAGCTCGAGCTCGATGGCTCGACAACATCAAGGGTCGTACGCGTCGCAGATGTCGTCGCCATCGGTTTCCCCAGCCGAAGTGGAGCGACCTGGTCCGACCTGTTGTGGGGCGGTCTCCCGACCCACCCACAACAGAGTCAGGCTATCAGGGTCCGCGGACGGCCCGGACAAGGTTGAAGCCGGTCTTGACGCCTTTGCTAATGTGGCCGTTCGTGAAGTTGAAGTCCTGCGCCTCGCCGAGCGCGTTTGGGTGGGACGTAGACGACCAGTAAGAAAGCGGTGGGGGAACCACCGGAAGCAACGGCACGCCGAAGACCGGATCGATGGTGGGGTTGTTACGTGTGAAGTCGGCGATGCTGTGGAGCTCCCGAATGTTCGGGAGCCGCCAGTCGTTCAGCCCGCCAAGGCTCAGCCCCTCGCAGTAAGCGAGCGCGGCGCACCACGTAGCTCGGTCTCCAGCTGGGAAGTCTTCATTCGTAATGTTTTGGTCAGCGTTCACGTTCCCCGTGTCTTTCTGCCACATGAGGCCCGTGCAGGTGTCCGTCACCGTGCCGTCGGTGTTGTCGACGAAGCAGCCGTTTAGGCAGCCGGTCGCATAGAAGCCGTCCTGACCGAAGCAGAGGCCCGTCGCGCAGTCGGTCGGCGCTGCGCCATTGGGGCCGTCGTCATCGTAGCAGGTCGTCTGGCCGGTCTCGGGGAGGCCCGAAACGCCGCGGACGGCCAGGACAAGCTCCATACCCTTCACGGCGCCTATGCAGGTCTTGCAGCCACTGCCGCTAGTGCCGTCCAAGAAGTTGACGTCCCGCGCGAGGCTGGTGTTGGCCGCGCTGGTCGTAGACGACCAGTAAGACTGCGGCAACGCCCCGAAGACCGGATCGATGGTGGGATCGGGACTCTGACGTCCGTAGTCGATAATGCTCTGGAGTTCATGGATGTTCGGCAGCCGCCAGTCGTTGTGCCCTGCCAAGCCATCCAGTGTGGCTTCGCAGTACACGAGGGCGTCGCACCACTCACGCGCCACGCCCGTTGGCTTCTCCCACATGAGGCCTGTGCAGTTGTCCGTCACCGTGCCGTCGTTGGCGCTGTCGTCAAAACGGCCCGCGCTCGCGCAGCCGGTCGCATAGAAGCCGTCCTGGCCACCGCAGGTGGCGCCCCCCGCAGCGCAAGGGTTCTGATCTGTGCCAGTGTCATCGTGGCAGAGCGTCTGGCCGGTATCGGGGAGGTCCTCTGGCGCTGCTCCCAGGCAGGCCAGCAGATTCGCCTGGCAAGTCGCGAGATCGGCCTCACACCCCGGGCTGCCCGGACACGGCTCCAGCGGGTCGCCGCCCTGGAAGAGAAAGCTCAGGAGGTAGATGGCGTCGGAGAGGTCGATGGAGTTGTCGCCGTTGACGTCCCCGTTGCCGGAGACAACGCCGGCCCCCTGCCCTTGCTCGTGTGTAACCGCACCGTCAGAGTGCGCCGGTACTTCTTCGAAGGCCCGCTCGAAGGCCTGCAAGAAAAACCACCCCAGCAACACGGCGCCGCCCAAAACCAGGGACAAACATAGAAACCTTTTCATGACACGGTACTCCTTCCCGCCGGAGATTAAAACGCATGCAGAAGAGTTAGCTTGAACGACCCAACCGGCTCCATTATGTATATATATATAACGACCCCAGCGGGTGCCGCAATTGAATTCTCTACGGGGTTTGGCGGCTTTTACCAGCATCCAAAACTCTGACACCTCGGGGTTCCAGAAGACAAAGGGGTCTCGCCAGGCATTCAATGCATAGCCCGAGGCAACGGGTGTCGGCAGCCTGAAATCAGGATCCTTTATCGCCTCTCCTCTTCTGGATTATCCCCCGCGTGGCTTTCACTCATGCTCGGCGGGGCGATCCCAGATCGATCCCATTTCCCAGACATCGACGGAGCGGATACGCGCGGTGCCGCCTTCGCTGAAGAGTCGCAGCCCTTTGTGTTCAATGTCGTGAAAAGCCTCCACCGTAGCGCACTCGCGGCGGTTGACGAAAACTTCCAGGACACTGCGGTCGACAAAGGCATGGAGGCGCAAAACCTCCTCCCCTTCCAGTAGCTTGAAATCGGTGTTGAACCCATCCACGTGCAGTTTGGAACGGCTGACGTCATAGGCTATGCGGTTCTTCGAGCTGAAGTCGTCAGAAGCACGAACGTCCATCCCCACGACCTTTGCGTCGTCGATCTCGATCTCAGCGATGATTTCAAAGGTATTGCTCTTTACACCGAGCGAGTACTCGCCCTCGAGGGCGATGTCCTTTCGGCCCCAGTGTGCCCGGCGCAGCTGTCGCAGCTCGACGGGTGGCTGCTGTCCGAGCCGTCCGTCCTGTCGCAGCGTCAGCACTCGGGGTAGAGACAGATGCGTGTCCCAGTGATGGCCGGGCGCCCCGCCACCCAGATTCATGCTCCAGAGCAGCCAGCGGCCATCGGGTGTCTTCAGGGGGTGATTGGCATAAAAATTGAGCGGTCCGCCGAAATCGACCTTGTGCCAATCACCAGGCGTAAAGCTGTCGCCCTCTTCATACGTTGCCACGGTATAAACGACATCGCCGCGCTTTCGATTCGAAAACAGCGGGGATACCATCAGCACGCCTTTGTTTCCAAAACGCATGAAGATCGGCACTTCCCAGGCAATGCAATCCTCACCCATGCCCGTTGCGAACGGCCCGACGTATTTCCAGTCGGTCAAGTTCTCCGAGCGATAGTGAACCGCCATGCCGCCTTGACCCTTGAGCGCCCCGCAAACGACCATTTGCCAGGTCGAACCTTCACGCCACAGGAATGGATCGCGAAAACCTCCCTTGCGGAAATTTTCAATATCCGGTTCGAAGAGTATCGGATTGTTTTCATCTTTGAGCCAATAGCGTAATCCCGGGTCCTGGCTGCGGGCGATGCATTGCGCCTGAGGCGGGGCGCCCGTGTAGAAAATAGTGGGGGTGCCGTCATCCGCAATAACCGCGCACCCGGAAGCACAGATGTTGCGATCGTAGGACCCACGCTCGGGCATCAATGCGACCGGTTCGTGTTCCCAGTACGCCAGGTCACGGCTGGAAGCGTGTCCCCAGCCCATTCCGCGCATCTGCCACTGATCGGCAGGCTTACCCCATTCAAACTCCGGAGTGTGTTGAAAGAAGACGTGGTACTTACCCTTGGCGTAGATCAGACCGTTGGGGTCACCACAACCACCTGCCGCGGGCATGATGTGGAAGATCGGTTTGAACGGGTCGCTGTCGACCGAGGCCTTCTTGGCGGCCACGTGGGCGTTTGCCCGCCTGAGCCTGTCCAGGTGGTGGGCCTCCAGCTCGATGCGCAAGGGTGTGGCTCGCTTTGTTTTGGAGATGCGGAGGTTTTCAAACCAATACAGGCCGGACTTGCCGGGACAGACGAGGTCGATATCCCCGTCGCCGTCCATGTCGCGGGCATCCATCTGCAGACCGGTGCCGGCACTGCCGCGTTCAAAATCTTTCAAGGCCCACCGGTCCGTCGCATTTTCCGGTGCATTTACGGCCGGCTGACCTTCATAGATCACCTGCTGGATCCAGCTCGAGGTGGGGCGGTCGTAGCGAAAGCTGTAAATGCACGGCGGCTCCGTCGCGCCGGGTTCGGTCTCATGGGCGTAAATACGTTTGCCGGTGACCACCGCCGGCATGCCATTGCCATCCAGATCGGCCAGCAACAGTGTGTGGACCTGTGAGAAGCTCGTGTCGATAGTCTCACGGGTCCATACGCGGTTCCCTTCGGCATCGATCGCCTGCTCGAGCCAGTGAAGGCCATAATTGTGTCCCATGCCCCATAGGATGTCGGTGTCGCCGTCGCCGTCGAAGTCTCTGCCGATGGCCGGGATGCTCGCGGCGCCAAGTTTGAATTCGGGGTGAAAGCGCCACGTGTCCTTGTTGGCCCGGACCGGCTGCTCATACCATCCGTGGGGTGTAATGATGTCCGTCTTCCCATCGTGGTTGATATCCCCCGTTCCAATGCCGTGCCCGGCCCCTTCGGTACCCAGGTCCATCGCCGTCCAGCGCACCTCTGGCTCCGCTGCCGTGATCTCGTACCACCTCAGCTTGGCGCCGATGTTCGGCAGGAAGTCGGGCCTCCCGTCGCTGTTCAAATCGACGAGCAGACCGGTTTCCATCGATCCGGGAAGGTCCACGGTGTGTTCTATCCAAGGCTTTGTCGGATTCCCCGGATGCTCGACCCATGCGACGCGGCGGCTGAAATACGCGCAGGTGACGATATCGATATTGCCATCGCCGTTGACATCCAGCGGTAGATCGGCGAAGTCCTCGTAGTAATGCGGATTCTTACCGGGCAACACTTCACGCACCTTGTGCCGCTTCCAGTCGGGCGCTTCGTACCAGGAATCACCGCTGAACACATCGAGAAGGCCGTCGCCGTTGAAGTCCGCAGCTCCTGCAGCTTCAAACGGGGATTGATCATTGATGGTGTGTTTCCGCCAAAGCGCGTTCTCTTCATTCTGATCCGATTGCCCAGAAACAGGCGAAAAACCAGGACACAAACAGATCAAGACGAAAATGTAAAACGATCGAAAAGGCATCAGCTATCTCCGTCGGAATTTACAAAGAACAAGCAACTACCTCAGTATGTTTTGCACAGCGTTACCATGGACGTTGGTCAACCGGTAGTCACGGCCGGTGTGGCGGAAAGTGAGATCTTCATGGTTCAACGGATAGGAATTTTATTCCCGCTCGGCCTGTCCCGCAACGCTTCGACGGGGCCTTTGGATCCTATCACTCTGCTTCCAGCGGCTGTTGTCCCCAGGGGATCGGCATGGTAGGCGCGCGGCGGTGCTTGTCTTTGCGTTGGTCCTTCGGTCGGGCGGCGAACCAGTCAACGAAGCGCACCAATTGTCGGACCGCTTCCTCAACCGCTTGCTGACCCTTTTCTGCCGCTT
>Ga0315336_1004159_pt1 | contig 17689 bp, 9 predicted proteins | sample ASW5metaG_FD_204512 | JGI IMG/M metagenome (GOLD analysis project Ga0315336, IMG submission 204512) | Ammonia-oxidizing marine archaeal communities from Monterey Bay, California, United States - ASW #5 | ecosystem: Environmental > Aquatic > Marine > Intertidal zone | place: USA: California... | reverse complement strand
CGGACAGGGAGTCGCCAGCCTTCAGAAGGCCCTGCACATGGCGGGCGCCCGCTCGGTGATCACGTCGCTCTGGAAGGTCCCGGACGACGCGACCAAGGAGCTGATGCTCGACTTCTACCGACGTCTGTGGGTCGAGAAGAAGCCGAAGCACCACGCCCTGTGGGAGGCGAAGATGCAGATCCGTGACGCGAGGGGCGCCGACGGCCAGCTGGCCTACTCCACGCGCGATTGGGCGGCGTGGGTCCTCACCGGCGACCCCGACTGACCGATCGCGTCGCGCGACCGAGCAGAGCGCGGACGCGGCTAATTGCACTAGCCAGCACCGGGATAGGCCTTCCAACCCGAGCACGCTATTTCATGAGAGACCTCAGCCGCGCCCCCAATTCCGAATTGCCCCCGGTGTCCGCCATCATCGCCGCGTCATCTCCATCGACTGTTCGCGCATTCACGTCAGCGCCGAGAGCGACTAGGGCGTCCGCGACCGCGCCGTGGCCAGCCGTCGCCGCCCAATGAAGAGCGGTTGTTCCATAGGGTCCCAGCGTGTTCACGGGACAACCGGCGCTGGCAAGGAGCTCAACACAATCGACTCCACCCGATCTGGCGGCAACATGAAAAGGAGTGCAGCCCTGGCAATCGGTCCGGTCCCACTTGGCGCCACGCGAGAGTAGCGCTTTCATACCGCCAACGTTTCCGCTGTATGCCGTGAAATGGAGGGCGGTTCCACCAGTGCGGTCGCAGGCGACATTCGGATCCGCACCGGCCGCGAGCAACCTCTCGAGCACCGAAGCGGCGTCGCGGTTCCTTCTCTCCGAGTCCTCGCCCGAGCCCGTGACGACAACCCTCCCTTTCCGATCGCTGTTGTGTGGTCTCGAGCGACCACGACGGAGTTTTCGCGCCAAGATGCGCCACCAGGCGGCAGCCTCCTCGCCCGGGTCCTTTGAATGGCGGTCGACGTAGAATCGACGCACGGGAGACGTGTCCATGTTATTGGCAACGATATGCACTGCGTCTGACACCAGCCAACAGTTGTCCTCATCACGGAGCTCTACTAGTTGAAGCTCTTCCTGCTCCTGGTCGTCGGTGAACAGTCCATCATCATTCGTGATACTCCACTCGATGATCCTGGTCCTGGCGTCCGTCCGCAAAGACAGCTCGTGAGTCGAGAGGTATTCTGTCCCTCCAGGCGAGCGGATTCCCATCAATCCCACTCCAGAGTAGTGCCTACTGTGACCCAGGTCTATGTCGTGAATTCGTTTCATTGTCGCGTACTCCTATATGACTATGGTTCTGCCGTCGCAAGCGTATGAGTGAGGAGAAGAGCCTCTATGAATCGCACCGACGGTCAAGCGGAGCCAAGGGCAAGGGAAGGCGCTGGCGCGGTTGACCGCTGACCGGCGCGCGAACGCGCGCGAAACCCGATGAGTCGGGAGTGGCGTGAATCACACCACGAGCCAGCTAGCGATCTCTCTCGAAGACCCCGCCCCCGCCCGGCGTCTCCACCGAACGACTCACCAGCGTCATGTCCTCGTCGTATGAGTAGTTCACGACGTACGTGGGCCGCGACCCGAGCTCGTCCTCTGACACGACAGCGGCACTCGCGATCAGGAGACCGTCGAGGTCGAGCGCGTACCTGAACGAGATGGCGTGCTTTCCCGCCTTGACCGCACGAACGACCTGTTGGCCGCGGTCGGGGCGGAAGGACAGGAATCGACCTTTGTGGTCGAAGGCGAGCTCGTTCTCGTGTCGATCCAAGAGGCGGTAGGACCGATCCGACATCAACGCGAGGAATTCGAACCGGCTACCCTCCTTGGTCTCCGGCACGTAGCCGACCAGTCGCGACCCGGCATCGAAGACCAAGACTTCCTCGTATCCGTGCGAGTCGGTGATCTTCTTGAACTTCGGTAGCGTCACGCCGCGAAACTCAACCGTCTCTGCTTCGTTGGTCGGCTCGGCCCGGTAGGGATCCGCCTCGAACAGACTCGTCGAGTCATCGAGGTACTCGAGAGTGACCGCGTGCTCCTCGGAGATGATCGACTTCGTCAGCCGGCCGTGTCCATCGAACTGGAACTCGTTTCCGATTCGATCGACCAGACGGCACGTCGCATTGGAGAGCAAGTAGACGGCGGCCACGTTCGACGTCGCCCCCTCCTCCGGGTAGTAGCCGGCCGCAGCATGACTCGTGCCATCGAACTGAAGCACTTCGTCCACGCCGGTCACCAGGTCGGAAACACGGAGGCGGGACGGAAGGGTCACGTTCAGGAAGTCCTCCCGCTCTCCCTCGCAGAACTCGATCCGGTATGGAATCAGCAGATTCCAGCCTGGCCCGAACTGCCCGTAGCCCGCCGGCCGCCGGGGGTCGAAGTAGCGCACGAGATCGCAGTTCGAGACATAGCGACAGCGCGAGACGATGAGGTCGCCGAATCGCTCCAAGGCCTCCTTCCCGATGACGAACTCCAAGTCTCGAGCGAATTCTGCTTCTGTCGGATAGTCCCGGCCCTCCAGATCCGAGAGCCTCTTCATCGTCTCTTTCGCGCGAACACCGGCCCTCTCCCACGCCTCCGCGAAGAGGTCGTCCATCTGAAGCTGAAGCTGTTCGTCGGACAAGCCCTGCACCTGCGGGCGCAGCACGTCCCAGACTTCGCGCCGTTGAAGTTCCGGAGCCAGCGCGCGAAGCGACCGGCCTGACAGCTCGTATCCCTCGGCGCGCAGCGACACGTCGGTCTGGTACCGGATACCGCGCCGGTCCGTTCCCGAACTGATCGAGTGCTGTGGCACGATCGTGTACTTCCTGTCCGCGATGTCGACCGAGACTGGCTCGGGGACGTACCCGCTCCCCGCACCATCGTGCGATCGAAGCAGCCGGCTGGTCGAGTGGCCGTCGAACGCCCGCTGGATCGCACCTCTGGCGACGCTGTCGAGGATGTACTCATCGCTCGAAGTGATCTGCACACCACCCTCGACATGCACTCCTTGGAAGTGGGCAGAGTCCTTGAACAGCGCCGCGACGGTTCCGGGCGACTCCTCGGTCAAGACGAGATCCCGGTTGGCCATTAGGAACCAGTACAGAGGGACGCCGCTCTCCTTGAGGTACTTGGACAAGGCGACGAGTTTGGCGTAGTCGAAGAGCTCTCCGAACACGGGATGACGCCGAGCAATCTCGTCGTACCTCGAGGTGAAGAACTCCGCGAAGGCCTCGTTGGCCGGGTCGGCACGCAGTCCGAGCGTCGAGTGGGCGAGGAACTCCGTCTGGACCGTCATGCGCCCGCTGTCGAAGATCAACGCGCGGCCGGTCGACTTGAAGCGCATGTCCTGTGGGACGAACCAGAAGCGACTCATCGCACCGAGATAGAGGACATTGGTCATCGCCGCGTAGTCGTCGGGGTTCTTGAATCCCTGGATTACGGGTCGCTCCGTCCCGATCGACCACTTCTTCATCACGTAGTCCGCGGTCCGCATCACGCGTCCCAGGTCGGTGTTCTTCACCCGCCCGATGTATCTCACCAGCTGTCGTTCGCTTCCACGCGCGATCGGATCGATCGAGATACCCGGGTCGACCTGGCCGAAGTAGACGGCCCACAATGCGGTGACGAAGCGACGGAAGTCCGTCGGGTCCACCGACGCGTCCTCCCCGTTCAGCACGAGAGAGAACGCGCCCGGCTGGAGTCGCTCATCGGCGGTGTCCACCTGCGCCGTCCCGGAGAGCATGACCCCGCCCACCCCGGCCCGGCAGTCGACCTTTGTCGTCGAGATCCCCTGGTTCGGAAGGTCGTGCAGCTCGTGCCCCTTCATGACACGAGCCTCGCTCAAGTTCACCCTTCCGGTTCTTCTCGTGTCGACGACCATTTCCTGGACCGAGAACTCACCGTCCTTGTACATGTTCAAGACATGCGTCTTTCCTCCGGTGACCAACCGCCCGAGCGACTTGAGCAGCGACCGCGGGCTCACTTTGCCCTGAGGCGAAGCCGACGGCGGGCGCTTCAACATCTCGCTGTAGTAGACGTGTGAAGCGGGATGTCGGGTCTTCCAGGCTTCCATCGCGCGGAAGTTCGCCGCTTGCGAGTTGGTCGCTCCACTCCCGGAGCGATAGTCACCACGCGTCAGATAGGTGTACATGTTCTTGTCGCCGATCCCAGCCGCGACGATGTCGAGCTCCTCCGTGCTCGCGCGGGAGTTGTAGCTCACATAGTTGGTGTACTTCCGGTCCGGTGTGAAGGCTCTTGCCGACGCCCTCCCGCCGTTGCTGCCGACGTGCGCGGCGTACGAGACGTCGTAGCCGCGGCGAGACAACTCCATGTACACCCTGTCGTACGCGTCATCGACGATGCCGGTGAACTGGGTCACCGCCCGCTGGCGCGACTCCGTACCGAGCGTGGAACTGCCGATGTTCTGGATCGACTGAAGCTCCAACGTCCTGTTTCCTGAGTCGAGCGACCGATCCACTCGCGCCATGATCGAGTCGTACGTTCGGTCGACTTCCGCCGCCCTCTCCTCGGCGGTCATCGACTCGTAGACGTCGAGCACGCTCGTCGCCTTCGTCTGAGAGAGGCCCTCGAGATTCTGCTTGCCCCTCATCACCGTCAGCACCTGGCCGGATTCCGCACCATCGAACATCGTCTTCGCCCCGGCCTCGGCGAACCCGATCTTCGTGGGATCCTGTGCGTAGTCGTACATCCCCTTCTTCCACTGGTTGATGCCCCAGTCGGTCTTGTACATGAGCACTTTGCCCTTGGGTGTGCACTCTGGCAGAGCATCTTCCGCGGCGAACGCCGCGCCCGCGCCAAACGCGAGGAGCGCAAGTGGCAGGAGCGATGCTCGGAAGGAGGTCCAGTCCCTCGAAGTGCTCCCGGATTCCCGGGGACCGGAAGTGGTGTTTCTCGACTTCATGACATCTCCTCTCGCAAGTGACTCAGCGGTGCGATGGTTCGCGACGCGTGGTCCTTCGGAGGCGAGTAGCGACATCGGCAGGCTTGGCGAACAAACGGCCTCTGACTCTGCGCGCATCCGCGTCATGCCGCAGGGGCAACGTGCGATCGATGGCGAGCTGAGCCACCGCTCCGATCGCGGCAGCCAGTACGCGAGCTATGACTATCAGAACGCCTTGGAAGTCAACTCTCAGGCAGCAAGCGCCGCTTGATCATGCGTCCACCGGGCCGGGAAGGTCAGCGCTATTCCAATAGCTTCAACATCTTCTGATGGCTTCGATCCATCTCACTCAAGTCTCGCTTGAGGGACTGTTTGTCTGTTGATGAGAGATTGGAAATCGCTGAGCCCATATGAGCTCGAAAGACGCCTAGCAACTCTGTCGCAGCCCTGGCCCTGTCCGAGCCCTCTCCGCGAGCGCTTACGATGGCCCTATGCAGCTCCTTGACACGTTGCTCTGCCCCCGCGATGCGACCTTCGTCATCGCCCGACAATGACACACGCGCCAGATCCGAGACCGTCTTCTTTCGCGCCTCCTCGAACTTCAACCGATCGGGAGAGCCGGGTTGCTTCTCTCCAGGACTTCGTTGATCCCTCATCGAGTTCGTGGGCTCCTGATCGGCGACGGCTGGGGGCTCGGCGGTGTCATCGCTCTGGTCCCCGGTCCTGACAACGTTCTCCTTCCGCTTCAGCAGTTCGAGAACATACAAGCATGCCCGACGCACCGTCCTGTCCGAGTCAAGCAGAGACATCTCCGCGAGCTGACGACTCGGTATGCGCATGTCTTCGTCGAGGACGCCAGCACACGCTGCGAGCAACTCCACTGCAAACAACCGTATCGCACTTCGTTCGCTCGACAAGAACTCACCTACGCGGGCGCGCCTCTTTGGCGACCCTGAGAGCCTGCGAGCCATTGCTCGGTCAACCCACGAGATCTGACTATCAGCCAGCAGACGGTCGCCTATGCGGTACTCCCTTCCTCCAATCTCGATGACGCCACGATCCATGAGTGACTCGCGAATCGAATCCCTGTTACTCATGCACTTGGGGACAAGCCCGTCGAGGTACGCGTTCGCCAGGTCTTCTCGAGTTCGACCAGCCGCAACGCCATCGATCAGCATCGATCCCGCCGCGATTGCCCGCGCCCCCCTGGCAAGCTCCCTGTCGGAAGAATCGTCCCCTGGTAGGAGCAGCGTTTCCAGCGCCCGAAGCGCGCGAGGCGTTGCCAGTAGTCCCAACGCCTCCACCGCGGCCCTCCTCACGATCGGCTCGCGGTCCCTCAAGCATTCCTCGATCCTGTCGACGGCGTCTGACGCCTCTTCGCTTCTCCATGCCAACCGCCCGAGGTCTCGTGCAGCGCCCGCGCGCAGAATGGCGTCGCTGGAGTTCAATAGACCGAGGCAGGAAGCGGTGCTCCTGCCAACCCCCAGTGCAACGACCTTGCCCCCGATGGCGGCTTCACCCTCGCCGCAAACATAGGCCCACCCTTCCTCTACCTTGAGAAGGCAAAGAGGGACATGAGAGCGCGTCGACGACAGCCTGACGGTCCCACTTTGGAACGTACCTAGGATTCGCACCTCGCTACCCAACCCACCGGGCACGAGAGGCCTTAGCCCACCCCTCTCTTGAGCGAATACCTGTATGTCGCCAGGGCGACTGAGGGTGATCCGGTACCGCGATTCCTCGCCGTCCATCCAGCACTTGAGCTCACAGTTCGCCTTCGTATCAGTCTCACCGGGCAACGCCGGATGTAGCGTCACCCGAATCTCCGTGGGCCTCGGCACGGTCGCAACAGTAGCAGGCTCTTGTGCGTCCGAAGCAGCTGTGCCAACACCCATCGCGCCGTCGTGCTGGCTCTCGGAGCCCCATGGGGAGAAGGCCAGGATCACCAGCGTGGCTATCGCGAGGACGCCAAATACGGCGAGCCGGCCCGAGCAACGACGATCACGAACGCACTCTGGAGAATGAGCGCGAATGGCGTCGCGATCTTCACCATCAGGCGCGGTTCCGAGGTCTGGCGGGAGTTCCGGCCGTGTGCGCGTCGCAGCCCCTCCCGTATCGCCGCCCTTCGTCAGTGACGCCAGTTCATGGCCCGTGGCTCGCCAGCACTCATCGAGCATGGATATGCAACCCCTGACGAAGTCACGCCGCCCATTCTTGATCGCGAGAACGAGTAGACACCCACCATCGGCCTCGCTGACAATCGGGTCGAATTCAACAAATGAAGATCTGGATATTCCGAGCCTGGCCGAGCGCTGTTCGAATGCCAACGCAAAGCGCTGGTTGTACCAGGCCTCCGCCCTATGGACAGACCTTCGAGGAACGGTTCCAAAGTAGTAGGCCAGGAGGACGGTTGGCACGAACTCCACCGCCCCATGGTCCTCGTACCATCTTTCGATATCCGTAGCGGCCTCGACGAGCAGCGCCTCGTTTTCTGGGAAGTGCTCGTGCGCCTGGTAGCCGGAATCCTTCATGGCGCGGTCTGGGCCGGCGTATATGGCGAGCACATCAGGAAGACGATCTCTCATTGGTTCTCTCTCCGTATCCGCAAACCGCTCGCCCCACCCGGATCGGTCGGTCTCGTCGAGGTCGTAAGCGAACGGCGATGGGACCGGAATGGAGAGGGAGCCCCGGACGGAGCTCCCTCGACGAGAGCCTCACAGGTCAGTGGTGCGAAAGGTGTCGAGCAGGCTGCACCAGAACTCGAGAGTGGCGAGCATCTGCGCCCGCGTGATGCCCTTGCCCAGGAGCACGTCGGCGTCGACCACGAGATCGCCGTCGGAATCGATGATCGCCCTGGCGAACCGCTTCGAGTCGTTCCATTTGTTGACGGCATCGAGCGCCCGCGTCCCTTTCATGTCCGTCGTGAAGTACGCGACGAATGTGATCGACGTCGCCTTGTTCGACGTCGAGCTCAGACCGTAGAACCGCACGGAGAACTTCGTGCCACCCGTCGAACTGCGGAGGACCGGCTTGTCTCCGGCCTGGTCCAGCTTCGCCCGATAGCCTTCCTCGCTCAGGAGGTCGCGCATCTCCTCCACCGTGATTCCTTCGTAGATCCTCGGTTCCGTCGTCGTCGTGAACATGTCTGACCTCCTTTGATGGCTCGAGAGTGGCTCGAGCGCGTTGCCTCGTGAATCGTTCGCGGCTCCCAGGGCCGTCGGGCCCCCGGCTACTCGGGGTGAGCGACGCCGGGAAGAGCGACGAACACTTCGTCCGACAATTTCGTGACCGGAGTCGCGCGAGGAGTCGCCGCTTCGGCGCTCTCGGCAGAGCGTTGGTTTTCTCTGGGCGTCAGGTGTTTCCCGTTCGCGGCGGGGGGCGGTGTCGCTTACTCCCGCACGCGTGGACACGTTTTCGTCGAAGGGCTGGAATGACTATCTCTCGAGAAGGGGACCGCGAGGATCCGCGCTGGCTGGAGGAATACGCGGAGCCTGACGATCTCGACCAAACCGCGGAGATCATCTCCCAGGCGCAACGGGGTGACGAGTGGGCCCAGCAGCGCTTGTTCAACCGGATTCAGCCGGTTCTCGAGCGGATCATTCGTCGCAATCTCGGGGCGGACGCGCGGGCCCTGGCGGAGACGCAGGACTGCCTCAACGAGGTCCTGATGGATCTCTGCCGGCAGCTGCCCAAGCTCGACAATCCTTCGATCGCTGACTTGATGAGGGTCGCCATAAGGGTGGTGTCGAACAACGCTCGCGACATCGGCAAGGCCGCGCGACGGGGCGTACGGGACGTGCGCAGAAAGCAGTCGATTGATTCCGCACCGGCGACGGGGGGCGGCATGCAGATCGCCGCGCCGGATCCGAGTCCGACGTCGCTGGTCCGGGCACACGAGCTGGAGGAACGGATCGAGGAGTTCCTGCGCACGTTCGATCCAATCGATCGCGACCTGATCCTGATGCGCAAGGAGCACGGCTGCACGAACGAGGATCTGGGGGAACTGTTGGGTATCACCAAGGACGCCGCTCGGATGCGGCTGACTCGCGCCGTCAGGCGACTCGCGGGCCTCCTCGGTGAGGACGCCTCGTAGGATGAACCGAATGGAAGAGAGCAAGGAAGCACTCGTCGAGCTGTTCATCGAGCGGCACCTCGCCGGAGAGGTGAGGTCGCTCGACGACTTCATCCGTGATCATCCCGAGTTGGAGTCCCTCGATCCTGGAGAGCGTGAAAGGATCGAGTCGCTACTGGCGTATATGGACGATCCGAGCGAGGCACCGGCGTTGGAGGACGAGGCGCTGCCGGAGGTCCCCGGTTATCGACTCCTGGAGCGCCGCGGCGCCGGCAGCTACGGCGTCGTGTATCGCGCGTTGGACGAGACCCTCAACCGGGAAGTCGCGCTGAAGCTGATCCTTCCCGGAATCGGGCAAGAGCGTCTGCGGAAGTTCCTGGCCGAGGCGCGGATGCTCGCCAGTGCAGAGCACGAGAACGTCGTCAGCATCTACTCCGTGGGAGAGCAGCCCGAGTTCCTGTGCATGGAGTGGATCGAGGGCGTTGACCTGGCGGAGTACCTCCGCGAGCGACGCTACCAGCCCACGACAGAGATTCTCGGGATCGCGCGGCAGCTCGCGCGGGCGCTGCACAGCGAGCCTTCCGAGCAACGCTATCTCCCGACGATCGAAGCGCTCGGGATCGCTCGTCAGCTCGCGCGGGCGCTCCACTGCGTGCACGAGCAAGGCCTCGTGCACCGCGACGTCAAGCCGTCGAACGTGATGGTCACGAGGGGCGGCGCGGTGAAGCTGATGGACTTCGGGATCGCGAGGATCGGCGGCGAGAACTCCGACGTATCTCGCCACGCGATCATCGGGACGCCGCGCTACATGGCGCCGGAGCAGGTCCTCGGGGAGGGCGTGGATGCGCGCTCGGACCTCTTCTCGTTCGGCATCGTGTTGTATGAGCTGCTGACGGGAAGGCGCCCGTTCGCCGACGACAGTTTGGAGGAGCTCCAGAACGCCATCGTCCACGACGCGCCCGCGTCACTCCTCGAGTACCGACAGGACTTGTCGCCCGCCGTGGTCGACCTCGTGGAGAAACTGCTTCTGAAGGACCCGGAGCGGCGACCGCAGAGCGCCGCCGAGGTCGAGAGCGCGATTTCGCGGATCATGGTCGGCGAGGACGAGCCGGCGAGTCCACGCGAGAAGTCGTTGCATTCCACTTCACGGCGTTGGACACATTGGTTCGCTGCCGCCGTCGCGGTGGTCGTGGTCCTCGGGGGTGTGTGGAGGCTCTGGCCGGCGCTTCGAGAGGGCGGTGATTCGGCGCTCGGGAGTACCGCCGGACTGGTCGTCCTCGAGGCAAGGCTCGTCGTCCTCAGTGATGAGTATCCGCCGCGCGAGGTACTCGACGGCGAAAGGTTGCCCGCCGGGTCCAAGCTACGATTCGAGTGGTGCGCGAACCACCCTGCCTACGTCTACGCCTGGACCGTGACAGAGAGCAAGGAGAAGGTGGTGCTCTTCCCTGACTGGCGGTATTTGCTCAAAAATCCCGTGCCTCCGGGCGAGGTAGTGCTTCCGGGGTTCCTCTTGAGCAAGGCGGATGACGGCGTTTGGACGCTCGACTCCTCCACCGGCCCCCAGCACGTCTTCTTCGAGGCTTCTCTCGAGCGAATCCCCGAGATCGAGGAGGCGATGGCATTAATGACAGATTTGAAGGAGAGTGACGGTTCTGGAGAGTCCGTTCGGTCCCGGGACAACTTCCTCGTGCTTCGAGGAATGACGAAGCTCAGTACACACTCCGAAGCGCATGCTCACCTTGCTCAAGGATCATCCGTCTCGTCGCTCGTACGTACCAAGGAGGGGGTCTGGTGGCACCGCGAGTTCGAGGTGAAGTAGTTGTAGGCAAGGTCGGCCACAAGTTCGCAGCGGTCGTTCATCGACCTGGAACACCAATGCCTGGGGGCAGACTTGGTTTGCCCAACTGGAACGTTACGAGCGATCGTCTGCTAACCACTATCGCCAGTCCCCGGATACCGCGAACGCTCCCCAACTCTCCGGTGCTCCGTCAGCTCCCCGCTCACGACTCTGACGCATCACAGAAAGCTGCGCTTCTCGCAGTGCTTCTCCGCGCGAGAGACCTTCCACCCACAGGTTCCGATAGAACTTCTGCATGATGACAGACGCAGCCTTGTCTTCGACTTTCCAGAAAGTACTAACTACGGTCTCCGCCCCCGCGATGTGGAACGCCCGTCGCAGACTGACCATTCCTTCACCCGCGCGATCCGTTCCTAGCGAGGTGTCGCACGCCGACAGCACCACCAAGTCGCAGTCTGGCAGGTGCAGCCAACCAACCTCCTCCGCAGTCAGAAGCCCGTCGTCCCGATCCTCCGGCGTCGGTAGGTTGGCGCCGGCCAAGACCAGCCCGCTCAGAAGGCCCGGCAAAGCTCCGGCGAGCACCGTCGCTTCGCCGACGTCCACGGTTGCGCGGGTCCGGATGAACTCCTCCGCGTGATCCGACACACATCCGACTCCCTCGGGAAAGAAGAAACCGTGGGTCGCGAGATGAACGGTTGCATGATGTGGTAGTTCCGCCTTGAGGCGTTCCTCAGTGCATTCGGGGCCTCGGAGCGACAGCCGGGAGGAACCGGGGCCAAACGTCTCTTCGTGGAACCGCAGAATGCCCCTCGTCTCCGCCAGAGTGCCCTCGAGAGTAGTCCAATGCGCGCCTATGCTGCCTCGCACCATAGCCGCGGTATCGGCTGCGAAGGCCGGCGAGGCAACTTCTACGACCTCCTGCGGGGACGCGTCCCTGCCTCCGTAATCGACTCCTCCAACCAAGAGTAGATCCGGGTCCGTGCGCGATGCCGATCGCTCGCTGATCTCTACAAGGTGCGTTGCGTCCTGCAAGTACACGAACGAGTATCGCTCGATCAGAAATCCCCCTTCACCGTCGGGCAGCACGTCGAACGGGACTCGACCGAGGAAGCGGTCCGGAGACACGAACAGGCGCTCCACCCCGTCGAGATGCTCGACCAGGGGTTCCCAGAGCGACTCGCGCAGCTTCAGGGCCGCGTCGTACCAACGGCGCTTCGGCGTCTTGGGGCCCGTTTGGCGCTTCACTACGCCGATTTCCGTAAGCCCTCGGGGCGTGACCGCAGTCAGCTCTTCCAGGAACGCCGAGGTTGTGTCGGAGAGTTCGGCGGCGCCGCCCAGGTCGACACGCAGGGGCGTCGTCTCGCCCGTGCGCAGGATCCAGGCCGAGACTCGCAACTCCAGCTCATTACCAGGTTCTGTCCGCGCAGCGGGAACACGGTGCACCAGGAGATCAAGCAGCGCCGAGCCCGGAGGAAGAGATTCTCCCACATCCTCGATCGCGGGATCCCGCCGTGGTGCGACGCGCTCCAGAGCGCCCGCGAGCACTCGCTCCAACTCATCGCGCCGCTCTCGCAGCTGTCGCAAGCGCGCGGGGTCCTTTCCGTCGATGCGGAAAAGTTCTCGGGACAGACCTGATTGAATCCCCCGAAGGTGCGAGACTGAAGATCGCTCTGATGCAGCAAAGCGGGCCTCCAGCCGCCGGAGGCTGGTGAGTTCTCGTGTCACCACACCCTTCCACTCCAGCACTTCGCGGTAGGCACGTCGATTCGCCTCGGGTGTTCCGAGGCTTCTCGCGAGGCCGAGGAGTTGTTCGACGGCGACGTAGTGTTGTCGAAGGTGCAGCACACGTTCGTGCTCCGTTTGAGCGAGGCGCGCGCGTTGGAGATGCGCTCGACGCGCGGCGAGACTCTGAAGGCAAGAATCCCAGGCATCCTGCAGCTCGCCCTGCGCCTCGAACAGAGCGGCCACATTGCTCAAGCACGTCGCTGTGGACGGGTGGTCCGATCCAAACACCTTCACCTGGATGGCCAACGCACGTTCAAACAGTGGTCGCGCCTCCTGGTACAGGCCATGACGACCAAGCAGATGGGCGAGGTTGTTCAGGCAATTCGCGGTGAGTGGGTGTTCCGGCCCATACACTCTGTCGTGGATGGCCAGCGCACGCTCGAACAGCGGACGGGCTTCCTCGTACCGGGTCTGCTCACCGAGCATATGGGCAAGGTTGCTCAAACTCATCGCCGTGAGTGGGTGATCCCGTCCACACACGCTCTCGTGGATGGCCAGTGCACGGTCAAAATGCAACCGCGCCTGATCGTATTTGCCTTGCTCACAGAGCACGCTGCCCAGGTTGTTGTGGGTCGTCGCGGTCGACGGGTGGTCCTGCCCCAACACCTTCTCCTGAATGGAGAGCACACGCCCAAAAAGTCGCTGTGCCTCCTCGCGGTTGCCCTGATCAGTGAGCAGCAGCGCCAGGTTATTCATGCTTGTCGCCGTGAAACGGTGCTCGGATCCAAGTTCCTTCTCCGTGCTGTTCAGAACGCGTTCGAATAGTGGCCGCGCTGAACCGAACGCGCCTCGGAGCCTGAGCAGCATCGCGAGATTGCTCAGGGTTGTCGTGGTGTCCGGGTGGTCCGGCCCGAGAACCTCCTCCTGGATCGCAAGAGCCCGCTCATACAGCGCCTGTGCTTCTTCGTACTCACCCTGATCATGGAGCAGGCCTGCGAGGTTGTTGAGGCCCGTCGCCGTGGACGGGTGGTGCTGCCCCAACACCTTCTCTTGGATCGCTAGCGCTCGCTCATACAGAGGCCTGGCTTCTTCGTACCTGCCCTGATCCTGAAGCAGCCAGGCGAGACCTTTCAGCGCCGCCGCAGTGGTCGGGTGGTCCGGCCCAAGCGCCGCCTCGCTGATGGCCAGCGCTCGGTCGAACAGCGGCCGTGCTTCCTCGTATTCGCCCTGGTCGCGGAGCAAGGTGGAAAGGTTGAGCAGTGCGATGGCCGTGCTTGGGTGTTCCGGCCCCAGTGCCGTCTCATCGATCGCCAGCGCTCGCTCGTACAGCTGCCTCGCTTCTTCGTACTCGCCCAAGTGATTGAGTAGCATGGCGAGGTTGTTCAGGATTATCGCGGTCTCTGGGTGGTCTGGTCCAAGCTCCCTTTCCCTGATGGCCAGGCCACGCTGCAGAAGTGGACGCGCTTCCTCGAGCTGGCCTCGATACGTGAGCATCAACCCAAGAGTGTTCAGGGACGTTGCCGTCCTTGGGTGGTTGGCGCCCAACTCTGATTCCACTTCGGCCAGTCCGCTGCGAGCGTCCTCCAACACCGACTCGGCTCGCGCCGAGGGAGACACGGTGTCCGGAGCGCCGCTGGTGACGGACAACTCGAAGGCTCCCTGCGCGCCGTTGGGAGCGCACGCTTGAACAAGGATTGGTCGTTCGACCGCGCGCCCCGCAAGAACGACGCGCGCGTGTGTGCCAAGCAGTCCATCGTCATCTTCCAGGATGACCGCACCCTCGCCGTCGCGCAGAACGAGGTAGGCATCGAAGAAGTGCGACCTCAGGTCGATCGTCAGCAATTCATTCCCTGCGCGATCCACGCGGTATGTCTTCCCGCGGAACACGATGCCTTCGTAGTCGCGCAGAATGGTGTCCGTTTCCACGACCGGATCCGACTCGGCCATCTCGCCCCGAAAGACTTCTCCGGCACGCAGGACAGGGGGGGCTGCCTGATAAGTGAACAACACTCCGACCGTGAACATCACGAGCATTGGGTACTCACTCCGTCGTCAACTTAGGGCAAGGCGCTCGTGCCACACGACCGAGGCGTAGCCGTCGTATGGATGGCATAGCGGCCGAGTGTGTCACTCACTCCCGATCTCCTAGTGTGCAGATTCGAACGCGATCGCCGCGATCTTCCGACCCCCGCGAATCATGACGTGAACATCGCCGTCTCGACTCTGATCATGGCTTGCGGTAGGGAACCAACCACTACGGCTGGTCCGGTTTCTTCGGAGGCGCCACGGCCTCGAACTCCATGTGCCAGCGAACACCGTCGGCGCTGGGAAGGAGCGACGTAACGGAGGAACCCTTCGCGAACCGTTTCTCGGGGGCAGTGCCGAGCGACATCCCTCGGTGCACCAGGTCCTCGCTGAGACCGACGCGCTTCATCTGAGCCATCGCCTCGAGTAGCGCCGGGATGGGCTCGAGTGAGGCCTCGAGAAAGACTTGCTGGGGGCCGGTGGAGGAGTCGAGCGTCCAGACGCCCTCATCCGCCCGGCTCGGGAGATATCCCGGAAGCACCGCCGCATGCGCGGGCACGGGATTCTCGAGGTCGGAGTCGGGAATGGGAAAGAGCACGGCCAGCTCTTCGGTCTCGGTCATCGTCCACACGTAGACGTGGGCGGGACGGTTCGCGCGCCAGATGAGCTGGAGTTTGGTTCCTGTAGGCAGGGCGTCGCCCTGGAGGACCTCGTGTTGCTCACCGTCCTCATCGACGACGACGAGCGTGGCCGTGCCCCTGAGCTGCAATCCGTACCACACCGCCACTGCGCCGCCGATGATCAGGATCGCCGCAACGACCAGGATCCACCGGCGGCCGCGTGCGGGCCCGCTTCGCCGCCGGATCTCCGGCGCCCCAACGCCGATCATGACCCGCGACAACGCGCTCTCGACCTCGGCGGCGCTTTGCGGACGCCGGTCCGGATCCTTCATCAGCAGCTTCTCGACGAGGTCGACGACGTCGTGCGGCAGGTCCGAGCGATGCTTCAGGATCGAGTCGGGCACGTCATGGAGGATCGCTCTCTGGAGACCGTCCCACGTAGCGGCGGCGAACGGGAGCTTCCCCGTCAGCAGCTCGTACAGAACGATCCCGAACGAGAAGAGGTCGGAACGCGCGTCCACGCCCTCCCCGAGGATCTGCTCCGGCGCCATGTAGCGCGGCGTCCCGATGATCGCGTGGGGAGGCTCGTCGGTGCTCTCTCCGCCGACGCGGGCGATCCCGAAGTCCATCAGCTTCACCGCGCCGCCCTTCGTGACCATCACGTTCGACGGCTTGACGTCTCGGTGCACGAGGTCCTGCTCATGCACGCAGTGAAGCGCCCGCGCGAGTTGCCGGGCGACCCCGAGCGCTTCCGTCGTGGGGAGGTAGCGGCGCTCGCGGATGTACTCCGCCAGGTCCACGCCCTCGATCCACTCCATGCAGAGGAACTCGGGGCCCTGATCGCCGATCGAGTGGATGCTGACGACGTTCTCGTGACTCGCCTTGGCGAGCATGCGCGCCTCGGCCAGGAACTTCCGCAGCCGCTCGTGCCCGACGCCCGGACGGATCACCTTGAGGGCGACCTCCCGACCGAGCTTCTCATCCCGGGCGCGGTACACGACGCCGTAGCTTCCGGCGCCGCGACGCTCGAGGATCTCGTAGCCAGGGATTTCGGGAGTGGGCCCTTCTTCCTGATTATCCGGCTCGCGCGGGTCGTCCATGTACTGCAGCAGCGCTTCGAGTCGGGCGCGCTCCCCCTGATCGAGGGACTTCAGCTCGGGATGCTCGCGGATGAAGTCGTCGAGCGACGCGACCTCTCCTTCGAGGCGGCGCTCGATGAACTCCTCGAGGATCTTGTCGATGTCCTTGCGCTCTTCCATTCGCTTTCCCCTACGAGGCGTCTTCCCCGAGGAGGTCGGCGAGTCGCTTGATGGCTCGCGTGAGCCGCATGCGTGCGGCGTCCTTGCTGAGTCCCAGCAGCTCCGCGAGCTCTTCGTTGGTGAATCCGTGTTCCTTGCGGAGCAAGATCAAGTCGCGGTCTTGCGGATCGAAGGTGCGGAGCAGACCGTCGATCCGCTCCTCCAACTCGTTCGCCCGGACCAGAGACGTCGGGCTTGGATCCCGGGCGGCCACCTGCATCCCGCCGCCCGTCTCCGGCCCGGACTCGATCGCTTGCTCTCGCCGCACGTCCCGCTTGTCCCGCCGCGCAGCTTTCGCGAGATCACGGACCTTGTTCGACACCACCTTCACCGCGACTCGCATGAAGTCCGCGGTCGACGGACTCTCGAGCCGGGGGAGCTGCCGGCAAAGGTCGAGCAGACCTTCGTTCAGACAGTCCTGTGTCTCGGCGAGGGCTCGTGGATCCGCGCCGAGCTTGCGCCTGATGATACGCTCGAGCATGGGCTGGACGCGCTTGAACAGACGGTCCTGCGCCCACTCGTCCCCGCGCTGTGCCTGGGAGATGAGTTCCGAGGTTCGGTCGAGATCGTCCGGCACGGCGAGCTCCTCCAGCCAGCGCGGTCCCCTGGCGTTCCCGCTTTGAGAATGTGTCATTCCAACCCTTCGCCCGATAGAGGTCAACGTGCCTAGAGACATGGACAGCCAAGACACCGAGCGACGCAGAACCATGATGCGAACGGGGAATCGCCGCGCCGAGATCACCGCACCGCGACGGTTCGACGCATGAGCGTCAGAGACTCCAACTCGTCGGCCTCCTCCTGAAACACGAAGATGAGGGTGGCCGCTCCTCCCTCCGGGTAGGCGATCGCGACGGCTCCCTCGGTCGTCTTCGGTACGTTCTGACCGAACCCGACCGTGTAGTGCGACCCACCATACGTCGCGAGCTTTCGAAGCTTCTCCGAAGACCGGAACCCCAGCAGGAGCACTTTCGAATCGTGCCCACCGTCCAATGTTCGATCGACCTGAAGGATCGGCATGCTCTCCGACTCGAGAGGACAATCCGGCAACAGGGCTCGGTTCTCGATTGCCTGCGACACGTCCATGGACACGGCGACCATCGCGTCGTCATCCGGGTGGTTTCCACCCTCCGCCGGACCGAACCCGCCGCCGCTCAGAACGCTCATCTCATAGGCGCCCGAGAAGACGGGGCCGAACTGCCAGGACGACGCCCCGAACCTTGGGAACGTCATCGTCGGGCGAATGGTGTAGCCAACTGCATGGGCGCTCACCCCGGCCTCCATCCGGACG
>Ga0315336_1004158_pt1 | contig 17690 bp, 13 predicted proteins | sample ASW5metaG_FD_204512 | JGI IMG/M metagenome (GOLD analysis project Ga0315336, IMG submission 204512) | Ammonia-oxidizing marine archaeal communities from Monterey Bay, California, United States - ASW #5 | ecosystem: Environmental > Aquatic > Marine > Intertidal zone | place: USA: California... | reverse complement strand
TGGGATTACTTTCTGAGGAAGTTCTGAGACTCCTTGTTGGCCCAAAAAGACACGCTTGTATACAAGCGTGACCTGCTCCCCCGGTCTCAGTCCATATCGGCGGCAAGATGGGTTGTTACTCACCTTGTCCTCATCTTTGGTCCAACTCGAGTGTGAGTTTTCCGCGTTCTCATGGTTCGTCCTGAGTCCCGTTCGTCGTCGCCTCGCCCAGCATTTCTACATCTTCGCGACGTTCGACCTGCCTGAGAGCAATCTTTCCGAGGCATTGAAACATGCCGAAACAGCCTATGCTGGCACGAACGATCCGCATTATGGACTTCACGCCGTCGTCCTCGCCGCGGAACTCGGTCGTTCGAAGATTCGTGACGATATCTTGCACCAGATTCTCGAAAAGGGAAAGCAATATCTCCATAAGCATCATGTGCGGACCGAAATGATCAAACTTGCGACCTTATTGCAAGCAGCGTTCGCTGAAGGTGGTATGGCGAAACTCGATCTCAAAGCCGTCGATGGCATTCCGATTGTGAGTGAATGATGAGGAGATCCATTGTCGAGCGGATTAGGGCAATCAACCATGATCGCCATCCCTCTTCGACGGCAGTTCACCACCGTCAAGCGGTCGATCGGCCGAAACGAGCCGGAGATGCGAGGAATTCGTCGAAACGTGCCGTCTTCATCATACGTTTCTTAAACGTGCTGAAGTTCGACCGTTTCTTGATCGTTGGAGAGGACTGGCGATGGAGTATTGCTTCAGGCGGACATTTGTTTTTCAGTACTCGTTGAGCGCTTCAGAAACTCAATCATCTTGCCGTATTGGGCGTGCCGTGACGATTGCGGGCTGAATCGGCTGCCAACGCGCCCGATCAAACGAACGGGCTTGTTGAAAAAACCAGATGCTCGCTAACAAACGGGCAATTCATTGTGCGTGCGAGTACAACATGTTGTAGGTGCGCCGACTTTTTCGATGGGTCCGAACGTTTTGTGAGAATCGGGTTCCTTCAGCATCGGTCCGATGGTCGATCGAGCCAAGTGCACTTCGGCGCGGCTGAGCATCTCGGCAATCTTCAACTTGACCGGTGCGCGGTTGAGTGATTTCAGCCGCTGGGCCGCGTAACGGACAAGTTGTCTCGACAAGCCCAGATGGATAGGATGCGAGGTGATCGAGCCTGCTCGTGCAGGGAATCTGTTTTCGTCGCCAGCGACCTTTCACAACATTCTACAGTCGCGTCGATTCGTCAGACAATGACGAGCGATGGATCGATATCCCACGACATTGTATTGTTTGCTCATGCTGCCGCCGTTGTCAGGATGAGTCTCTCGACTCGAAATATTGCCGCTGAGTGCGAACCTCCCATCTCCGCCGAGGAACCGTGGACGGCGACTTTTGCTGGGCGGGATGCCGCATGTCACTTCTCTGTCAAGATTCCGGAAACATTTGACGTCCGCGAATCTTGGGTAAAGGAATAGCAACTATGCGACCTCCGAGTCTGTTGGTCCTTGCTGCCCTTGTTGTCTTGACGAGTTGCTCTCGGCAACACGGTGACGCGGCTGATCGTAATCAGCAACCACCGGCATTCAACAAGGAATCGGAGTCGCCGACTGCGAACGGGGTGTTGTCACAGCCGTCTCAACCACCGAAATCCGATAAAGTTGTTGTGGAATCGGTGTTGCGAGACGGTGGCCAGCCGAACGATGCGGAATTAGAGACGACGATTGCTGTCGTGGATTTCTCCGACCAAGGGCCGTCCGTTCAACTTGCTCCGTTGCGGACGGCACTGGCCGAAATGTTAACAGGCGATCTATCGCAGTACGAGAACCTACAGGCGGTCGAACGCGTACGTGTGTCGCAGTTCTTGAGCGAAACCGATTTCGGTGGGTCCGGACGTTTCGAGGCGTCAACGGTTCAGAAGGCTGGACAAACGCTCGCGGCCGAATACCTGCTGACGGGATCCTTTTCAGGTAAAGGCGAAACGCTCACGGTCGAGGCCACGCTTCTGAAGGTGAGCGAAAAAGAGCCGCGGGCAAGGTGGAAGCTCTTGGCGCCAGCGTCGCAGTTGATCGGATTGGAAGAGAGATTGGCCGAGGCGGTCTTGCAAGCGCTCGGAATGGTGAACCCGAGCCGTCGACCTCCGCCGAAACCTCGAGAGGGTCCTTCGCCCAGCGTGGCGATACTGGGCTTGAGGAATCTGGGCACGTCGAGTCGCTTGGACGCAATGCAGAACGGCTTTGCTGATATCCTTCAGGCCAATCTCGCAGCGTTAGAAGACATTCGTCTCGTCGAGCGTGGCAGCTTGCACGAAGTGCTCAAAGAACAGGAACTATCGTTGGCAGAGTTGGCGGATCCCGCAACGGCCGTAAAGTTGGGCAAGCTGGTCGGGGCTGAAAGATTGATCTACGGTTCATTTCTGGAAATGGGGGATGATTTGCGAATCGATCTACGGGTGGTCGACACGGAGACGGCAGCCGTTCTCCGAGCCGCATCATCGAGTGGCAACACGGACGGTTTTGCCGATCAGTTGGAGACGCTTGCGCTCCGGGTTGCGTCGGCTCTAGCAATTCGACCTCCTGCCAACGCAACGCGGTTGGTCCAAGCAGCGAGTCCGGCACACAAGCTGGAAGCCGCCATCCACTACGCCAACGCCCAAGAAGCATATCGACAGGGTGAATTCGCGAATTCAGCAGAGAATCATCAGCGTGCCCTGCTTGTTGAACCGAGCAGCCATCATTCTGGTTTGGGTCGGATCAAAGCGAGATTCGCTCAAAGGAACTACCATCTTGCTGTCGCAGCCGGCGAGCAAGCGCTGAGAAATCGTTTTAGCGGCGAACAACGGAATATCAAGGGTGGGATATATAGCTGGCTCTTGCAATCGTACTGGATGGCACAGATGTACCGCGAGCACGGCCAGCTGTGCCGACGAATCATGGTGGAGTATCAAGGGACCGACTTCGGAAAGCTAAAAAAGCATCTGGCATTCTCGCTGCTGCACCAGAAGCGCCGGGATGAGGGCATCGCGATGTTCGAGGAGGTCATTCGCGATCCCGAAGTCCAGCGCGACCCACACGCATACGGGGAAGCGTTAAGAGACTTCCATTCATACCTGATCCGGGAAAAGAGCTATATCCTGCCGACACGGGAATACCAAACGCGTAAGAGCGATCCCGAATACGCCCGCAAGATCAGTAAGCAAACTAAGCAGTCCGCAAAGCGAGCCATTGAGGTTCTCGATCTGATCCTTGACGAAGCCAAAGGCAAGCGCACAAGAGAGTGGCGTGACTATGCGCGACCGCTTGCCCATTGGGTCAATGTGCAGTACGTAAGCGAACGTGGGTACCTCAAGGTGATCCTGACGCCCGAACAGTCGCTGGACTACTTGGAAAAGGTGTTGGATGTTTTCGGGTGGGACCCCCAGGCGGCCTACTACTTGCATAACGAACTGACGATTTTCTACAGGGAATACAAACAGTGGGATCAAGCCCTTGTGTCCTACAACTTCATCCGCGCGCACGCGCGGCATGCCAGGCGGGATGGGTTGCCTTGCTCATGGGATATTCGCGTCATAGGGCCGACGAGCCGCCTTGACGTACAGATCGAGGCACATTATCAGATCGCCGAAATCCACCGGACGGCACTGAATGAACCGAAAAAGGCGACTCGAGAGTACCAGGAATTGATTCGGGAGTTTGGTTTCAAACATCACCGAGGCCCGGAAACTTTCGAGGCGCTCCATGAACTCGGAGCGGACGTTGAGCTTCCAGCAAAGTCGGTGCTTATATGGGGTGGGGCATCCGAAGCCCGCGATGCATGGAAATCGATTCTCGCACCGCTGGGATATGAGGTTCACGGCGTCGGCGCCTACGATGTGAGCCCGGCCGAGCTGTCTCGTTATTCGTTGGTGGTCCTTGTCCGAACTGGAAACGTTCCGTACCTACCGTCTCATGGGCTGGCGTTGCGCTCGTTCGTCGCGACGGGAGGGGCGCTCCTCTGTGTGGTTTCGCCAGGATGGGAACGCGCAGCCCCGGGCGTACATAACGCGTTGCTCGAGTTCTTCGACGTACGAGCCAGCGAGCAGGTGGAATCGCGTGCCCGGAGCACTCACATCCATTCGCATCCCATTACTGAGGGAATTGAATCCGCCACAGCCAAATGCGCCGTTCATCTGTCGGCCGCGGCGACGTCGCGAGTGATCCAATGTGGCGAGAAAACCGTGTTGGTGGCCATGCCATACCGGTATGGTCGAGTTGTCGTGGCGTCATTCGGGCAGTGGTTTTTGCCGCTGAAGCAGTTTCGGCGTGCCGGCATCGTTCGTTGGCAGAATCATTGGACTTATGAGTTTCCGTTCGACGAGATTCCTCTCGCAGAAGGACGAGACCTCGAGTTGCCCCTGCTGCAAAACGTACTGTCCTGGCTGCTGCAACCAAGTGAAAACGGAATGCTGACGGAGCAACAGCGCCAGCTTTTCCAGGATGCGCAGCTCGTGAATCTAAAGAAACAATATCGCCTGCTCCCCTATGAATCACTTGCTCCGGCAATGGACCGCCTGGTCGCCGGTGCAACAGCCGGGACCTGCAAAGAAGAAGCACTTTGGGCAGCAGGCGAGGCGTTTCAGTATTTGATGTACTTTGGTTCGGCCGAGGCATATGAACGAGTGGTGCACTCTGTGCCGCGTGGGATGGACGTGCCCGCTCCCATCCTGACGCATTATGAACAGCTCATCGACCAGTTCCCCAAGAGTCCAATGAGACCATACGCCGAATGGCGATTGGCCGACTCGCAGCGGAGTCCAAGCGGTGCTCGGTTGTACGCTTCGCGGGGGGGCGCAATGGCAACGGAGGGCCGGAAAGCAGGAATCGCGTTGTATCGGAAGGTTGATGCTTCAGAAGGGAGCTATCTTTGGGCCTGGCGGGAATTGCGGGTAGGCGTGTTGCTGTTTCAAATGAGAGATTACAGCAGCGCGCTGAAGCATTTTCGCGTTCTGGCCGAGCAGCTTCAGAGCGGGCCGGAAAAGACATTTGCCCTGCACAATGCCGCCGCCTGTTATACGTTTCTGGAGCAGAAGGAAGAGGCGACGCGGTACTTCAGACGCGTCGTGGAGGCACCGAATTTGTACACGCTGCGTCACGGGCGCGAAGCGATGGCCCCATTGCGACGGAACGGGCGTTTCGGAATCGGATCCAGCCAGAAGCACGCGGAGGAATGGCTTAGCTCAACGGACACACAATAGCGTGCGACGCGCCAAGCGTGTACGCAGGCAAAAAAGATAATGACGCCGGAAAAGAAGTCAGCCAAAGAAAGCGTCACGCAGCAATCGATAGTTCATGGACGTTTCAATATGTTGTGCAGCCTTGGCTTATTCATCCTGCCTCTCAGATCCCGCATTGGTCAAAACTGCGACTCACGTTGGGGGAGGTCGATCGCTCCCAGATTTACGTGCCGCAGTAAAAATAGACCGCGGAAAACTCAGTCGACGTGTCCAGTTGAATAGTTATCGAAACCCCCCAAATTAGCCATGGCGCCGCTGATGGTGAGTTCATCCGTCGAGGCTGGAGCGCGACGCCCAATCGACGGCCGGGCGGCGACATGGCGTCAATGACCTCACTGTTCCCGACGGTGTCATGCCTGTTGGCTGTTTTCTTGTGAATCGCCGACGAATAATCTGCACACGCGATCAGCTAATTGCAGCAGAATGAGAGTTTGCCAGAAATCTCTGGCGAATCTCGAAAAGTTGCGAATTAGTGGTAGACAAATCGATGCCAGCGGCCATTGGTATAGTGTGGCGATTACATTTCCGACTTCTGTGAGAAAGACCTCCCCCCGTCTGCGTCGCGACCAGAAACTGAGATGGGCTCGAAAACCGATGTGCGTCGGTGTTCGAAGTCTCACGGCTGTTCGGCGTACGAGGAGAGGCCGTGCAAACGCGTAATGATAAGTCCTGTATTGAGATTACCACCCCAAGGGCGGCAAGGCCACCTCTTCAATCGTGGAAACCGGAATAAATCTGCGGGTCGAGATGCACGGTGGAATCGCGAGACGCGTACGCAGATGACGAAGTTGGATACCAACTTAGACGATTCACATATCGTTCGCGCGGTGTTGGAAGGTGACACCGAGGCGTTCGTCGTTGTATATCGGCGCTACAACGCGCTCGTGCAATCGCTCTGCTGGGACGCGACGCAAGACGTGGCCATGGCCCAGGATCTCAGCCAAGACGTATTTCTGCGGGCCTATTCTCGACTTGCGTCTCTGCCAGACTCCGAGCGCTTCGCCAAGTGGCTCGTGGGTGTCACACGAAACGTCTGCCGGGAGTGGCGTCGATCGAAAAGTCGTGATCGGCATGACTTCCTTGGCCAGGCTCCCGACGCCGCTCAGCCCACCAACGACATGGACGCGCTGAACGACAAATTGTTGCAGGCGATCGCCGGTCTTCCCGAGCGTGATCGTGTTGTCATTCACGCGCATTATCTTGACGGTGAAAACGCGGCGGACATGGCTGAGTCTCTCGGCCTGTCTCGGGCGGGATACTACAAACAGTTGAAAGCGGCTTTGGGGCGATTGGCTCGTGAACTAGGGAGCAAGGAGGCGATGCTCGAATGACACGTCAACCAACGGGCGATAATGCCAGAAAAGCGCACGAGCGCTTTCGCCGGCATGACGAGCGGACGTTTATGGTGAAACTGCGCCGTCAACAGCCTGACGCAACAAGCGTCGAACGATCTCATCGAAATTTCAAGTCAGCCCCTGCATGGGTCAGCGCGATCCTAGTCATCTGCGCCGGCGGTGGGCTGTGGTTTTTCATGTCCGGCGTCGATCCGCAACAGGCATATGGCGTCGTCGGCGTTCGCGACACGCTGATGCAATGTAAGAATATGAGAGTCAAAGGCCGCCGCTATCAGCCCGTTCCCGGCGGCGCCCCTGGAGAGCTACGCGAGATTCCGTTCGAATGGTACGTCGAGCGGCCGGGGTTCTACTGGATCACGACTGGTGACGACCCTGGTTCCTATGCTGTCGGTGATGGCTCCCGTCACGTTGACGTGAACGCGACGACGAACACGGCGACGACTGGACGGGAATCGCCGTTCACCGCCGAGGTGCGCGTCGAACGCATCATACAACGCTTGATTGTCGGCGGCGTTCTTGGCGATTCACCGGGCGAGCACGTAAAAATTGGCGTGGACACGGTCAACAGTGTGAAGGCGGATGTGTATGAGAAACGCTTCCAACGACAACACGGCGCTTATACACGGAGAGTTGTGTGGGTTGATCGTGTCAGCGGACTACCAGTGGCGGCGGCAACGTATCACGGTGAAAAGAACGGGCACGAGCGGCCCTTTTTCAGAATCGATTCGATCGGTTTGAACCTAACGAAGCGGCCTAATTTGGCAACTGTGACGGTGCCGGTTGGTTTCCAAGTAGAGCAGACTGACAACATTGGAAAGGATGTTCATTCCATCAGTTCCGGTCATATTGGCGACGAGCGATTTGAGTTTCGAATGGCGTTGCTCATCGATCACGGTGCGGTGCTGGTTTGCTGGCATTACCAGGACGACGCTGACAAACAAACTGCCCCAAACGAGATAGTTTTCAGCCCTACCGGTGCTCCGGATCGTGCGTTTGAACATCACCCACTTCGAAGAACTTGGATCAATGGCCGCTACTGGAATTGGTCGCTGTTTGCCCCGGGCGATGGCGATGAGTCGCTCTATGAACATCACGAATCGTTCCGCCTGCATGTTGGCATGAGAAAGGCTACCAGTTCCAGTTCTGTGACGCCCTTGAGATTCGAAAGGGCGCGACTGGCGGACGTGATTTTGCAGGCGCAGAGCAGCACCGTTCCGCCACCCGTTTCCAACGAGCCGAATTCTCTTGAGGAGTTGATGGCGATCGTCAGCGGTGGTCGGCAGTTGCTCTGAAAAACGTACTATCCAAGGACATTGCGGTTGCCCACGCGCGGCGGGGGTGTCGACTGCCCGTTAGGTTGAGATGGGCCTGACGGCGTCGATTCCCGCCGCGCTATTTTCGTTGACGGCGTCGATTCCCGCCGCGCAATTTTCGTTGACGGCGTCGATTCCCGCCGCGCAATTTTTGTTGCAATACGAGAGCGCATTCGACATAAGTGTAGCGGGTTCTGGCGGCGTAGAGACGATATTCAAAGACCAAAAATCGTTCGATAGCCGCCACAGTTATCCCGAACGGGATCTCGTGCTTCAGGTCATTTGAAAATGTGCGTTGAGTGACCGGAAATCGAGTCGGAAAGTGCCTGCTCTTTCTGACGTAACATGAAATCGCAACTGCCAAAATCAAGCGGCATGGGCCACTAGAACCCATCCTGACACCCGGTTGTGGGCGAAATCGGCACTTGAAAACAAGAGCGCTATTGAGCCAACAGAGGGTTTCAGAACGACTTCTAAAACAGAATTTTAAACGGCGCGTTTTTGAACGCGGCCAGCCGCACCATGTCGATCGGGTGCCAGCGTTCGTCCTGCGGGTCGTACCAAAAACGAAAGTGATACGGTGTCACCTGCCCCTGATGCGCCACGTCGTGCTTGATTAAGACGCGTGTGTCCGCACACAAAGCAGTGCCCTCCGTTCGTAGAGCCTCTTCGACGGAGCGATCGCTGACGAAGACATGATTGTGCCTGGCGTACCCGTTCCACACATTCCGGTCGGCTTTCGCCAGTGTGTCTTGCAGCGCACCGTCGAGTGGACTGTGATCGGAGACGCGCCACGTGACCAGGCAGGACGAGTCCGGCAGCACGCTCTCCCAATGCGTTTTCAGATTGGCAATCCGCCAGAACATCGACAAGAGTTCGAAGTCGTCCATCGCGTCTAAGCGTTTCGCGTCCACATCATGTTCGTCGACCAAAATTCGCTTCATCACGGCGACCATCTTGGCGTCCAGACGCTCTCCCCGTCCTTTCATGTAGTCCACGAGTGATTCCGGAGAATAGTCGGTGAAAGCGGCCAGTAACCCGCGCACGGCCTCGTCAAGGTCTGCCTGCTGTTGTTCTGACATCTCCGAATACCCGATCGCTGCGACATTGGCCGGCGGCTGAAGACAGTCAGTCGACGGTAACTGCTGGACTACGATCTCCATGTCATTCGAACGCAGTGCCACCGGCGTTTCCGCCGCCCAACTGGCGCGATGAGCCTCCTTCGTCTGTTGACGACTTCTCAATTCTGACATCGGAAAGTCGCGCTGCCGTCGCAGAGCGAAGAGCCACGCGTTCAGCGACAGTCCCAGAATGACCAGACCATAGATGGCATATTGTCGCCGTTTGTTATCAATTTGTTGCATTGGAAATAACCCTTGAAGTTCTTCTGTATTAAAAAAAGTGATGACTGCATGTCAATGCGTCGTCGCGAGGCTATGCGCCTGGGTCGATGCACTCAGCGGTGCCGAAGCCGCCATCTTCACCAATTCTGCAGGTTTCCCCGCTCTCACAACAGATGCAGACAGACGAAAACTCTGCGCAACCGGGACAGCACGACTGCCCGCTGGCACAGGACGTACTACAACCTGTCGACCCTGGGCACGCACACTCGGCGATCGCATATTCGGTGGCGTTCATCGTCGTCACCAGCAGCGCGAAGGCTGCAAGACATTTTGAAACGGTTTGAAAGTTCATAGTTGTAGTCCTCAAAGTTGGTCGTTCATCGGATTTGGAAAAGTGATCGCGCGCACCGGCGGACAAAAAGGGGCCGGGCGCGTGCGCGGAGAAAGGGGGGAGCTCGCGCGCGCGAAAGAAGTGTTATTTCGTAAATCAACCCGCGAATGATATTCATCTCCTGCGCTCACGAGTCATGTCGTGACGGCGCGCACGATCACATTGGAACGTGCTAATCAGGAGATGGACGGCGGGTCTGAGAGCGATGCCGTGAAGGCAGTGGATGCCTCATGCTGTCGCCAAACTGGGCGTCGCGGCACCGAACTGGTTAGCACTTAAATCGTACGCGCCACACGGCGGCCCTGTCAAATGACGGGGACGACGGGGACGAGGGGGTCGCCATTTCCAGTCAGGCAAACCCGCCCCAGCGGCCAAACGGCTCCACAGATCAACGGGAACGAGCCGCCGGCCCCGTCAGTCTGCGACGACGTTTGAACTCGCTCCAGGGATTTCTGACACATCCGCCGAATTCACGATTTGGCGGCGATTTAGCCGGGTTCGGCAGTCGGGCAATCCGCTCTCCGCACCGAGCGAGCTTGCCATCAGGCCGCCGTTTCGCCGTAATGGTTGATGGCCGTTGACCTCGTCGTACCGAAACCTGCGATGTGAGCTGATTCTCATGACCCGCACATCCGGTCAGTTATGGGCAGCGATCGTATTTTCCGCAATTCTCTGTCTCCCGTTCGGCTTGCAGCCGGCATTGGCCGGAGAAAAGGCCCTGACCGGTCCCGAGACGGAAAAGCGGTTTCCCCCGCTGATTGTGCCCGACGGATTCCAAGCGACTCTGTTTGCCTGTGATCCGCTGGTCGAATATCCCTCGGTGATCTCGATCGGTCCAAACCAGGGAACGCTTTACGTCGCCTACGACTACATGACCGGCCTGGGTGTTGAAATTGTCAAGCGCGACGAAGTTCGGCTTGTCAGCGATAGCGACGGCGACGGGTACGCCGACACGTCGCAGCGCTACGCCGGCGGTTTTAACTCGATTCAAGGATTGGCCTACCACGCCGGTTCGGTTTTTGTCATGCATGCTCCGCTGTTGACCGCCTTGCGCGATGCCGACGGTGACGGCGTGGCCGACGTGCGCCGGGATCTGTTTGGTGGACTCGGTCTGCCTCCGGAAGAAAATTCCAACCGCCTGCATTGCGCGAACGGTGTGGTCGTCGGGCACGACGGCTGGCTCTATCTCGCGCTGGGCGATCGGGGTTGCGACGTGCAGCGTCCTGAGGGCGATCGGCTGCTGTTTCGAGAAGGCGGCATCCTTCGTTGCCGCCCCGACGGTCGCGATCTGCACGTGTTCGCCTCGGGGCTGCGAAATATTTACGACGTCGCGCTCGACGAAGAACTGAACGTCTTCGTTCGTGACAACGAGAACGACGGCGGCGATTACATGATTCGAGTCTGCCATAGTTTTCACGGAGCCGACCACGGTTATCCGTATTTGTATCGCGAGCGCCCGGCCGAAGCGATCTCTCCGCTGGCAGACCTCGGCCGCGGTTCTTCAGCGGGAGGAACGGCTTATCTGGAAACCGCATTTCCGAACGAGTTTCGCAGCAGCCTTTATTTCTGTGAATGGGGCCGCGCGATTGTCCGCTACGGCAAAAAACGCTCGGGCAGTTCCTTTGCACCGATGCAGGAAGCTGATTTTGCGGCGGGATCTCCAAACGACCCTTATGGTTTCAAGCCGACGGATCTCGTGGTCGACTACGATGGGTCTTTGTTGGTTTCCGACTGGTGCGACGGCCAGCGTCCCAAACGAGGGCGTGGGCGAATTTATCGCATCTCGGTTACCGAGGCATCTGAAACGGCGCCTGCTGTGATCAACACTACGGAAAACACCACAGATGACGTGTTGATCGAGTTGCTGGACTCGACAAGTTACCATCAGCGATTTGCAGCGCAAGTCGTGATTGAACAGCAATTTAAGGGCGATGGGGACGGCGGACAGAAAACGATGGAACGTCTGCGCGCTTCGATAAAAAAACGCGTCCTGAGTGCCCGGGGTCGGTTGCATGCGGTCTGGATCATTGCTCGGTGTGGGGGAGACGCTGCGATTGACGATCTCTTGGACCTCGCTCAACACGACCCTGATCCGGGTGTGCGGGCTCAGGCAGTGCGAGCGGTCGCTGACTTGGCCGACCCCGTGCTCATCGGTCATCAGATCGCGGCCGGTCGAGGTGACGAACAGATTGCCGTTCGACTGGCTGAACTAGTCAAGGACGCAGACGCGCGGGTTGTTCTCGAGGTCCTCGTGGCTCTCGGGCGACTGCATTGGACTGGCGCGCCAGACTGGTTGTCACAACACTGGAAAGGTGGCGACTCGGCCCTGGCCCACGCGGCAATGCAACTGTTGCGCCGATCAGACAATTGGCCGGCTGTGCTGGCGCTGCTGGACGTTCCCGATCGTTCCGAGGCCGTGCCGCGGGGTTTACGAGGTTTGGCACTGCAAGCTCTTGCTGAGCAGGCGGAGGAGTCGGTCGTCGATGGCATCATCAACCGCTGGCAAAATGAATCCGATCCCAATCGTCGCGGGGAATACGTTGATCTCCTGTCACGCGTCTACAAGAAACCGGCGCCATGGGTTTACTGGGGTTTCCGCCCGGCGCCGCGGCCCGCCAACACCGTCGCTTGGGAACGAACCGACCGCATCGGCAAGACCCTCGATCGAGCGTTGGCTGATACGGATCATTCCGTGCGAATACGGGCTCTCCAACGGATGCGTCGCGAAAACGTTCTGATCCCATTGGCGGCGCTTTCAGATTGGTTGCGGTCTGAGACGAATTCCGCTCGCGTCGCGGCGATCCTAGAAGCGGTTCAAACCTATCCCGCCGATCGCATTCGATCCCTACTGGCCGAAATAATCGCGTCCAAGTCGCGAACCGATCAAAATCGGCTAACGGCGATCGGCTTGCTCAAGCGCGGGATGAACGAGAACAACGAAGACCAGTTGATCGATCTGGCGGATGCCACCGAAGATGGTCCGGTACTGGCAGCCATTCTCGTAGAGATCGGCAGCCGGCCGCGAGTCTCCGGCAATCGACTGCTATTAAACAAATTGGACTCACAAAAGCCCGAGGTTCGGGCCGCTGCGCTGGAAGCTCTCGGTCGGCGAAAGGTCGACGGGGCGTCGTCTCGGATTTTGTCGCTGTTGGACGATCGTGATCTGCGTGTACGGCGCGTGGCCGCTTCGGTTGCCGGTGTTTTGGGAGTTCAGAGCGCGGTCGCCCCGCTCTTGATGACAGCCGGCGGCGATGATTCCGAACTTCGCCGGGCGAGTCTGGAATCACTTCATCAACTCAACGAACCGAGTGCCGTCTCGCTGGCCGTCGACGCTTTGGAACGGCCCGAAACCCAGTTGGCAGCACTGAGTTACCTTGCGGACTTTGGCGGCCCGCCGCAGTTGGGGCCGGTTTCCGAAATCGCCGCGACGAACCGTTCGATCGAAGTTTTGACGGCAGTTGTGCGCGTCCTGTCGAGCTGGAGGGAAAACCAGCAGTCCGGATCGCAAAACCGGCCGATGATTGACAAGGCGCTCGCGGAATTGCAGGGCGACAGCGGCTTTCCACTCTTGTGGTCGACGATTGGGCCTATCACGGATGACGAAGCCAAGTCCATGATTGAGACGATCAACAGGTCCGACGATCGTGATATCGTGTCCACGGGATCCGATCGCTGGCAACATGCCTTCTCGGCTGGAACCGATGCCGTCGTGAACTTAGAGCCGGCGAAAGGTGGCAGCGGCGGAATCGCTTGGCTGGGATTGATCGATCTGGATACCGGCAAGCCGATGCAGGCTCAGTTTCTCGCGTCCAGCGACGGGACATTTCAGATGTGGATCAACGGTAAGCTCGCACACTCGCGCGACAAAGCAGAGTCGTTTCAACCGAATTCCGACCGATTCGATGCAACATTGGTCGAGGGGATAAACCGGTTGCTGGTGAAGGTCGTGACTGATTCGACGACGCCGCAGTTCCACGTTCGTTTTCGCCCGAAGAGTTCCCAAGCCGAACACGAACGGCTCACACGGCTCGTGCTCGACGGCGGTGGCAATGTGGAGCGCGGGCAGAAACTGTTTGCCAACGTGGAAAAGTCTCTGTGCCTGAAGTGCCACCTCATGGGAAAACAAGGCGGAAGAATTGGTCCCGATTTGACCGGCATTGGTAGCCGGTATTCGCGCATTCATTTGATCGAATCGATATTGGAACCGAGCCGAACGGTTGCCCCCAGCTATGGCACGACGCTCGTCGTGCTCAACAGCGGCAAGGTACTTACGGGGGTCAAAACAGCGGAGACGCCGGAAACTCTTACGTTGGGCGACAAAGACGGAAAATCGCAAGTCATCCCTCGCTCTGAGATCGAAGAACGGCGCGTCGATCGGCAGAGTACAATGCCCGACGGGCTCGAAAAACGGATGACGGATCGGGAATTGACGGACTTGATTGCCTTTCTGACGTCGCAGAAGAAAACAGCTGCAAAATGAATCACTTCGAATGAGGGTATCGTGATGTCTAGCGAGAAACGTCGTGTCAGTGTTTTGGTCTGTTTACTCCCCGTCATGCTCGGTATGTCAGGAGATCGTGTAGAGGCGAACGATCGAGAGACCGGAAAGGAAGAATTGTCGAAGATCGTCTACCACGAGAATATTGTTTATGGGCAAGTCCACGGAGCGGGGTTGCTGGCTGATGTCGCGTACGTGGAATCAAAAACACCGCTGCCTGCGATCCTCTCGGTCCACGGCGGGCGCTGGCGGGGTGGCCACAAGCGAGACACGTCGACGATCGACGTCAAGCAGTGGGCCGGATTTGGATTCTTCGCGATGTCGATCGACTACCGGCTCGTAGGATGTACCCTTGCACCTGCCTGCTACCAGGATCTGCAGTGCGCCATCCGCTACCTGCACGCCAATTCGAAACAGCTCAATGTCGATACCGACCGAATCTATTTGATGGGTCAGTCGGCCGGCGGACACTTGGTTTCGCTGGCAGCGACTCTCGGCGATGGACCGTTCCCGCGAACCGGGGGATGGGAAAAAGCATCCAACGAGTTCCGCGCGGTGATCAGTTTGGCCGCCAACTACGAACTGAACACGTTGAGTTGGGGTGACATCTGGACTCCCGCGTCCGGAGACCCGATCGAAGCTCGTAATCAGGCATCTCCGGTCAATCATGTCAGTAAGACGATGAAGCCGCTGCTGATTCTACACTCCGACAACGATCGTTCCGTGCCGATCGAAAACGCGCTGCTGATGGTCGAAGCCTTGAAGAAATCCGGCGCCCGCCACACGTTCCATCGTTATCCGACGGCCGGCCATATGCAGGTCACCGACGAAGTGATTGAACGGGCGCGGGAGTTCATCGACAAACATTCGCCTTAGGTCGCTGTCGAGCGCTGGAAACGCAACGCTTGGTGCGGGTGCGCGGTGGCTTCGAGCCGATGTGCCGGCAGAACGCGTCTTGACTCTGATGTCTGTCGCCTAAATCGTTTCTTGGAAATCCAAAAACCGACCGAATTGTGACTTCGGTCGAGCAGCGGTGCGACGGCGTTGTCGTAGACCGTGATACCTTTTCCAGCGCCCGCCGCCCGAAGTGGCAGGTTCCAAATCACCGATCGTTTGCACTCTTCAGTTGCAACGCATCAAGGCTGATTGATACAATACTCGATGTCTGATCGAATGCTGAAATCTTGAATTGGACCGAGCCTGTTCCCATACCAGGAGAGTGCAATGAGCCGACTTATTTTCGCCGCGATGTTGGCAGCCGTCATGACGTATCCGTGTGCCGCTGGCGCCGAAGGCAAGAAGAAGGATAAACAGGCCAAGGAAACGAAGACAACGAAGTCGGTGGCCAAAACGGTCGACGTCGGTAAACCGGCACCCGCATTCAAGATCAAATCGTTGGACGGCAAAACAATCGATCTGGCGAAACTGACAGCGAAGGGACCGGTCCTTGTACGGCTGACCTGTGGCTGCGCCGGTTGCGACAAGGAGCTGACCTACTTCCAGACGTTGCACAAGGCTTACAAAGGCAAAGGCTTGACCAGTCTCGCGATCTTCCGTGAGCCGGACGAGAAAGTGGCCAAGTACGTCAAGAGTAAGAAACTGAAGATGCTCTACGCCGTTGATACCAAGGGCGACAGTTGGAAAACATTCCAGACGAAAACGATGCCCACGAACTTTCTCATCGAAAAAGGTGGCCGCATCACGGCGATCGCCGCGGGTTGCGATCCCAGCGGGTTGGTAGCCAAGACGCTCTCAAAGAAAGTCGCCAAGATTCTCAAGACCAAGCCAGCCGACGTCAGCAAGCCGGCCGAGAAAAAGTAGCCCACGGAATAGAGCTTGGGCACAGCCGTCGATGATTGAGACCGTAATCGGCTTTGGATGTTGTTTCGACAACGCGCCTCTTCTTTTGCGTTGTCAAACTTCACCCCAACCGGGTTTTGAGGCGGCTTCTCATCTCAAAAGGTGCTGCCATGTTGACAATCCTTGGCGGTCGCGCGAGATACTGTGACGGCGTCGATCGCCGCAGCTTTCTGAAGATCGGCGGGTTGGCGCTCGGCGGCATGTCGCTTCCGGAGATTCTGCGTGCTGAGGCGGCCGCCGGGACTGGATCGTCGCATAAAGCGACCATCATGATCCTGTTGCCGGGTGGCCCGCCGCATCTGGACATGTACGATCTCAAACCCGATGCGCCGGCGGAGATTCGGGGCGAGTTCAAGCCGATTTCGACGAACGTCCCCGGAATCGAAATCTGCGAGTTGTTGCCGCGTATGGCGGCGATTATGGACAAGCTGGTCGTCGTGCGGTCGCTCTACGGGGGTTTGAACGATCACAACGTGCATCAATGCCTTACGGGTTGGGAAAGTCACCCGCAACAGGGAGACTCACGGCTGCAACCCGGCTTTCCGGCAGGCGGATGGCCGTCGATCGGTGCGGCGATTTCCAAGCTGCAAGGTCACGTCACACACTCGCTGCCTCCGTTTATGAGCCTGGCGCCGCCGAACGTCGAGTCGACGACGCGGGCGTCGTTGAACCAGGCGGGCTTTCTGGGAATCGGTCACGCGGGGTTCGAGCCGAACCGCAAGAAACGGCACGACATCGTGTATCAGTCCGGCGCCGCGCAAGAACAACGGGATGCCGACCGGGAGGAATCGGCCGACATTGTCTTAAGGGGCATCAGCCTCGATCGATTGGGTGACCGTAAGGCCCTGTTGTCCAGCTTGGATCGCTTCCGCCGCGCAGCCGACACTAACGGAGTCATGGAGGGCGTCGACGCGATCAACCAACAGGCATTGGGCATCTTGACCTCCAGCAAACTGGCCGAGGCGTTGGACCTCAAGCGGGAAGATCGGGTGCTTCGAGAACGCTACGGTATCAGTGACGTGTCCGTACCCGTTCATGGCGGGCCGGAGTTGCTCAAGCAGTTCCTCGTGGCACGGCGGCTAGTCGAAGCCGGCGCGCGGTGCGTCACGCTTGCATTCAGCCAGTGGCCGCTGGAGCGGATGAGCCGAGGTGGCTACAACTGGGACTGGCACGGGGAGAATTTCAAGAACGTCCGTGCCACGCTGCCGATGCTCGACGCCGGCGTGAGCGCCTTGGTCGAGGATCTGGCGGCGCGCGGTCTGGACGAACATGTGTCGGTCGTCGTCTGGGGCGAATTCGGCCGCTCGCCAAAGATCAACACTTCGGCCGGCCGCGATCACTGGCCGGATGCCTCGGGTTGCTTGCTGGCTGGAGGCGGCATGCCCACGGGGCAAGTCATCGGCTCGACGAATCGCTTGGGCGAACGGCCGCACGACCGACCCGTCCACTATCGCGATGTGTTCGCCACGCTGTATCACAACATGGGCATCGACGCCCGCCGGACGGCACTCACAGACCTGCGCGGCCTCACCCGATATCTCGTCGACGACCGCGCTCCGATTGCCGAACTGGTTTGACGACGCCGTCACTCTGTGACGATCTCGGGATGCATCTCTCGGCCTGCTCAATGAATCTCTGTTCGTCATCACCGAGCCGTCTGACGAGTTTT
>Ga0315336_1004157_pt1 | contig 17696 bp, 23 predicted proteins | sample ASW5metaG_FD_204512 | JGI IMG/M metagenome (GOLD analysis project Ga0315336, IMG submission 204512) | Ammonia-oxidizing marine archaeal communities from Monterey Bay, California, United States - ASW #5 | ecosystem: Environmental > Aquatic > Marine > Intertidal zone | place: USA: California... | reverse complement strand
GTCCCTGTTGTGGCATTCGTGGGTCCTGAGGTGTTCCTGGGTCCTGAGGTGTTCCTGGGTCCTGAGGTGTTCCTGGGTCCTGAGGTGTTCCTGGGTTCTGAGGCGTTCCTGGGTTCTGAGGAGTTGTAGGTGTATCATCCGGATACATGAGATTATCTGGTTGGTTCCACTCCCATCCATCCTCATTCTCCACAGTCATCCAACTATCTAGAGTTGTTTGGAAAGGAACAATAATTTTATACACGATAGAATTATCTTCTAGAGAATAGAGTGTTCCTTGGTAATCCTTAGAAAGAGAGACCACCATAAGTTCATCCTTCTTATCAAGAACATTTGTCGAGTAAAATATTCCTTCACTCTTGATATAGAGGTTGAAATTGACGTCACACGCTGCATCGTAACACGAATAACTGACATCCTTCATCGATACAAGATAACAATTGAGTTTATCTGTTACAATTTCCTTGATTTCATCCTCGGTCTTAGCGCCTCGGTTCCATAGAGAAATATTATTAGGCCTCCACAGCGTAAACCGAGATTCGCTACAGGCGATATGTTTGAGTGAAGCCCATCCACCGACCTCACTATTAGGACTTGTCTTCGGGAGCCACCAGGAATAGATTTTACCCAACTTAGGACAGAAGAGAACCTGTCCATTGACAGCAGAGACATTAAGGTATTTAATGTCTTTAGTTGCTGATTCAAGGAATTCACACTTCTGCATGTTAGGTAGGATCATCTTTACTGGTTAAGTTTTGTTAAGTTTTGTTAAGTTTTGTTAAGTTTTATGAGTTGTTTTGTAGTGTGTATTACTACACTTTTATAATCAAATTTTTAAATAGAGAATTGTATAAATATGTCCTTAATCAAATTTGATTTATTATCGATCTCTACATATTAAAGAGAAAAGATATCTTTTCACCAATGACCACTTTGCGTATTCCGTGTTCTTCACAAACGCATGATGAATACGGATTTCCATATGGATTGGAAGATATGTATAATTGTTCAGATGATATCGTAGATAAACCTAAACAACGTAAATGTGGATTTTGTCGGATACCTGGACACACCAGGCGGACATGTGAGGCATTTGCTACTAGCGAATTATGGTGCCTAATTTCGTTCATTCCCCATCGAGTCGGATTAGACGATGATTGTCTTTGTTCAAATTGCCGAAAATTCCGTAAATATAATTCCCCTAATCCTACTGCCGCATATTATATCCGACGTGAGAATGCACGAAAAAAGATAAAGATGTATCCCACGATTACGGTTGTAAATTCCACCCGAACTCCTATTTATATTTATGATAATGACATGTATATGGTAACTACGGTTGAATCGGGGGAAACACATATCATCAAAGATGATGATCCCTTTACAGAAGGAAATTATGAACATTTTATGATACTCGATCAATTTTATGGATATGATTACGAAAGTAGTTCAAAGATTGCATCTAAACATGTCCTTAAATTGCTAACCATTGAGTATGGTATGAATGAAACCATTACCATTACACAAGGAGAATCAACCACGGAAGATAAATGGAAAGAGGCAGCCCTAAAATCACAATATCTTTTACAACAATTAGAACGTTTAGGGGTAAAAAATAACCCCAATTATGAACCAATTATGGATATGATTCAAGATATTGAGTTTCCAGAATATTCAGAACAAGATAAAGAACGTTCCGGTGTAGCATCCACGTTTACAAATGTACAAGAAACCACGGGTATTGACGAAGAAACCACGGGTATTGACGAAGAGTAAGAAGTTACAATAACTAATAAATATTTTTTATAATGAAGGAAAATCATTTTGTGAATCTAAATTAAATTCGGGTTCTACATCCATACTTAGTTCAGTAGAAGAATGATCAAATGCTGATTCCCTTCTTGTTGATGGGGGAACATAAGAAGGCATATTGATACTGTCCATACCTCTACCCATACCTCCTCTGCCTCTACCCATTCCTCCGCTCATTAATGGTTTTTTTATAGATGGATCATAATTATCTATTTCTGTAATTTCTACTTGGATTTCACCTTTGAACGCAAAACGTTCTACAACATATCTGTCTAAGGTTCTTGGTAGTTTACCGGGTTCCACATTAAATTTACCTAGAACTCTCATAGGTTTGTCTAAGACAAATGACATATCAATATACTTACAAGGTAAATCTAATTGTTTAATAATTTCTTTTTTTACTTCAAGGATTGTATCAGTGCCCAAGCATTCAATGACCTTTTCATCGATTCTAAATTGCACCATTTCTATATTCTAATATATAATCGATATTTTTAAATCAAATTTATACCCATGTATACCAATATATTATAAATAGTAATAGAATAACTAGGAATCCATACCTTCATAATATGTTCTTTTTCCGTATAGTTAATGTATAATTTACTCATGTAAAAGGATACACCTGATACACACATTAGAACTGCAAACATACATCTTACATAGTAGTCATAGTCTATGTACCATTCCGGAATATCTAATGAAACAAATAAACCAGCATAAACAGAATAAGGAGTAACTAATCTATCAAATAAGATAGTATTTTTTGTAGGATAATAATGACAAAAATAACTCGAAATAAATAATAGATACATCCAACTACAGTGATGATAAAAACCGATGAAATGACTGATAATTGCTAACGTCAGTGGAATCCGTAATAAAGATTTCATCGTATATTCCCCCGATGTTTCACCTACAACTAAATTAGGTTTTTGCTCAGGTAACGTAGATAGTTCCTTAGTCATTAATTCATAAACATCATCTCTATAATCTTCATGAGATTTATAGGAATCTTTATATTCTTGTAAAGGTAAAACCTTCACATACACATGCATATCACCATCCTGTAAATATGATTTTAATAAACTAAATGGTGTATTATCTTTACTAGAATCTTCATAATACCAATTCATATTTGTATTCGATGAAGGAACATAACGTATCACAATAGGTTGAATAGGTGCTTTCGGAACAAAGGCACCCGATCTAAACGGACTAATTAATTTCCCAAAAGGTATAGGATTACATCCATCCGGATAAATAGTTATTTGTCCACCTTCTTTAATTCGTTCTTTCATTTTTTCTACAACATATCCTTTCTTATGTTCAGTATATATACATTTCATAAAATTAAATATAATATTAATAGGTCTAAAATTAAATTTACCAGATACAATATATGGTGGTAAATACCCTAATGTATTAGTCATAACATAATGATCATATAGATTGATATGATTTGATACTATGATACAAGGTTTATCTGTTAGATGTTCTAGACCTTCACTATGAATCGTTAATCCAAATAGTTGAATTGAAAATTTTACATAGTTCATATATAGAGAATGTCCTAATGTATTGTAACCAATTTTATCAACAATAACTAATGAACCAATTGTTAGTAAAGTTGAACTAACAAAAGTTATGAAACGTATAGGGAAAAGAAGATACCCTACAAATACATGAAATTTATAATTGATTGACTTCATTTTATAAAATAATAGGTAATTGTTTAAATATTTAAAAATATAAAAAGTTATATTAAATAAATGATATCTTTTATAAAATCTAGTATAAATAAATTAATAAGATATATTTTTGATGATGTAAAAAAAGAGAAATTATGTATTATGAATGATATTCCCGAAGACCTACAGAAAAATATTAATGAAATAAGTAATAAGTATGTTAAATATATAAATATATATAAATCTTTATCTTATTTAATACAAGATATAACATATAGTCTTTTAGTTATTGTAATCACTAAGGGTTTACTACCATATATTAACTATGTAACATTATGTATATCATATTCAATAATTCAAGGGACAATATGGACTGGAATATGGGTATTAGCTCATGAATGTGGACATCAGGCATTTTCAAAAAGTAAAATAATAAATGATAGTATAGGATTCACATTACATAGTTTTCTATTAGTACCTTATTTTAGTTGGAAATATACTCATAATATACACCATAAATATACAAACCATATTATAAAAGGAGAAGTATTTACACCTGCTATAAGAAAAAATAAAAGTAAAAATTACGATAATCATAGTATGTTAGGAGAAGATGCCTTTGCATTTATGAATATATTTACTTATTTATTTATTGGTTGGCCATCATATTTATTAAAAAATATGAGCGGAATAAAAGTTCAATCTGACCTTAAGACTAGAATTGATAAAAATAAATATAGTGATCATTTTCATTCTAATTCACAAATAATGCATCCATCTTTAGGATACCTTGTCGAATTAAGTACTGTGGGTTGTTTACTTAATATTAGTTTGTTAATTTATTATTTAGGTAAAAGCTTATTTTTTTGGTATGTAGGACCATATATAATTGTTAATGCTTGGTTAGTAACATATACATGGTTACATCATACACATATAGACATTCCACATTATGGTTCAGATGAATTTACCTTTTTAAAAGGTTCCTTAAGTACCATTGATCGTAAATATCCCGATATAATAAATCATCTACATCATGATATAGGATCAACACATATTGTTCATCATATAAATTACCGTATTCCCCATTATGTAGCAGTGAATGCCACAAAAGATGTAAAAAAATTATTAGGTAAATATTATTTATACGATGATACACCAATCTATAAAGCATTATTCTCTGCTTCAAAATATTGTATATATGTTGAAGATATAAATGGAGTACAATATTATAAACATTAATATTTAAAAATATAATAAATAAAATATATAACATGTTTACCTGGTCTATCGCTACACAATTCGCACAACAATGGAGTTCTTACGCGATTACTATATTTACAGCTTATATACCGTGTGTCTATGGTATCCAATATCTAATGAAAAGGAAAGAACCATTTCAATTAGATAAACCTTTAATGATTTGGAATAGTTTATTAAGTGTATCTAGTTTTATAGGATTTTGTTTTATAATTAATGATTCATGGAATATGTCTTTTATGGATAGAATTACGGATCTGAAAATAATCTATAATGGAACAAGCGGTATAGTACTATTCTTATTTAATTTATCTAAAATACTAGAATTAGTTGATACATTATTTATTGTATTTAGAAAAAAACCTTTATTATTTTTACATACATTTCATCATTTAGTAACAGGTATATATTGTTGGATTGCTCTAGTTTACCCAACACCGCTGGGTTTATGGTATAGTACTAATAATCTTGCAGTTCATTCAATAATGTATGGATATTATGTATGTAATTATTATGATATTAAAATAATAAATCCAAAATATATTACATCTATACAAATAATTCAAATGATGTGGGGTATAATCATAAACTTCATTTATATTCATAATGTATCCACAATAACAAATATAGATATGTTTCATTTTATATATGGTACATCAATGTATGGTTCCTATCTATATTTATTTTGTAAATTTTATAGAAATAGATACATTAAAAACTACATAAAAAAAAAATAACTAATAAACTATATTATGGACAAGATATCAATCCACGGAAGATATTATGATTTACGTGAATTTAAACATCCTGGAGGACAAGAGATTCTAGAGTTATGTAAAGGGGAACCAGATTGTTCGGCATTATTTGAATCTTATCACGTATTTAGTGATATGAATAAAATTAAACGATACATGAAAAAATATGAAGTAGGCTTGACAGAAGAACCTTCTTTATTTAGTTTTAAGGAAGATGGATTTTACAATACTATTAAACAAAGAGTGAACGGTCATTTACAAAATAAATCTACAAAGTGGTCATTTGATTACTTATGGACATGCATATCCTCTGTAGGATTATTTGGCCTATCCCAATATCTAACCTTTACTTCCAATTTACCTATTCTACAAGGAGTATCTAGTTTTATGTCAGGTTGTTCAATGGTGTTTTTAGGATATAATGTATTACATGATGGTTCACATTATGCTATTTCTAATTATCCAAAATTAAATAATTATTTATCATCTATTATACAATCAACTACATTCCTTAATCACACATTATGGGGATACCATCATGTGATTAGACATCATCAATATACAGGGATGTTAGAATATGATCATGATTTATATAATCATAATCCTTTTTTTAGAAAGGTCTCGTCAAAAAGGAAGTATAAATATGAATTTTCACACAAATTTATCGTATATAAATATGTTATTTTTGAATTATTTATCCCTGGAATATTATTAGGTCAATCCTTATCATACTTATTATGGATTAAGAGAAAACTTTTATTAAGGATGAAAATACCTGATATCTTTGGTTCAAAAAAAGATTACTTACAATACACCATATCTCTACTCTATATTGCATTTTATATAGGTTATGCTGGATTACCCTATCTTTATTGTTATATTGTGGGATTAAACACATTATATTGGATAGGTTCAGCACCGGATCATGATATGTATGATACGCACAAACAAATAGAAAATCAAAAGGAATCTATGGATTGGGGTGAATTACAAGTACGGCATTCAGGTAATTTTATGGAGTCGTATTCACTTTTCACTAGATACATGGGTGGTATCAATTATCAAATAGAACATCATTTATTTCCATCATTATCCAACCATAAACTAAAAGAAATTGCTCCAATTGTAAAAAAATGTTGCCAAGAATTTAATATCCCTTATACATCTGTAGATTCACCTATGGAAGTATTTAATCAAGTGATAGAGACATACAAAGAGGTTCATTCACTTAAAAAAGATTAATGTATTTGTAAGAGTTACTGTATATTCATAACAGTTAATGTTAACTCATTTAATTTTACAATCCATTGAGGTTGTCTAGGCACGATAAATGGTTGTGAATATCCCATGAATGGTGTAATTGGAACATTTGGTGTGAATATATTTTTAATACCACATTGTTTCAATAAAAAAGTTCGCCCTTCATAAATAACTTCTTTATTTACATTTGTATACATATATCCAAAATTCTGTAATTCTTCTTTAGATGAAACAACTAATACTTCTTGATCCATATATTCTAGTATTTATTTTATATCTGTAATAGTCAATGTATGGTTTCCTAGATCCATAGACCATGTAGGAGTTGTATTGAATGCTCCAACTATAACTAGCGTATACGAATAATTTTCTAACACAAGTATACGATTCAGATTCATTTCTTCATAACTAGATTGTTTCATATCATGTAAAGAATCTATATATAAGGGTGGTTGAGGTAGATAAAGGAGTGGTTCAATGAGGTAATCATATGCATCATGATAAATTAGACTCTTTCCAAAAGTATATACATCTGAAAATGTATCTTTCATATTTTCATAGTTAGTTTTAGGTTGCTTAATTTTGTAATATTGTAAATTACATTCTTCACGTAATTGATCTTCTCTATATTGTTGTTTTTCTATAAATTGACTCATAGAATCAAATGTATTTTCTGAATAATAGGAAGTATATGTTTTTAGTAAATTATCATATGAATAATTGGCTAGGATCCATACAAATATATATTTTAGACCAAACATGGTTTATTTTACTTTTTGTAATAATAAATAAATCAAATTTATTTAAGGTTAACAAAAGATATCTTTTTAATGACTAAAAAAATTACAATTCCTAAAGCTGTCAGAGAACAATGTTGGTTACATGTTTTTGGAAAAACATTTGAACATAGTTGTTATATTCCTTGGTGTAAGAATATAATCAATGTATGGGACTTTCATGTTGGACATGATATTCCTGAGAGTAAAGGAGGAACCTTAGATATTAATAATATAAAACCTCTTTGTGCTAGGTGTAATCAATCTATGTCAGATAATTACACTATTCAAGAATGGATCAAATTAACTAAACCTAGGAAGAAATGTTACTGTTTCGGTTATAAATAATAACCAAGTATTTAAACGATAGACAACGTGTATATATATATATAATGGTCGATTTTAAGATACTAAAAAAAAATTATGATAATATGAAACTTATCAATTCAAAATTAGCAACCAGTTTTTTATCTGATGATATTTGTAATGAGTTTGATTTTTTATTTGAGAACATTGATAAGAAACCAAAATTATCTATGTTAGGACAATCTGGAGCAGGTAAATCTACATTATTAAATAAATTAATAGGAATAAATTTATTAGATTCATCAAATGGAAAGGGAGCAGTAACTCAATATCCTATAGAATTAGTATATTCTGATAAAATAGGTTTCAAAATAATCCCAGATAACTCTAATAATACTCATGAATTAGATGAAATATATAAAGATAAAAATTATTTTTCAGAGACCGATGTAGATAAAACAGAATATGCCAAAATTAAAGATAAAATATATGAATTTATTAATGATATGAATAAATGGGATATTCCTTTTAATGATAAAAAACAAACTTATAAATGGAAAGAATTTAATAAGAAACTACGTGGTGACAAAAATAAAAAATATCATTTTGAATATAAAAATACTAATAATGATAAAGAAGTATCTCTGTGGATAAATGTTTCACCTTTTATACATAAGATAGTTTTTTATGTTACTAATGATCTATTAAAACATGTAACATTAGTTGATTTACCTGGATTATATGATAAATCTGAATTACGTACTAGAAAAACGAAGGAATATTTACTTAATGATACAGATTTTATAATGATTGTTGAGAATAATAATCGAGCAATTACATCCTCATTTATAGATAAATCATTAAATAATTTTGTTGTAAATATTGTTATTACAAAACAAATCCCTGATATACTTATGGTAATTACACAAATTGATAATACATACAAAGATTGTATTAAAGAAGAATGTAGTGATGAAGGAGAATGTAGTGATGGAGAATATGATATAGATGATGATAGTAAAGAAAGTATTTGTAAAGATTTTAAGGGACGTTTACAAGATACATTAGTTAAATTAAATACTGATATTCAAAATAATGAATCATTAAAATTACATAATGTTTCTACTAAAAATATACATATATCATTTTGTTCTTCAAAAAAGTCTATTACAGATATAATGAAAAAAGATACAATTCAAGAGGTAAACAAAACAATCCAAGATGTTTGTATTAAACGTGTAAAAAGATATGAAACAAGTATAAAAGGTTTATTATCTAGAAATTATAAAGATATAAAAGTATATGTTAATAAAGAATCTATTCAAGATGAAGAAAGGAAAAAAATTAAATATATTTTAGATAGTATTCAATTAGATATACAAGGGTCTATAACTGTTTCTATACAACATGCTGAATTATTAATAAACGCAGATACATGGGATAATATATTGATAGAAAATGAAAACTATCGCGATAGATTAATTCAATCATCACAAACACACGGTTTAACTTTATGGGCAGTATTGCGTAAATTAAACCATGAGTCAGTAAATGAAGAAATATATAATGTAATAGATGATTTGTCAACTGAATATATTAAACAATGGGGTTTAATGAATAAACGATTTATAGATCAAATGAATCTACTTTACGAAAAAAATAAATCAATAATAGAAGGGATCACATTTTCTAAATTAGAAGATATAAATGGTGTCCTTATAGAAGATATTAACCAGTTAAAGTTATCTATTATAAGTTTACTGGTAAATGGTGAAACAGACAAATTCTGTTGGTCACAAGGATATAAATCATATAATAAATATATTAATATAAAAGGTATCGAGATTATTAATCATGCTATTAATGATAATGTTAAGGCGTATAATATAAAATCTTGTGCTTTAGTAGGTCCAGGTTCTTCTGATATATGTCGATCTTATGTTAGTGATATGTTGAGTGTATCTAAATCATGTATAGTAAAAGATAATATTAATACTAAAATTAATCAATTATTAACCACTATAAACAATGATATATATGAAACATTTAATTCAAAGTTGCAAACTATATTTACAACATTTTTAGATAGTTATGGAAACACTGATATTGATATAGAAGGAATCAATACTATTTTAAATACAATTATTATTATTTAATTTTGGATTTAAATAATAATTATATTGTTAATTTATTATGGATCTTTGTAATAAAGTAATTAATTTTATCTTTTCATTAAAAAGATTAATTAGATTTATTAAATATGACCCTATGTCTATTACAAATAGTCCACCATGTAATTTAAATGATAAACCTCTATCTATAGTAACATGGAATTTACAAGGATTATTTTTATATATGAATAATCAAAAAGTTAAAAATATTATTCATGAGTTATTATGTTTAGATCAAGATATTCTTTGTTTACAGGAGGTGTTTGAAGATTCATTAAAAAGTGAAATTATTCATAAATTACAGAAAAATTACCCATATCATCTTTTGGGGAATTGTCATAAAAAATATATAATAGGAGAAGATTCTGGTTTATTAGTTTTATCTAAATATCCTATAGAGTTTGTGAAAGAAATTGTTTTAGGTGAATCAGTAATGCCTGATAAATTATCCAATAAAAGTATCTTATATTTCAAAGTAGGTAATCTAAATCTAGTTACAACACATTTACAGAGTAGTAATATGGTTCCAGGTGGAGATATTGCTAGAGATCAAATTAAATTAATTGTAAAAGAATCTCCCTTTGAAAGTTATATTATTACGGGGGATTTAAATTCAGATGACGCCTGTATCCATATCGATCAACCTAAAAATAATACATGTGTTACATGGGAAAATGAAGTATTAGATTACATTATTCCTATTAATTATCCTACAATGAGATTGACTACTAAAGTGTATGATATAGATATTACGAATATATCAGATCATAAAGCATTGATAGGTAAGATTGCTAATTGAAATAATAATATCTATGTTAAGGTATAAAATAATGTCTGGTTTAGAACATGTTATTCATTCTTGTGTTATTGTTGCATTAGCGTATGTTATTATGTTATACGTTCTTAAACAGAGTCCATCTGTTGCTGAGACTAGAAGTCTTGCTCTAGGTTCATCTGCTCTATCTTATATGCTTATTTTCGGACATAAATTACCCACCATGAAGTCTTTACAATTATAATTTAAAACTAACTAACTATTATAAATATAATGAAAACTATTTATTATTATCAATCTTTTGTAGGATTACATAAATTATTAGCTCATCCTCAAGATATTGATGTTATTACGGTTTCTAGTATACATTTTGATGAAAATAAAGATGGACAAAAACATATTTATTTAAATGATAACTTACCCTCTGATAAACAATTTACTCAAATGTGGACGGAAACAGAATTATTATATAATCAAGGAGTGACTATTATGTTAATGATTGGTGGTGCGGGGGGTGCTTATACAAATCTATTCAAAGATTTTACTATTTATTATCCTCAATTAAAACAATTACTCAATGAAAAAACCTTTATAGGAGGAATTAATTTAGATATAGAAGAAGAAGTAGATATTAATCAAGCAAAAATGTTAATACGATTATTAAAACATGATTTTCCTCATTTTAAAATATCTATGGCACCTATTGCAGAATGTATGATAACAGATAATCCAGGTTTATCGGGATTTTCATACAAAGAATTATATAATTCATATGAAGAAATATTAATTGACTGGTTTAATGTTCAAGCGTATGATTCTTTCTCATTTGAAACCTATGATAAAATAATAAAAAATGGATATCCACCTGAAAAAATAGTCATGGGTATGGAGTCCGGTCAATTTGATAAAACAACCTTTCACAATGCTCTAAAAGAAGTTAAACAATGTTTAGATGTTTATCCTAGTATGTGTGGTGCATACGATTGGGAATATCTCAATGCTCCACCTGATGAACATGATTGTTCTTTATGGTGTAAATTAATGAAGAATGTTAATCAGATTTAAATTAATACAAAATATTTAGTAGGAGTATCATTTGTTTTACATAGTTTATCTTTTTTGAATAAGTTACCACATTTTGAATTACATGTAGAATCAGGAGTTTTAGCATTATCTGTATAGGGATGTGTATCCATTGATTTTATTTCATTAAATATCTCTTTAGATGTTCTTTGTTCACCGTCTCTACAAACATAGAGAATATAATCAGTCCATGTAATTAAATTAGAGTTTTTTCTATTTAATTCTATGGTAAGTTTTTTTATTTCCTGTTTTAATGATTCAATTTCTTGGTTAGCGCGGATCAATTCCATATCTTTCTTCTTATAAGCTTCACAATTTCTACGCATCGATCTGAAAATATCATCACTGTTACCAACCACCTGTTGAACCTCGTTGTCAGCATTTTGATTATCCGCATGTTGATTATCCGCATTTTGATTATCCGTATGTTGGTTATCCATAGTATATTATGATAACCACAATATACTAGTAAATCAAATTTATATTTAAACAAATAAAAAGATATCATATTTATAATGGATCATACAAATAATACAAATAATATGAATAATGTGGGAACTGGATGCGGAGAATCTGGATGTGAATGTTTATACTGCAACGGTGATAATTATGATAGATATATGAGTGTTCATCTTAGTCAAATGTTAAATGAAATTAATTCAGTTCTACCTGTACCTGTGAGAATGGATCATGATCAAATAAAAGGTGATGAAGAATTATACTATAAAGTCATTATGAGGGTAGCACGATCTGCCTTAGAATCAAATTGATTTAAATCATTATAAATTTACATTACCTCTTTTTAATCATCTTCATCTGACGCCGTGATTCCTTTTTTAGATAAGATGAACGCGCTTTCTTACTACGTTTATCCATTATTGGAGGATTCTTATTACTGTTTTTTGTAGTAAGTACTCTTGTACCATTATTGGTCGTATATATTTCATGATCAACATAATCATCAAATATATGAACCATATTATTCATATAATTAATATGATTAATATGATTAATATGATTCACATGATGCATATTAAGAAGTCGTGGGGGAGGGTTTATATCGCGCATAATATGTATCCATGGGGTTCCATATGTTTTTTTAAATTTTTCAGTGATATCCATTCTAAACCCAATGGTTTCTTGTTTACACATTCTTGCTAGATGTTGCATAATGATACTAGAGATGTCTTCTCCAAATAATGATATCATTAGAATTAATTTTTGATGAAAACATGGTAAGCGTACTATGGGATGCGACGGGCTGGACTGCCCGAGCAGCAAAGGCTCGTTTGATTTGACACCATTTTCTTTTTTATAAAGCATCGAAGATATAGTGATTAAAATATATTTATATATATTAAAATCAAATTTTAATGAAACAAGAGAAGATAAAAGATAAAAATAAACAAGTTAAGAATTGACAATTGAAACAACTATTCCACCCAAACGTGCCTCGTCTGCGTAACATTTTTTATCATTAATGAAGCATTCATGAATTGATCCTTCTTTGTCATTGATTAACGATTTAAAACCACCGGAAATATCAACATTATAAAATTGAATAGATTGTCCATCTTCTGTCACAGCACTTTCAATACATTCATTACAAACGCTATTAGGATATCTTTTCGAATCATACATTTTATGTACACAAATAGGACATTGTTTAGTTGTTTCAGATGGTGTTGTGTTCATCATTATTATTATGTATCATTACCTATTGTCCTTAAATAATATTGATATGATGATGAATGATAACAATCATTATATATTTTTTTACATTCTTTCGAATCTTCCTCTCGCAAACATAACATTAAACCTCTAATTATTTATATAAATAAAAAAAAGGAAGAGTAATAAAAAGATAACATTTACACAATCACAATTCTACAACACACTATAGTTTATAAATCATCATCCCCGCCTTCCTCACCCTCAATAGCCATTAAATACGATTGAATATTTTCCATAGGCAGATCATGAGATATCTTAGTAAATTTATCCATATAGTACCGTTGGTTATACCTGTAATTTAGTTTTTTTTCCAGATATGATTTCCATGATTCTATATAGGGACCACCTGATGTATCTCTAGGATCTGTATCAAATGTTTCATTAAAATAATCTTCTAATAGGGATTTTACCTCGTTAAAAGAGGGCGCACTTTTCCACCCCGGTCCAATATCACTAAATTTTTCTGACAGCGAACGACGCGCATTTCCTCTCCAAATGGGCCTAATATCATGAAATTTATCCAAAATTACATGGAATTTTGTTTCGCGTTCATCGAGGAATGATTGTAATTTAGGTAAGAATTCAAATTGCATTACATAACGATATTTATCGATGGATATAAGTTTTCCCTGATTAAATATAGCAAGACATCGTTTCTCCACCCCCCCTCTTGGTGGTCGAGGTGTGAGAAATACAGGTAAATCAGTACAGTACATGCGCCCACCCGTATCCATTAATTTAAATGTGATAAGTGGATACAAAGATACCATAAGTTGTTCTATATTATAGAATTGTGTTGTTGGATGAGGTGACTCTAACTTTGTATAGGGGTTCACTTTTGTTTCATTCAAACACGATTCAATAAATTCGTCCATCCTAGATACAGGTTTAGGTTTTTTATAAGTTGTCTTTTTTTTGGTACATTGACTAGCAAAATGATCATTAGATCCGCAATTGTAACATGCATCAGAATTACCTTGAATCATATGTGTGATCATTTGTTTTTCTGGTTCGGATAAATTAATCTTACACCACGGACCCCCTCTAACATTATCAATTCCATATTTTTGCATATATGCTTGAGTCACAATTTGTTCATCTGTATCAGGTTTATCAGGTTTTAATTCATGAATAGATATAGGTGTGTATTTCTTAGTCCATGCTGAACCACCCTCAGAAAAGTGATCATCTAAACGATATGTAGGGTTTGTTGTTTTCCCCACATAATACTTATTTCCTCGTAATTTCAAAACGTAAATAGTTACCATCATCTACTATAAATGAGTTACTATGTTTAAATAAAAGATAATTAAAGTTTTGAATCAAATTTAATTAAAAAAAGACATCTTTTTATTTACTTTATTATGTACAAAACCATTATTCAACAATCTGTCTAGGAACATAGTCTAATTTGATATGAATACTAAATGTAAGTCTCTTTAGGAATATCCCCAAAGCTAGTAGATTCAATGCAATTATCAGTATCTGAAACCTACATTCTAGAATGAGACCTACTATAATCAGTAAGATAGCATAGAGACCGCCTAAACCTAAATGCCAACAGACACTCAAGATCGTGGGAACAATGAATTGATTTTTACGAATGTGAAAATCCATCCTAATTAATTATCTTACTATGTTTGTCACAAATTTTAATCAAATTTATTTATAGAAATAAACAATCTATACTACTAATAAATGTGTACAGGTTTAATAACAGGTTGTCTTACGTCATTATCATGTAGTGTTTTGCAAAAGGTTAATTCTAGTATAGCAAATGTGACACGACTTTATTATGGGTCTATGCTTATGACATCAACCATCGTATCTACTTTAATGTTATCGGATTGGGTTTCACATGAAATGAAAGATGTAGTATCAAACTATTGGTTTAGTGATTTAGTTATTCAACCAGATGTCCCAAAAGAAGTAATAGGTTCATTAGCTGTTTATAGGATTATGTCAGGTGTATGTTTATTTCATTTATGTTTATCTGTCATGGTAATAAACGTAAAAGAAACAACAGAAAAAAGAGCTATTATTCATAATGATGGAATGTGTATAAAATTAATTATGTACGGAGGAACGATTACGTCGATGTTTTTTATTTCATCAGATGTATTCATTTATTTGACAACGTGGCCATTCAAAGTAGGAGGTGCTGCTTTCATTATGTTACAGATTATGTTTTTGATCAGTTTCATATATGATCTTTATGAAGGTCTAGTTGAACTTGCTTATAAACAGACAAATGAAAATATGAATGAACGGACTTTTATTTGGGTAAATTGTATATCATTATTTCTCACTATCGGTGGATATATTTTTACAATTGTTACTGGTATCATTCTTACGTTAAATCATATCCAAAGTGAAGATGGGTGTCCGCAAGAAGTTATTGCAAGTGGATTCAATATTATAATGATGTTACTTGTATCTGTATTATCGGTATCTGACTATGTTAGAGGAGCACAGAATGGTGCCGGTAATCTCAATAGTATATTCCAAGCATCTCTTATTTCTGCATATGCCTCTTATTTAATACTAACTGCATTTGTAAATCATCCAGATCAAAATTGTCATTTATGGGATGGAGGTCATGCCACGATAACAAAAGGTGTGAGTCTTATTCTTACATTCATTGCGATTATATGGTCAACTGTGAGATCGGGATCAAATGACTTCTTAATGGATAGAGAACACTTATTACCTTTAGAAGATATAGAAGGGAATTCAAATGAAAGTTCGGAAGTAGGATATTCATATAGTCAATTTCATATAATGTTCGCATTGGCGTCTATGTATATTGCAAATATTCTGACACGATGGGGTGATATTGATATGATACCGGGTGAAGGTGTTGAAGACCCTTTTAAAATAGGAATAAGTGATAGTGAATTTAGTGTATGGATAAAATTACTGTCAGCCGTTTCCTGTTATCTATTTTATTTATGGATTATGCTTGCTCCTCCTTTATTCCCTTATAGGAACTTTTCATAAACTATCTTATTCTCTCCACGTTACTTCTGTAAGAAGATTTTCAAATGATTTTGTTGTAAAATTTATGACATCCGTTATATTAAAATCCTTACACGTGTAAATATCAATGCTGAAAAAATTAGGTCTATTATCAGTCTCTTTCCACGAATAGACATGCATTCCCGACTCGCGCCAGCAGAGATAAGCTGAAAATCCATAATCTTCATCGTAATTTGTGGTTGGTTGAGACACAATTGTCATATTCATAACTTCAGATAATCCTATCATATAAGTTGTGATTTGGTCAACAGGTAATAACTCTGATGTGGTCCCTTCTATAACAAGTCTGCGTCTAACAATATTGGGTGCTAAATCTCTGAAAGGAACATGTATAAGCATTTTATATACTCATTGACTTTTTTTTAAATAAATTTATTGTTTAGCGTAAAAAAAGACATCTTTTTATTTACATATACCTTTTGAATGTTTTATTTAATCTCATTTAAGGTGAACCGAATTACAATATCAGGTATTGTAGGATTACTAATAGGGATCCATTGATCTACTTGAATATGCTTTTGTATTTCTGTAATTCTCCAGTCAGGTGCTAATTCCCGTGCACGAGAGGAGGGTCCTGTGACATAAATTATACCTGTATAATATCCGTATTGAATATATCCTACGCCATTTTGATATAGATATATTTTATCACCTTTCTTAGCATCTTTTTTAAATTTTTCAAATTGTTTAGGAGTTGTAAATCCGTTTGATTCACATCTACCAGTATATTCATCATTACCGCTACCGAGACCTATATAAGCTAAATTCCTTTTAATCATATGGTCTTGATTCATTTTACAACCAGAATTGATATGCCATTCCTTTGTTGTATTATCCATGATTGTTTGTAGTGATAATACAAAAAGTTAACTTTAAATCAAATTTAACTTAAAAAGTAAATAAAAGACATCTTTTTATTTACTTTTATGTACAAAATCATATTAATCAACAATTTGTCTAGGAACATAGTCTAATTTGATATGAATACTAAATGTAAGTCGTTTCAGGAATACCCACAAACCAAATAGATTCAA
>Ga0315336_1004155_pt1 | contig 17700 bp, 9 predicted proteins | sample ASW5metaG_FD_204512 | JGI IMG/M metagenome (GOLD analysis project Ga0315336, IMG submission 204512) | Ammonia-oxidizing marine archaeal communities from Monterey Bay, California, United States - ASW #5 | ecosystem: Environmental > Aquatic > Marine > Intertidal zone | place: USA: California... | reverse complement strand
TTCAAGTGAACGTCGATTCGTCGGTGGTGGGCACGCACAGCGTGTCATTCGCAGTTGCGGACGCGGTGGGGAATGAAGCGTCCGCAACGCGGATCGTCGACGTGACCGATCAGAGCTCGCCGGTGATTACATTGCTCGGTAGCAATCCGCTCACTATGGTTGAAGATGATGCGTATACCGAATCGGGTGCGACCGCGTCGGATGCCGTCGACGGCGACCTGTCCGGCGCGATCTCTATCAGCAGTTCGGTCGATAACACGACACCGGGAATTTATTCGGTGGATTATTTGGTTGCAGATGCGGCGGGTAATACGGCCAATGCTTCGCGCACAGTTCAAGTGCTCGAACGCGACACGACGCCGCCGGTGATTACGGTATTGGGTCCAGACCCAGCGTCGGTTGGAAAGGACCAATCGTATGACGATGCAGGTGCGACGGCCGTTGACGAAACGGACGGCGATCTTACCCAAGCGATAACCGTTGAAAACAATGTGAACACCTCGGTGACGGGTAGCTACAACGTCGTGTATCGCGTGTTGGACGCTGAAGGCAATGAAGGCGTCGCGACGCGATCCGTGACCGTGATTGAGTCGAATGACGCGCCGGTATTGACGCCTGTTGGTGCGCAGAATGTAGACGAAGCGCAGACGCTTTCGTTCTCCGTTTCCGCGAGCGACCCGCAGGGTACGTCGCCGATGTTGATGGCAAGTAGCTTGCCGAACGGCGCTTCCTTCAGCGACAACGGTAACGGCACAGGCAACTTTAGCTGGACGCCAGATCACAAGCAAGGAAAGAAACAGCCTTACGTTATCGAATTCGTCGCGAATGATGGCGACTTGACCGATACGGAATCGGTATCGGTAATGGTCAACAATGTTAACCGTAGACCGAAAGTCGATAAACCTGGTGGCCCGAAGAAAGGCCGCGAACGGGAAACGACTTCACTCACAGTGAGCGCGACGGATGAAGACGGCGACGCGCTTGTGTTGACGGCAGATACGTCGGCACTGCCGACCGGACATGATTCTACCTTTACCGACAACGGCGACGGTACCGGCGAATTAATTTGGACACCGAAAGACGGCGATGCGGGCACGTATCAAGTGACCGTTACGGTTGCAGACGATGTGGATCCATCGCTTTCGGATTCTGAAGTCTTCGATATCGACATCGACGCAGGCATCGGTCCGTCCCTCACGTTTTATGTGGCCGCAGACGGCGACGCGGGTTCGGCGAACGGTTCCGAAGCGAATCCCTTCGTCACCATTGCGGATGCAATGAATGTGGTCGAAGCCGGCCGTGGCGATATCGTGATGGTTTACGCAGGCAGTTACTTCGAAGACGTGCTGTTGAAAGAGGGTACTTCGCTCATCGGCGTTGATGGCCCGTACCACACATTGGTGTTTGGCGGTTCGAACGTTCAGACCGATATTCTTCGTATGGAAGACGGTTCGGCGGTTCGCGGTTTCACGTTCGCGGGCAAAGAGCACGGTTCCGCGGTCGAATTGAATCCGGGTGCCAATGCCATCGTAAGTAATTGTGTGCTGGCGAACAGCGCAGCAGGACTTCACCTCCGCGATAACGCTGTAGCGACCGCCATTAATTTAACGATTTACGGCATGCGCGACTACGGCGTTTTGGCCGACGGCGTTTCGCAGTTGACTGAAGTCACGAACTGCATCATCGCGAACAATGGTGTTGGAATTGGGTCGGATGTGAATGCGGTGCTTGACGCTTCGTTCAATGCGCTGTTCAACAACGGCACAGATTATGACGGCCCGGCTGCATTTGCGGATTACAATGATGCGCCGCTGTTTGTCGACCCGTCCGATTACAACTTCCATTTGATGTCGGATTCGCCCTATCGCAATGCGGGCGACCCTGATGCGGATCAGAATGACTTGAACGGCACGCGCAATGACCTCGGCGCCGACGGCGGTCCTCAGGGACGGATCGATGTGCTTGCGCCGTTTGCTACCATCTTCGCGTCCATTTCCAAGGCGATTGCGCCGGTTACGATCATCTTCGACGCCAGCGATTCGGCGGACGAATGGGGCATCGATGAGTTTGTGTGGGACTTCGACTCGTTGGACGGCCTAACCGCCGATGCAACGGGTGCTACAGTCGAACACACGTTCAATGAAGATGGCGTGTATACCGTTACGTTGACTGTGACGGACCATAACGGTCACGCCGCGACGGCGACTGCGGATGTTGAACTGGGTTCGGGTGTGCCGACGGTTTCGGCGAGCGCCGATCCGCTGGCCGGCCCTGCGCCTTTGACGGTGAATCTGACTGGTACGGGTACGACCGCCGAAGGTGGCGCTGTGTCCCTGCAATGGGATTTCGATGCTGACGGTGTTGCGGACAGTATGGACGCATCGACGACCGTTACGTTTGCCGCAGATACCGATCCGGGTAGTTACGCGATTACGTTGACCGGCACGAGCGAAAATAACTTAACGGCCCAGACTTCGTTGTCCGTTACTGTGACCGCCGGCCCGGTGGAAGCGGATGAGACGGTCGAGCCTAGCACCGAGACGACGGTGGTGGTCACCGACACGAGCAGCCCAATCTTTGGCGCGCAAGCGTCGCTGCCCGCCGGTTCGGTGTCCGACCCTGTGGTCGTCAGCATCTCCGAGCCGAATTTGGTTCCGGCGTTGCCTGAAGATGTGATGGCGTTAGCTGTCGTATCCATAGACCCTGCTGGTTTAGTGTTGAGTATGCCAGCCACAATAAGCTTGCCGTTGACGAGCGCGAAGGCTTTGCCGGAGAACGGTTATGACGTCTTGGTCTACGACGCGAATCTCGGCGAGTGGATGCAAGACCCGATCGCCAACGTTTCGGTGACGGGTAACACGTCCATCGCGTTCACGACGACACAACTCGGCATCTTCGCTGCGGTGCAAAGCACCACTCCGTTGCCGACGATTGAATTCACTGAAACTGCGCACAGCGTATCGGAATCCGCCAGCCAAGTGACGCTGACCGTTACTTTGAATCCTGTGCTGACCGCCGGCGGTTCCGTTACGGTGCGCTATCTTACGGCGAATGTTTCGGCGGAGAGTGGTGCAGACTACACGTCGTCCACCGGCACCTTGACGTTCGATGCCACGAAGTCGACCGACACCATCGTGATCCCGATTCTCGATGATGCTACAGACGAACCCATCGAGGCGTTTCGTGTGGTGTTGACCGACGCGCAGGGCGCAGTCCTCGGCACCAATGCTTCGGCGTCGATTTCCATCATGGATGACGACGAGGCGGCATCGTTCGGCGAGCCTGCGGGTAGCGGTTGCAGCGCAGGGTCCATCGGAACGGGATCAAGCAATCCTCCGGCCGGCTTCTTGATGCTCGTATTGATGGTGTTCGGCGCGACGTTCGGTGGCCGACTGGTCAGGCGCCCTGCGGAAGACCAGCTCGGGGGCTCCATGGCATTTGGCTAAGCAATACTCGCACTGTTGTATTTCTCCTTGGGCCCCTCACCGATTGTTCGGTGGGGGGTCTGAACTGTTTCAGGATTTGCGTTTTATTCGCTCATTTGGGATAATAGTTGACGTAATTGTATAAAGTGCTATGTCCTAGAAGGGGTCGGTTTGCTCATTTGGTAACGGGGCGACGGACCTGGCGGTAGGAATGGGTACGGATCAGGTCATGCGCCGTGCAGCGTTCCCTGCTAAAATGACGCGGAATGCAGTTACTGCTGCATTACGACCAGGGATATCCATCAATGTACCTAGAGTTTTACCGGCTGAATCGGGAACCGTTCCACATCACGCCCGATCCCGATTTTCTTTTTCCGAGCCCAAGTCATAACGAGGCGTTGGCGGCGATTGTCTATGGCGTGGAAAAACGCAAAGGCTTTGTCGCGTTAACGGGCGAGGTGGGCACGGGTAAGACCACGATTCTTCGCGCTTATCTCAGGCGTGAAGAGGGCACGGACATTCGTCCAATCTATCTATTTCATCCCGACTTATCGTTTCGCGATTTGCTCATAAAACTATCACGTGAATTGGGGCTGGACACAGGCGAGTCTTCCAACTCGGAATTGTTGGAACACCTTCAAGGTCAGTTGATCGAAGAATATCGTGAGAACCGAACGCCGGTACTGATCATCGATGAAGCCCAGAATATGCCGATCGAGACGCTGGAACAGCTGCGTATGTTGACCAACCTCGAAACGAGCAAGGACAAACTCTTGCAAGTGGTGTTGGTGGGCCAGCCGGAATTGGAAGAGATTCTCGATCAGCATTCCTTGCGCCAGTTGAAACAACGAATTTCAGTTCGAGCGACTATTCAGCCGCTGACGCCGCCGGAGGCGGCTGCTTATGTTCGGAGTCGTGTGGAACGCGCGGGTAGTGAATCGAAATATTTGTTTGCGGAGGCCGCCATTAAAGAGGTGGTACGGCTGTCAAACGGCATTCCGCGGACGATTAATACATTGTGCGACAATGCGCTGATCGCGGGGTATGGGATGCAACAACGCCCGGTTCCGCCGAAAACAGTGCGGGAAGCGGCTCGCGATCTCCAGTTGAACTCGGATTCGAAATCTTCGTTTCGCCCGGGATGGGCCGTCGCGGCTGTGGCCGCTATTGTGGCGGGCGCCGCCGGTGCGTATTGGATGATGAATACCACGTCATCGGACTCAACAGACTCGGGCGCGTACTCCTTGGCGAACACGGGAACATTCGATGAAGGCGAAATCGAAGAGGCCGCGCCGACGCCGGTTCCCGAAGAACCCGTTAGTGAACCGGTGGTGAATGATGTTCCGCCGACGCCTCCGCCCGTAGAACCGGAGGTCGCGACTGCGGTGCCTGCAGCCAGTCCGGATCCGGTCGATTCGTTAACCGCGGAAATCCGCAGTCGAGTCGTATCGCGAAATGAAGTGGATATCCCACCGAAACAAGTGGACGTCACTCCGGTGGAGCCCGAGGCATCGACCGCGAAACCGGTCGTCGATGTACCTGCGCCGGTGGCGATTTCGCCGGTCGCGGTTCGGACCCCGTCGCCGGAACCGCCCAAATTGGCGGAGCCTTTGACGGAGCCGTTGGTGGGAACAGTGGCGCAGCCGCTTTCAGACAAGGTGGGCGTGATTACGCGGGTGGTCCAGCCGGGCGATTGTTTGAGCAAGCTCATTTCAGATGTATACGGGACAGAGAATTACCAGGAAATCATGCCGGAAATTATGCGGCAGAATCCGCGAATATCGGATCCAGATGCCCTGACGGTGGGATTGTCTATCGAGTTTCCAGAGTCTCTGAGTACTCTTTAACTGTCGGCGCAAATACCTTCAGCGAAAACTGGCGATTTTCCAGGTCAGCCGATGCATGGCTGCGGCCAACTCTTTTCCGCCGTGGCGACCTCAAACCCAACCCAATGACCATGGAATCGCTGTGCGTGACGTATTTCCTTCCTCATTTGTATGGTGAATAGATAGATTCTGGGTTGCACGCGGAAGACTGCTGAGCGTAGAGTAGGGACGCAAAACAGTGGCTACAAGAAATTGTAAATCGCTGGTTACCAATCACCGCCAACAATTCGGTGTGTTTGGCTGCATTGAGGACGCTTGCCGCCGTACCCAGACCGCCACTGGGGCTGGCTGGCGTGTTTATGTTGCCTCATGGTGCGCTGCTATTTAGAACGGTCGCAGGATGGCTGAGACCGTATTGAGGGGATTCGAAAATGCAACCGATAGTTCGTCCGCCGATGTGGATTTTGTCCGCTTTACTTTTTACTTGCGTGATACCTGCGTCGTCTGCTGAGGAAACGAAGGCCGCCGGAATGATTTCGACGGGGCAAGCCATTGAACGCGCGCTGAATACCGTTTCAACTACGGCTTGGGGTGCAACGTTGAGCCATCCCAATCACGAAGCCATTTTCGATGCGGCAGGCGTATCGTTTCGCCCTACGCAAGGCGGACCGAATTGGCATTGGCGTTTGGTTCGCATGGGACGTGAGGACGGTGTTGCGGAATCGACGCCGACGCCGTTTGCTTCGCAGGATGCATCAGGTGTCGTTCGCTTCGATCGTGGCAATGTCGTTGAAGAATGGGTACCGCGCGCCAACGCAGTCGAACAACGTTTTGTTTTGATGACGTTACCGACCGGCTCAGGTGATTTTGTTGTGGACGGCGCTGTTACGTCTTCAGGATCATTGGAGGAAACTCCGAACGGTTGGATCTGGCGATCCCATGGAGGCGTAGTCAGCCTTGGGCAGGTCAAGGTATTTGATGCGAAAGGCGCGATAATCCCTGCGACAATGGATGTCCACGCAGGACGTACGCGAATTGTTGTGGATAGTGATGCGTTGGACGGCGCGGCGTACCCTGTGACGATCGACCCTGAAGTGGGAACAAACGATTTCCGCGTTAGCGCGATGGACACGGATGCTGACGCAAATTTTGATGGCTTGAACGCGGCCGTCGCGTTCAACAGCACGGAAAATGAATTCTTAGTGGTGTGGCATGGTGACACGAGTGCGGGTTCGTTGGTCGACGATGAGTTTGAGATCTACGGCCAGCGCATCGACGCCTCGCTCGGTACGGCCGTGGGCAACGATGACTTCCGTATCAGCTCCATGGGTACGGACGGCAGCGCATCGTTTTCCGCATTGAATCCCGCTGTGGCGTACAACAACGCAGACAATGAGTATCTCGTCGTGTGGGAAGGCGATGATTCATTAACGAATGGGTTCGATATTTACGGGCAACGCATTTATGGCGATTTGAGCGATGGAGATGAGGTCGGCAATGACGACTTTCAAATTTCCGACATGGGCGCCGCGGCCTCAACTTCGGAAGACGCCAGCGAAGCGGATGTCGTTTATAACAGTGTGGACAACGAGTACCTTGTGGTATGGCACGGCGATGATACCGACCAAGGACTGGCGCTGAGTGAACAAGAAGTGTTCGTACAGCGCATTGAGGGCGACCGGACACAAGGCGATGAAGTGGGAACCAATGATATTCGAGTGAGTGACATGGGCGGTTTGAACGATGCAACGTATAACGCGGTGTCGACGCACGTCGCCTACAACAGCACGGATGATGAGTACTTGGTCGTGTGGATGTCGGATGACAACGTGGGCAGTTTGATCGATGAGGAATTCGAAGTGTTCGGCCAACGGCTGGACGGACCCGATGCTTCTGAGGTCGGCACGAACGATTTCCGGATCTCGGACGTTGGCGGCTCGGGTTCTGCGGCAAGACAAGCGTCCTCGGCGAATGTCGCATTCAACAGCATTAATAACGAGTATCTTGTGGTTTGGCACGCAGACGACTCTGATGCCGGCTTAGACGATAACGAACAGGAAGTATTCGGACAGCGGCTGGATGGGATTGACGGATCTGAAGTGGGGAACAATGACTTTCGTATTTCGGACATGGGTGGAACCGGGGATTCAGGACTCGACGCAAGGCCGCCTGAAGTTTCGCACAGCCCCGCGCGCAATGAGTACCTCGTCGTGTGGAGCGGTGATGATAATAACTCGCCACTGGTCAATGGAGAGAATGAAATTTTCGGCCAATTCATCTTTGGCGATCACACGGATGGCGATGAGACGGGTACGAATGATTTTCGTCTGAGCGACATGGGCACGAATGGTGACACATTGATAGACGCCTTTCTGCCCGCGGTCGATTACAACAGTGTGGTCGACGAATACGCAATCGTCTGGCATGGCGATGATGACGATTTGGGTTTGGCGGACGATGAGTTCGAGGTTTTCTTGCAGCGATTTGAGCCGGGAAATGCGCCGCCTGCGCTGGCCTTGCCTGGTGCGGCGGTGGACTACGATGAAAATGACCCGGCAACGGTGATCGATGCGACCGCAACCGCGAATGATCCGGATTCATCCGATTTGAATACGGGCGGGCTTACGGTGTCATTTACCGCAAATGGGACCACAAACGATCAACTCGTCGTCCAAGACAGCGGTACGCCCGGCACGGGCATCGAAGTCTCGGGCAGCACGGTATCATTCGATGGTTCGACGATCGGCACGATCGACGGAACGGATGACGGCGTCAATGGCGCCGATCTCACAGTGAATTTCACTACGGCCTCCGCCGATAATGCCGCACTACAAGCACTGATGCGGGCGATTACGTACGAGAATTCGTCAGACGCTCCCAGTGGATCGTCTCGGACGGTATCGTTCACTGCAACGGACGAACTTGGTAGCACATCGTTTCCCGCAACGAAGACCATCAACGTGGCACCGGCGAACGATGATCCATCGTTAACGTTGCCAAGTTCGGCATTGGACTACGACGAAAACGATAGCGCAACGCCAATCGATACAGGTGCGACTGTTTCCGACGATGATTCTATAAACTTTGATACCGGTTCGTTGACGGTTTCGCTCACCACAAACGGCACCTCGAACGATCAACTCGGTGTCGAAGATAGCGGTACGCCGGGTACGGGCATCGAAGTCTCGGGAAGCACAGTGTCGTTCGATGGCGATGATTTTGGCACGATCGACGGAACCGATGACGGTGTTAACGGCAATGACCTTACGATCGATTTCACGACGGGCTTCGCGACGCCGGCTGCGGTCCAGGCGCTCGTACGGGCGATTACATATGCCAATTCGTCCGAGAACCCGTCAGGCCTTTCGCGAACGGCAACCTTTACCGTGACTGACGGTGATACCGGAAGTTCCGGTGGCATTACGCAGACGATTAATGTGGCGCCCTCGAATGACGATCCGTCACTGGCATTGCCGGGTTCGGCTTTGAACTACGGTGAAAATGATCCCGCGAAACTGATTGACAGTACCGGTACCGTTTCGGACGATGACTCGGCGGACTTCAGCGGCGGCGCGTTGACGGTGTCGACTACTGTGAACGGTACGTCGAATGATCAACTCGGTGTCGAAGATAGCGGTACGCCGGGCACGGGCATCGAAGTCTCCGGTAGCACGGTGTCGTTTGATGGTTCGACCATCGGAATGATCGACGGAACAGACGACGGCGTGAGCGGCAATGACCTGACGGTGAACCTTACCACCGTGAGTGCAACGCCGACGGCGGTGCAGGCGTTGGTCCGGGCGATCACGTATGCGAACAGCTCGATGAGTCCGTCCACGTTGGCGCGTACGGTGTCGTTTGCCGTGACGGATGGTGACACCGGGACTTCGGGTGCGGTAACGCAGACCATAAATGTGGGAGCATCGAACGACGATCCATCAATATCGTTGCCGAGCGGCCCGGCCAACTTCACGGAAGGCGACGGACCGATCACCATCGATTCGGCGGCGTTGGTGTCCGATCCCGATGGGCTCGACTTTGATACGGCGACGTTGACGGTCGCTATTACCATGAACAATTCAGATGATGATCGGCTTGGGATTCAACACGAAGGCAACGCATCAGGCCAAGTGGGCGTGGCGGGCACGACGGTATCGTTCGGCGGCACTCCGGTTGGATCGTTCAGCGGTGGCTCGAAAGCGATATCGGCGTTGGTCGTTACGTTCAATGCGAGCGCCACGGAGTCTGCTGTCCGGCAGATCACGCGGAACATCACCTTCGACAACGTGTCGTTGAATCCGTCTAGTGCGCCGCGCACAGTGCAAATGACGATTACGGACGGCGATGGTGGCACGCCTGCGATCGACACGCAGACGGTGAACGTGGGCGCATTGCCATTGCCGCTGCGCCCATGGGGTTTGGTCGTAGTTCTGGCGATTGTCGGCCTGTTGGCCGCGACACGATCGTCACGATTGCGCTGGCAACGTACGCCATAGTCCTCCACTAATTTGACAGATCGCGTCCCGCCGAAGATTTTCCCCTTCGGCGGGACTTTTTGATTGCGCAGGTGCAGGGGAATTCTTCGTCCCGCTGTAGGTGTTTTCACTCTAATTGCCCATGCGTCGCTTCGATCGTATACTGCGTTCTGGTCGCCACCTTCGGGGTTCTACGTGGAGAAATGCTCATGGCAGAATTCGCCTCGGCGCGTTCCGTATCCGCGAGTGAATTGAATCACCCTTCGGCACCCGCCAGCTTCGCCGGTCAGTATCAACAGATTCGCGCGTTTTCAGAGCGGTTGTGCGAACCGTTGGCGCCGGAAGACTACGTGGTGCAAAGCATGCCGGATGCGAGTCCAACAAAATGGCATCTCGCACACACGACATGGTTTTTCGAAACACTTGTACTGCAAGAAGCGTCACCCGAATACAAACCGTTCTCGTCGGCATTTCAATACTTATTCAATTCGTATTACAACAGCTTGGGCGACCAATTTCCCCGGCCGCGACGCGGCGTCTTATCCAGACCTACGGTTGATGAGGTGCATGCGTACCGCGCTCACGTCGATGCGGCAATGGCTGACCTATTCCAATCCGGTTGCTTGAACGAAGACGAGAAATTATGGACGGTATTGGAAATTGGTTTGCATCACGAACAACAACACCAAGAGTTGTTACTCACTGACCTCAAACATATGCTCGCGCAAAATCCGACGTATCCCGTGTATCGCGAGACCGCCGAATTGGATCGCCAACTCTGCGTGCCCTTGAATTGGCAGCGCTGGGACGAGGGGCTGTATTCAATTGGGTCCGACGGCGATTCGTTTATCTACGACAATGAAGGGCCGCGCCACCGTCAGTTTCAGACCGCCTTCGAAATGGCGAATCGCCCGATTACCACGGACGAGTTTTTGGCGTTCATGCGGGATGGCGGATACGAGCGCCCGGATTTATGGCTATCGGAAGGATGGGCTCGCGTGCAACAAGAAGGCTGGACTCAACCCATGTATTGGGTGGAGCGGGATGGGCAATGGCATCAATTCACATTGGGCGGATTGCAGCCGATCAATTCCCTTGAACCTGTGTGTCACGTGAGTTATTTCGAAGCGGATGCATTCGCCCGCTGGTCAGGTGCGCGACTCCCCACGGAATCGGAGTGGGAAATCGTTGCTTCAAGCGAGCCCATAGATGGCAATTTCGTCGAATCCGAATGCTTTCATCCAGCGGTAGCGGAAGGGGGTAAGGGCGATATGCGCCAACTGTTTGGCGACGTATGGGAGTGGACGCAGAGCGCGTATAGCGCCTACCCCGGATATCAACCCGTAGCCGGGCCATTGGGTGAGTACAACGGTAAATTTATGTGCGGCCAATTTGTATTGCGCGGCGGATCATGTACGACATCGCGTTCGCACATCCGCCCGACGTACCGTAACTTTTTCCCCCCGCATGCGCGTTGGCAATTCGCCGGCATTCGTCTTGCGCGCGATGTATCTAAATGATGCGAATGGCTTCGTCAATTGCCGGATCGACGCCATCGACCAGCGATTTCTTACGTGACGTTGTCACCGGGTTGCAACAGCCGCAAAAAGAAATTCCCTGCAAATACTTCTATGACAAACGCGGTTCTGAGCTATTCGAGCAAATTTGCGAATTGACGGAGTACTATCCGACGCGAACAGAAATCGGCATTATGCAAATATCCGGCCAGCAGATTGCGGATCGAATCGGACCAGGCCGCCTCGTGGTGGAGTACGGTAGCGGAAGTAGCCTCAAGACGAGGATTTTACTAGACCAACTTAAAGAGCCCGCTGGTTACGTACCCATTGACATTTCTGGAGAGCATCTCGAAGAGTCGGTAACGACCCTTCGACAGGAATATCCGGATCTTAAGATCCATCCCATCTGCGCGGATTACACGTCTCCGATTGAGCTACCTCCAGAGTTGAATGAGAAGCACACACCCCTTGTGTTTTTTCCGGGATCGACCATCGGCAATTTCACGCCAGACCACGCGGTTGATTTCCTTCGGCGAACTTCGGAACTGGCTGGCCCAAAAGGCGGTGTACTCATTGGTGTCGATCTCAAGAAGGATACTGTTCGATTGGAGCGAGCGTACGACGATTCGCAGGGAGTCACCGCCGCGTTCAATCGAAATGTGTTGCATCGAATGAAGCGCGAACTTGGTGCGGAATTGCATACCGATGGATTCGAACATCGAGCCACCTACGATAAAGATCTTGGTCGGATAGAAATGCACTTAGTGAGTTTGCGCGATCAACACGTTCGGCTTTCGAATGAACATACATTTCGAATCGAAGCAGGTGAGACGATTCGAACAGAGTGCTCGTACAAGTATTCGATTGAAGAGTTTGAGGGCGTGGCACGCAGGGCAAGCCTAGCCGTCGAAGCGGTGTGGACGGACCCAGACGATTGGTTCAGCGTGTTGTATCTCGGTGTTATCGAGTGACGCGGAAGTAACACGACGGAATCAGTGTATTTCAAATAGGAAAGATTGGCCCCCTGGATTTGGATCGGCGGTAATCAATCCACAACTAAAGGAGACTGCGCATTGAAGCTCAAGACCGCACATGTTTACATAATTTCGAAACGGCGTCCGCAATCCGCCAGCGATCCGGCATGCGACAACCACGACACAGAGAAAAAGCGGAGCAAATGTCACAAGGGCAAAGTCGCGCCCACGGGACGGTAACGGCCGGAATCTTACGCGCCGTCCGACTGACTCGCTTTGCGGCGTAGCCAATCCTCATATTCGGCGCTGAGGAAATAGCGGTAGGGCTTATCGCCGCGAAGCGAAACATATGTAATCTTCGATGTGATAACTTCGGTGCGGGTGATTTGGACGGGATCGAAAACGTGCGCACAAACCTCAACCGAAATCGAGGAACGACCGATCGTGTCAAGCCGACACTGAATGATGACTTGGTCGCCCCGTTTCACCGGCGCCTTGAAAACCACGTCGTCCATGCTCACGGTAACGAGATGCACGCACCCCGTCCGTTCCATCGCATAGAGTCCAGCGCCTTCGTCCATCCAAGCGAGCAACACGCCCCCAAATACATGGCCGTGCGGATTGATATGGCGATCCATCACGATGTGCCGAGTGACCGCCTCTGGCGGTACGGATTTGGATTGGGGATTATCGTTGTTCATGGCGTTAATCTTTTCAGCTTGATCAGTATAGCGGCTATCCTCGCGCAAGACACGCACAAAGTACGAATCTTGCTGCCGTTTGCTATGATATGCGCCGCGCTGAATTGAATTGGGGTCACCATTATTATGAGCCGTAAATACGTATTAGGCCTAGATTACGGAACGGAATCGGGGCGCGCATTACTCGTCGCCATTGATAATGGCGAAGAAGTTGCGACCGCCGTCGAGGCGTATGCCCACGGCGTAATCGACGATACATTGCCGGGCACCGGCACTCGGCTCGGCCCTGATTGGGCGCTGCAACACCCCCAGGATTACCTCGACGTGCTTGAGCGGATTGTGCCGCAAGTGCTCGAAAACGCCGGTGTGGACGGCGCAGATGTTATTGGCATTGGTACCGATTTCACGGCGTGTACGATGATTCCAGTCGATTCGGCAGGAACACCGTTATGTCTGATCGACGAATTCGCGTCCAATCCTCAAGCTTGGGTCAAACTTTGGAAACACCACGCGGCCCAACCGCAAGCGGATCGCTTCACAGCCGTTGCGGAAAAACGCAACGAATCCTTCTTGCCCACGTACGGTGGGAAGATCTCCAGCGAATGGCTTTTTCCCAAAGCACTCGAAGTACTCGAAGAAGCGCCGGAGGTATACGCCGCGGCCGATCGCTTCATAGAAGCGGGCGATTGGCTCGTGCTGACGTTATGCGGCGAGGAGAAACGCAATGCTTGCGCCGCGGGTTATAAAGCGATGTGGGATGAGTCGTATCCCTCGTCTGAATTTCTCGGCGCGGTGCATCCCGAACTAGCGAACATCGTCGCGGACAAGATGGCGGCTGACGTATTTCCCGCGGGTGTTCGTGCGGGCGGACTACTCCCTGATATCGCGAAGAAGCTTGGACTAGTATCAGGCACGGCAGTCGCCACCGGCGGAATCGATGCGCATGTCGCCGTCCCCGGCACGAGCGTTACCGAGCCCGGTAAGTTGGTCATGATTATGGGCACGAGTTTGTGTCACATGGTGTGCGGCGAGAAAAAAGCATTCATCGAAGGCGTTGCCGGTGTGGTCAAAGACGGCATTTTGCCCGGGTACTACGGGTACGAGGCGGGGCAAGCTGCGGTCGGAGATATTTTCGCCTGGTTTGTGAACAACTGCGTGCCCGCCGCGACCGCCGAAGGCGCTCGCGCTGCGAATCAAGACATTCACGATTATCTGGCGGCTGAAGCCGCACGCCTGAAAGTAGGGGAGTCCGGCGTGTTGTGCCTGGACTGGTGGAACGGGAACCGTAGCGTACTCGTCGATGCCGACCTTACCGGTCTTATGGTCGGCATGACCCTCGTCACTACGCCCGCCGAGATGTATCGTGCGATCCTCGAATCGACCGCATTCGGCACCTACACCATCATCCAACACCTCGAAGCGGGCGGCGTACCCATCAATGAGCTGTACGCCTGCGGCGGAATGCCGGGTAAGAATCCGCTGCTCATGCAAATTTTTGCTGATGTCACCAACCGCGAAATCAAAATCGCGGCGAGTGATCAAGCTGTCGCACTTGGCGCTGCAATGTGGGGCGCGGTGGCGGCGGGCAGCGGCGACGGAGGATACGATTCCATCACCGATGCTGCCACGAAGATGGCGCGGCTGCGCGATACAGTATATCGTCCAAACGCCGAGGCGCATGCGGTCTATGAGACACTCTTCGCGGAGTACACGCGCCTGCACGATCACTTTGGGCGTGGCGGTGATGATGTGATGCGGACGCTCAAGGCGCTGAAGCGAAAAGCGATGACATAAACTCGACTTCCTGAATTGATACCAGTCCAATAACCATTCGGAGTAACCCATGCGCAAACAATCACTCGACTTTCTAAAAAAACTGCTCACCACGCCGAGTCCTTCCGGGTTTGAAGAAGAGATTCAAAAAATTTGCAAGAAGTATGCACAGCCGTATGTGGATCGCATTTATAAAGACGTGCACGGCAACCAGTTTCACGTGCGCAATGAGAAGGCAAAGCTTCGCGTTATGTTGGCGGGGCATGTGGATGAAATCGCGTTGCAGATCAATCACATTGATTCGCGCGGGTTTCTCAGCTTTGTTGCGATTGGCGGCATCGATGCGTCCGTGCTCGATGGGCAACGCGTTGCGATTCAAGGCGCAAAAGGTTCGATTGCGGGCATGATTGGCCGACGCGCGATTCACCTTACCGATCCCGAAGAACGGGGCAAGCCGATGAAGATGTACCAGATGTGGATCGATATCGGCGCGAAAGACGAGAAAGAAGCGAAGCGAAAAGTATCCATCGGCGACACTGCGGTCATTGATGTAGGTCCGATGGAATTGGACAACGGCCGGTTTGTCGCCCGTGCACTCGACAACCGCATCGGTGCATTTGTCGTCCTTGAGACGATGCGCCTACTCGCGAAGCGGAAGATCAATTGCGCGGTGTATTGCGTGACCACGGTCCAAGAAGAAATTGGTTTGCGCGGTGCCACGACGAGTTCGTACGGATGCGATCCGCATGTGGGAATCGCGGTTGATGTGGGTCACGCCACCGATTTTCCGAGTTGCGACCCCAAACGTTTCGGCGCATTCGAGCTCAACAAAGGGCCGATTCTTCACCGTGGCGCGAACATTAACCCCGTCGTGGGCAAAGGCCTGATCAATCTCGCGAAGAAGAAGCGCATTCCACACCAAATCGAAGCGACCCCGAGAGGTACTGGGACCGACGCTAACGCGATGCAACTCGCACGCGGTGGTGTTGCCGCTGCACTCATTAGCGTCCCCGAGCGCTACATGCACTCGCCGGTCGAGATGATCGCGCTGCCCGATGCAGAGAACACAGCGAAGCTGATCGCGGAATGGATTTGCACGTTGAAACCGAACAGCACATTTATTCCATAGATACGCTGGTGAACGAGTTGCAACGGCGCCGACCGGATGCCATGCTGTTGCTCCGTAACTCAAGATGGATCGTATGAAAACACTCCTGCATGGCAAAGAGTCGGGCAAAATCAAGGGCCTGGTCGAAGATCATCCCGCGTTCGAGTTGGTGAAAGCCGACCCGGCGATCGTGGTGTGTTACGGCGGCGACGGTACGCTGTTGACGGCTGAACAGCGTTGGCCGGGCGTGCCCAAAGTGCCGATCCTGAACAGCAGCCGCGGCAACCGTTGTATCGCACGTCCGCCCGAGGAAGTGCTCGATCGGCTCGCGGCCGGAGATCTCGCGCGTACATCATTCACCAAACTCGAATGCCGGGTCGAACACGATAGCGACGCCCAGGAGAACCGGGTCGTCATCGCGATGAACGAGGTCAACGTGCACATGGGCAACATCAATTCAGCCGTGCGCGTGCAGGTCTGGCTTGGCGATGAGCCGTACAACGGCGGCAACGAAATCCTCGGCGATGGCATGGTCGTGAGTACGCCATTCGGCAGTACGGCCTATTACAACAAAATCACACGCAGCGAATTTTACACGGGGTTAGGCATCGCGTTTAACAACACCGGTGAACACACCAGCCACATCGTCGTGCCGGACAACCTCACGATTCGTGTACGTCTCAACCGCGGCCCTGCGGTGCTCTCGTTCGATAATTCTCAGGACTATATCCACGTCGAACAAAACGACACGCTCATCATCAGAAAACACGATCAGCCCGCAACAATCTATACGTGGGCACCCATGACGCACCCTTCGCGCGATTCTTGATCAAAAGGGAGGGCCAAGTTTCACCTCGGCCGGTGTAACTCGGCGACAGATAGAATTCGGAGACCACAGCTTGAGGGTCGAACGCGATGAAGTCTTTCACACATATCGTTCTTATTGCGGTACTGATTTCGGGATGCCAATCGAACCCGAATCGAGTCCCGGACCTTCACTACGGGATGACGTATAACGAAGTCGATGATGCTATTTGGGGAGACGATGTCCACGAATTCAGAGCGCTCCTGACCGACGACGTATTCAGTTGTTATACCGTCGAATTTGGCCGCCGGGCTGGTGCCCGATACTTCTTCTCGTTCAAGAACGATCAGCTTGTATCAATCGTCCGTTCCGCGCCCTTCTTTGAGTGGGAAACAACCGTCACAACGGCCGGCAGCAAGAAAGAAGCTCAGGCTGCCTGGGAAGATGAGGACCGGGTCAATAGCATTCTCTCGGCAGAGCCGCTAAAAATGGAGGACTTTCGTAACGATGTAGCAACGCGGCTCGAAATTCAGTCTCAAAAAAAAGACCTGGATCTTAATGTACTTCCTGCCTTCATAGTCCTCTCCCCGTTACTTGTTCCCTATGCGGTGTCCTACAATCGCGAAGAGAAAAAGTTTGCTAAGCGGTTCAATCCGGAATTGATTGACATCGGCATGTCTCGCAAGGAGTGTAATGATGTTTATGGACCCCCAGTATTCATTGTGGAACACGAAGAACACTTGACTCACGTGTACGGCCCAACAGAAAAGTTGGATATAGGCAATGGTCGTGTCTCGTTGAATGCCGGGAGCAAGTATCGCTATTGGACCGCGGTTCGATTTGAGCGGGGTGCGGCTGTTCGCATATATTCCAACCGCCTCTTCAACGAAAAGGCCCTTATCAAGACCGAATTCATGGTAGACCGCCCAGAGATTAACGAGTCGTCTATCGCGAACAATACCGGGACGTACGGTCTCTACTATTGTGCTGTCCATAATGTGGCGTTCGATAATCCTGCAAATCCGCACATGGAGCACAGTTCTGCGGAAAGTTCACCGGCAATACCGTGACATTGCGTGCAGGTCTAATGTGATCG
>Ga0315336_1004154_pt1 | contig 17701 bp, 18 predicted proteins | sample ASW5metaG_FD_204512 | JGI IMG/M metagenome (GOLD analysis project Ga0315336, IMG submission 204512) | Ammonia-oxidizing marine archaeal communities from Monterey Bay, California, United States - ASW #5 | ecosystem: Environmental > Aquatic > Marine > Intertidal zone | place: USA: California... | reverse complement strand
AGTTCCCAAATATAATACAGCTACCGCGGAGAATGTGAGGCTGCCAACCCCCCCCTCTGAGCCATCTATAAATATCAGGAGAAATCGAGACAAAAAGTTAAAGGAAAAGAAATTTAGAGGCACCGGAACAGCCGTATTGTTTATTATCTTTCCATAGGCATAATTTCTACAAGCCAAGAATGGCAACAGCCCGAACCGGCGATCCAGTCCCGTTACGGATCTTTAAGGGTAGACCAACATAGAGAAACTCCTTGCCAGCCACCTCTTCGATGTTGGACAGATTTTCCGTATTCACTCGCTGAAGTTCCCGGCAAAGGACGTGACACGGAAAGGTCAGATCATTAGCGTTAATGGCAGCATCTATGCTGGGAGCGTCCTGGCCGATGTTGACAACTCCACATTCACGGTAAAGGAAATCTGCGGCCTCTCGACCAAGTCCCGGATACTCGGAAACATAGCCATCGCCCGGAAACGTCCGCTTATAATGCCCTCCCGTGAAAAGAAGAGTTCCATCGCGAGGCGGCGCCAGGCCTTGGCTAGAAAGCTCGTCCTGAAGAAGGGTCAGCGAAATCTCTTCCTTCGGCTCCACCTTGTCCGTAAAATCAAGCCCGATGGCACGAGTTACAAACATACTCAGGGGGGATTGATCAATATTTGGCGCGGTCTCGCGCTCATCAATATGACTGACTGAATCAGTATGTGTCGGCCCATGATCGCACATGTGAAGCATCATAGCAGCATATGTGATGTCTTTAGGCTTGATGGGTGCATTAGCCATATCCTCATGGCGCGCAATGTACTCGATTTTCGTTGCGGGATGGCCCGGAAAACGGGGCGCATCGGTAAAAATTTCCTGGCTCAAATCGACAATCTCGTACATTTTCTTCTCCATCTTTCAGGAAGCAAAATCAAGGGACCCTAGCAAGAAGCATAGTATTGCTAGCCCACGCCTCCAACCATCACACCGTTGGTCACGGGCGCTTCAAGCTCCGGCAGTACTTTTTTCATGAAAGTTTCGAGCTCATAAATCACCTCATCCTTGGGCTGTTGGGCATAGTGCCAGATTAGAGTGATGTATTCAGCCGGCAATACTTTATATGCATTCACAAACTGTTCGGTGAGTTGGTCCAGCGTTCCGCCATGGAAAATACCGCTTTCTTTAATGTTTTCAACCCAGTCAATATTCGAGGTATCATCGGGGAATTGCGGGAAGAACGGGACGTAAAAGTTCTGGTAAATATCCTGATCGTACATTCGAAGCTTTTCATCGTACTCCTTCTCAGAGTCGGCTACGTGAATCCAGCGGCACATGTTCTGGCGCTCACCAAGAACAAAATCATGGCCGGCCTTTTGCCCCTCCTCCACATACATGTGGCAAAACTCGGCCATCTTTTCAAGCTTAGTGAAATAAGTGGGCCGAAAACCATTTCTTGCCGCAAACTTTATTGAATCTGCACTAGCGCTAACCGCTTGAAAAACAGGAGGATGCGGGTCTTGGTAAGGAGCCGGGCAAACACTAACTCGCCTTACCCTCCCCTGATCATCGATCTCACCCTCACTGCCAGCTCCTTGGGCGCTCTTCCAGGCCGGGTACTCGATTCCCTCCTCAAACGGATAGGGCGCCTTGTAGAAATCTCCATTCAATTCAACCGAATCCTCGGTCCAACATTTGATGAGCATATTCATCCGCTCTTCGAAAATCTCACGATTGCGGGTATCATCCTCCCCACCTAAATACCTTGCTACAGTAGCCACCGAATCAGTGAACTGACCCAGGACGTTCGTCCAGCGCGATTGGTAGCCACGCGCCACCCCGCAGAAGAATTTTCCCTTCGTGATGTGATCGAGGATGGCTGTCTCCTCGGCAACACGGATGGGGTCCTGAGCCGCCATGACATAGCCCAATGCGCCCAGACGTGCATTTTTAACGTTAGATGCCCACCAAGCGTTTAAAATTCCAGGGTTCGGGCCCACTTCATAGCCCTCCGAATGGAGGTGGTGCTCAATCGTGCTGATACCCCATACCCCTAGTTCGTCCGCAGCCTTGACGATGTCCACCCAGTCGTGGAGAACTTTGTGATAGAGATCTTTGTCCCTTCCAATGGGCCGCTTTTTCTCCCGGTCCGCTCGGTCCTTAGTGGGCATCATCGGGTACAGCTGGATGATAACCTTCGGCTTAGGCATGCATCTTACCTCCCCTATTCCATTTGTCTTGATTATAAATATTTCGTCAGGATGCCCGGAGCGCGGGAATCCCCTTTTTTACCTTGCTCAAAAGTGCAATCAACGTAACTCTTTCCTCTTTGCTTAGATTTTTCATTAAGCCGGCAATACGATTATAGTAATCTGGAAAAATTGAATCGAGTGTTTTATTTCCCTTTTCAGTCATCCGGATAACAACTCTTCGACGGTCATCGTCTTGGGCCTCTCGCTCGATCAGCCCCTCACGCTCGAGGCCTGCAAGCAACCCAGTCATGGTTCCCCGGCTTACTCCCGCCTGCTCAGCTAGTTTCGACGGATTCATCTCCCCATTTGAGAGTTGACATAGATGAATTCGCTTCAAGAGCAAAAGAACGACAAACCGGGACTGGGAAATATAATGCCGGGAAAGATTTTCATCGAATGCCGTTAAAACGTCGCTGCCCGTTCGAAGCAAGACATAGCATGCCTCAAGTGCCGTCGGGTCGAGTTCGGGAAAAATTCGGCTCATCGACCCGATCACATCGCGCGAGGGGAGTTCACGCATATAGAACATATTGGGCCTCTATTTGGAACGGGATAGTTTGGGGCCTTATTATATGTGGGCTTGCCATAAAGTCAATAAAACGAACCCATCCCTGGCTCGGAATTCTTCGGCGGATTTTTATTAATTCAGAACGAACCTCTTCAGTTTACGAAAAATTTAGTCGCCCCAAAACATCGCGGTTTGCCACATCGGAGGGACAGCGCCCAGCAAAAAATTCAATGACGCACGCCATTGCGTGCCGGGCTGTATTGTAGATGGCATCCTCACCCCGGCCCGCAGCATGCGGTGTCAACACAACATTTTCCATTGAAAAGATGGGGTGGTCAAAATCAGGTGGTTCCTCTGGAAATACATCGAGGGCGGCCCCGCGGACCCGCCCTTCCTGGAGCGCCTCGACCAGCGCATCAAGATCCACTAGCCCGCCACGCGAAGTGTTGACAACAAATGAACCTGGCTTCATGAGAGAAATAAGATCGCGCCCGATAAGATTCTGCGTCTCTAGAGTGAGGGGAACATGGCAGCACAGATAATCCGCCCGCCGAGCCACTTCTTTCAGCGGGAGAAACGCGGCGCCAACCCTAGCTGCATGGACTTCGTCCGGATACGGATCGTAGGCTAGGAGTTCCATGTCGAAAGCCGCCGCTCGGTGCGCCACCTGCTTTCCAACATTCCCAAACCCGAGTATACCTAGCGTTTTTCCAATGAGCGGAACACACGGAACCTGTACTTCCCGCCAGGCCCCCTTGCGGAACCTTTCCTCCATCCAGGGCACCCGCCGCGCGGCTGCGAGGAGAATGGCCATTGTATGCTCAGCTACCGAGACTGCATTTTGTCCCGCTGCGTGGGTGACTACCACCCCACTGGCAGTGGCTGCTCTTAGATCGATGCTGTTAAGTCCAACGCCCGAGCGTGAGACGATGCACAGACTTCCAGCACTAGCGAATACCCGGGAGGTATAAGGCTCTGAGCCGGCAATTACTGCAACGACGCCAGGAAGTCCCTGGATGAGCTCTTCCTCCGTCATTCGGTTGCCGACCCTATCGAGTCGCACTTCCAGGTCTGCCTCCTCTGTCAGGGGCCGGAAAAGGGACTCAGGGTCTTTGTAGTTTAGAAGAAAGGGCGTCGTTACCCAGGCAATTCCTTTGGGCATCCTCGTCCTCCCACGTCTAAAAGGGCGGAATCGGCTTATATGTCGTCGATACGTCAACGATGGAGGGCACGTCCGCAGAAAACGCTTTCTCCAAAGCAGGTACTAGGCTGTCCGGCTTCTCGACGCGAATCCCAATTCCACCGCAAGCGTTGGCAATCTCCGCGAAATTTGGGCTTTGGAATTCACACCCGTAGGCTTGGCCGTAGAGCCTCTCCTGCTGCCCGATCATTTGAGAGAACGCCCCATCATTAAAAATGACGAAAACCGCATTGGCGCCATACTCGCAGGCAGTGACAAAATCCCCGATGGTCATTAAAAATGCGCCGTCGCCAGAAATCCCCACAACCTGCCGATCGGGGAATTCGAGTTTGGCAACGATGGCCGTTGGAAGGCAAAATGACATCGCATTCCATACACCCGATTGTAAAAATGATTCGGGATTTGTGATTGGAATATAATACCGCCCCCACATCTGGCAGTTCCCGACGTCTGTTACGACCACCGCATCTGAGTCAATCATGCCCCCGACCGTCTCCACGATGAATCCTGGATGAAGAGGCATATCGTCGCGGCCGTCGGCGAGATAGGAACTTGCCGCCTTCTTGAACTCGGAACGAATCAAAGCAAGTTCGCCCTTGACTTCCTCGTTGACGGGCCGCTCCTCGCCCCTTAGACGCTCGAGGAGAGCGCTCAGGAACAGCTTTGGATCTGCCACAATTTCGTCTTTCCGGGAGTAGTTCTCATCCTCAGAATCGTCGAACCCTACAAGAATGATCTCCTCGGAAGTAACTTCCTTCAGGAAATCGGTTTCCGCTGTCGAGGCTCTAAGCCCGATCGATATCAGAAGGTCAGCTCTTTCCATAACATGCTGGAACCTGGGGTCCGAACGGGTCGCAATGAAGTGTCCGGCGGCAAAGGGATGATCGTCGGGAATCACTCCCATTGAGTCTTGAGGATAAACCACCGGAATGGAAAGCATTTCGGAAATTTCTGCAATCTCTTTCATGGCATTTTTCCGCATCACGCCCTTGCCTGCACAGATGACTGGGGCCTTCGCTCCCAAAAGTCGGCGTGCGAACTGATCGACATCCTCCCCAGAGGGTTTGATCGTCTCGACCGGCTTCGGTTGGTAGGCGGCGAGCGACACGGGCTCAGCTTGAAGAATATGGGGCGCGTAGTCCGAGAGGCGAGGAAATTCGACATGAACCGGCCCCGGCCTTCCACTCTGACAAACGTGGAACGCCTCGGCCATGACCGATGGGATATCTTCAATTCGCCGAACGCGTACGCTCCATTTCGTTACATGGCGGCACATTTCAACAGTGAATTCCGGATTATCGACCCCATGAAAAGCCTCTCGTGAGGCACTGAGCGGAACCGCTCCGGTAATATGAAGCACCGGAGAAGCCGCCCCATAGGCTTGGGCTAAGCCAGCCACGGAATTCGCCACCCCCGGTCCCGCCGTCAGCAGGCAGATTCCAGGTTCACCCGTGAGCCTCCCGTAGGCATCGGCCATCAGCGTTACGTTCGGCTCCATCTTGCAAGTCACGAGTTGAATGGATGGTGCCTCGCGTAACCCATCGTAGAACTGAAGCACATGCGAACCAGGAAGGCAGAAAATCTTCCTGACGTTCTCTTTTACCAAGGCCTCAACGACTAATTTCCCCGCATGCATCGGATACTTTTCGGCAACCATACAATCTACCTCTCTAAAAAAAAAACGCCAGAATTTCTCCGGCGGCCTGAATAAATTTGGCGGGGCTGACGGGGATCGAACCCGCGATCTCCGGCTTGACAGGCCGGCGCGATAACCAGCTTCGCTACAGCCCCCGTGTTATATAAAGATAATACCAATAGGCAAGGCGAGTCAGTTTATATGCCCCGATCTTTCCCAAGTCAACAGACCGGATCGGCAAAATTCATTTACTGGGTATCTTTTATATCCCATTGATTCACAGCCAGTCGCCTATGAACACAAAGACCCGATACTCTCCCCCTTGGCTAAACGCACCACTCCCCGCTCGGTAATGAGGGCGTCCACCAAATTCGCGGGTGTCACATCAAAAGCAGGATTAAACACCTCCACCTCCTCAGGAGCTATGACGGTATCGCCAATGCGACGCACCTCTTCGGGTGGACGCTCCTCGATGGGGATCCCGTCCCCATTCGGCGTGTCCATGTCGATGGTACTCATCGGGGCGGCCACATAAAACGGAATCGTGTGCTCTCTTGCCAAAACAGCGAGGCCGTAGGTGCCAACCTTATTCGCCAAATCGCCATTAGCGGCAACCCGATCCGCCCCGACAACCACGGCATCTATTTTTCCGAGGCTCATACAATAGGCCGCCATGTTGTCCGTAATCAGGACGACCGGAATCCCATCGCGCCCAAGTTCCCATGCCGTCAACCTTGCGCCCTGCAAAAACGGGCGCGTCTCATCCACAAACACCTGGCTTACCTTCCCTTCGCGAAACCCGCTCCGGATCACTCCAGCGGCCGTTCCATACCCGGCCGTGGCTAGGGCTCCCGCATTGCAGTGAGTGAGCAGGCTGGTTTCAGGCGAAAGGAGAGCCGCACCATGATCTCCTATCATGCGGCACGTGGCGATATCGTCGCAGCGCATCTCGTAGGCGAGTTCAAGAAGCTCCGCAGCCAGCTCCTCTCCGGCGGATTCGGAAGTTTTGGCCGCCTCACGCATACGCCGAATGGCCCAAAACAGGTTCACAGCCGTTGGCCGGGATTCTGAAAGAATTGCGGCCGCTTCATCTAGCGCCGTGATTTGCGCCTCCGATCCTAGATGTGCACTTCTCGCCGCCGCTAATGCCATCCCATAGGCAGCCGCAATGCCGATGGCGGGTGCCCCGCGAACAGCCATGTTACGAATGGCTTCTGCAACCTCGCCCTCAGACCGGCACTCGATATAGCTCTCCTCAACGGGCAAGCGCCGTTGGTCGATTATCCAAAGCGCCCCGCCGCGGAATTCAAGTGTGTTGAAATTTCCTTCAATCTTCAAATTTCCTCCGACAATTCCGGATGCGGAAAAATTATTCGGCATATCTATTCAAAGAGACCCACCGAGCAAGACGGCGAGCTCTTCTTCAATGGCGGAGACATCCTCGTGAAGAATGCGGACTCGCTTGCGCCTTGAACTGTTCCCCGAGACGACCTCAAGTGCGCTTTTGGGAATCCCAAACGCCTTCGCCAATACTGCAGTACATTGTTTGTTGGCCGAACCTTCCACGGGCGGGGCCGTTAGGCGGACCCTCAGAGTACCATCAAATTCCCCTTCGATGGCCACTCGCGAAGAGCGAGGAAGAACGGTCACCTCAAAACTTAGGCCGCCGCTTTCACGCCGAATCAGAATCACGATCCATCACTCTCCGCTTTATGATTAATTGGGATTACCTTTTCACTTTCAGCCGCCAAAACCTCAACTCCCATTCGCTCCGCTTCGTTCGCAAGAAGGCGAGTCTGCGTTCCCAGTAATTCGGTAAAATCTCGAATCATTTTGTCCCTGAGTTTTTCCAGCGAAGATGTTTCCTCCTGCAAACGGCGGGAGTTCCACTCTGCCTCCTGGCGAATTCGGGTTGAGTCCTCCCTGGCCCGATTTACGATTTTCTTAGCCTCAGCCTGCGTATTTTGGAGCAGGGCCTCCGAGCGCGTCTTTACTTCCTCGCGGAGGTCGCTCACCGCCTGAAGACTAAGCTCTAGCCGTTCTCTGTGGCCTTGCATTTCGGCGACCTTCTTGGATAACTGACCGATTTCCACGGTTAATTTCTCATTTTGTAAATTTACCTGGTCAATGAAATCTGCGACAACTTGAAGAAAAGAATCCACATCAAGTGAATCATAGCCACGTACTTTTTTGGGGAATTCCTGTTTTCGAACGTCACCGCCGGTCAGCTTCATGGGTAAACTCCTCGTATTTTGTGGCTTAGCTTATCAAACGAGCAATTTCGTACAAACTTGGAACTACAAAACTTCGAAGAAAAATGATGCCGAGAAGGACAACGATTGTGCTTAAGTCTAATCCTCCGAGATCCGGGAGTCTGAAACGAATTGGCATTAGGACTGGCTCAGTCAAGCGGTAGAGGATCTGCACAATTTGGTTGTAAGGATCCGGGTTCACCCAAGAAAGAAATGCGCGGATGATGACCACCCACATGTAAATAACCAGAACAATATCGAAAACTTTCGCGGTTGCCGATATCAGGTTAGAAAATAGAAACACTTCATATTCCTTTTTAGTTATTTTTCTTTTATTTTTCCCATTTCTTTGCTCCGATCTGCAGCAGCAACGACGGCGTTAATAACAGCAGCACGGAGACCTCCCACTTCCAGGGCATGGAGGCCGGCGATGGTTGTACCACCCGGCGAGGCAACCAAATCCTTTAGTCGGGCTGGATGCTCGTTTAATTCGAGCACCATTTGAGCCGAACCCATGACTGTTTGGGCAGCAAGCAAAAGGGCCTTGTCTCGAGGAAGGCCGGCTCGAACTCCTCCGTCAGCCAGCGCCTCGATAAACTGGAACACATAGGCAGGGCCGCTGCCCGAGAGGCCAGTCACAGCATCCATAAGCGATTCAGGAATCTCTACTGCGCAGCCCACGGATTCGAGCATTGTTAAGACAGCCGAAAGGTCCTCCCTCGTGGCAGAACCCCCGGCACAAACCCCGGCAGCCCCCGAACCCACAAGGGCTGGCGTATTCGGCATCACTCGGATAATCCGAAAACTATCGCCAAACGCCTCAGTGTATCGGGAGGTGGGGGCCCCGGCGACGACAGATACTAACAGGTGGTCAGTCGTCACCTTTTTTTTAAGCTGGCCCAAAACAACCCCCAAGTCTTGGGGCTTTACTGCAAACAGCACTGACACAGACCCCACCACAGCCTCGGGACCTTCAGCCACTGTCTCGAACCCTTTTGAATTCAAATATTTCCGGCGATCACTCAATGGCTCGGCTAGAATTATTCGATCCTTCGAGGTGTAGCCCGCGCTCACCAACCCCCCGGCCAGCGCCTCACCCATATTCCCGCCGCCGATGACTGCAATTCGCTCAGAAACCATTACGATCTTCCCAATTTGCAAAAAATGAAAACTCCACCGAGCCGAGCCTACTGGATTCGCAAGACCAAAACAAACTTGAGGAAAAATGCGATGGAACTGCTCTCAAGGAGGAATACGACCCCCGAAAATGGCTGTTCCAACGCGAACACTAGTAGCTCCTTCTTCAATGGCCACCTCGAAATCCGACGACATACCCATCGATAGGCCTCGCACCGATTTGTGGCCAGCATCGATGACCCGGTCCCGAAGCTCACGTAGTTGCCTGAAATGAGGGCGGGTCTCCTCCGATGTCCAGCCAAAAGGAGGAATACACATGAGTCCCACCACACGGAGAGAAGAAATTCCTTCAATCCCTTCGAGTAACGCCGGGACTTCGTCAGACGGAACCCCCCCTTTCTGAGGCTCGTTCCCTGTATCGACCTGAATAAACACTTCGAGCGACTTCTCGCTTTGGGCATCGACCCTGCGAGCGAGCTCCTTGGCTAAGGACAAGGAGTCAACCGATTCGACCACATCGAATAACCCCGGTATCTGACGAGCTTTATTGCGTTGAAGCGAACCGATAAGATGCCACCTGGCCCGCGAGGCAAGCTCCGGGTCGAGGAAGCTCCGCTTTTCCCGGGCCTCTTGCACCCGATTTTCCCCCAATATAGCAACACCGCCTTCTATTGCTTCAGCAAGCACTTCCGGCGGCTGGGTCTTGCTCACCGAGACGAGTTCGACCTCACCCGGCGAACGCCCCGCCTTGTACACTGCACTTTCGATTCTCTCTAGAACTGCCTTATAACGCTCGCAACTGAATCCCATTCGATGACCTCTTCCGGGAGTAAATTTCTTAAGTTATTTCGATCACCGACAATTGGCGGCCAGTCGGCGCACCATCCCGGCGATAGGAAAAAAACTTCGACGATTCAGAAAACGTACAATAAGGCGCCAGATCAATTGCCTCCTCAGGGACGCCCGCCGACACGAGTTGAAGCCGGACAGCTTCTGGCAGGTTAAGCAACCATTGCCTACCCCCCACCTGAACACAAAATTCCCTCCACCCAGGATATCTCAGGAGAAACGGCGAAATGCACTCCTCACCAACTTCGTAGAATTGTCCAGATATCCCAGGACCCAGAGCGGCGACCAAATTATGCGGCTTCGAACCGAAATTCCTTCTCATCCCGATGACCGCCGACACGAGGACACCAACAGCTGTTCCGTGACGCCCGGCATGGACAGCAGCCACGGCACGATTGAATGGATCAACCAGGAGGACTGGGACGCAATCCGCCGTCTGGATTGCGACGGCGACACCCGGTACGCCGGTTATCAGGCCATCAGCCGGCTCGCCTCCTTCGGCCAAAACTTTACTGGCATCAACCACATTTGCCCCATGAACCTGGTTGACCTCGACCATCCTTTCAAGAGCAAGTCCTGTAGCCTTGAAAAAACGCCTGCGGTTTTCCTTAACCCGTTTAGGGTCTTCTCCCTTTTCCACGGCCAAATTGAGGGATTCGTAGGGACCTTCGCTTACTCCACCGCACCGAGTACTAAAGGCATGGCGCACAAATTTAAATTTCTCGAGGAGAGAGGAGGTGAAATATTTTACGCCATGTTCTTCATGAGTTTTTAGATTCCACATCAGAAATTCGTCGTCCTGTAAGCCTTTAATTCGGTAGACCCCGCGCAGCAAAGTGGCTGACGGCTCGCCTCAGGTCTCATTATAAGTTCGCGGCGTATCCCAAGGAAATTAAGTCCCACCTCTCCGCAGGGAAAGGGTCAAGGGGGCCGGGGCCCCCCTGACAAAAATGAGAGGAAATTCGCCAACCTACAGGGAGAGGACCTCCCGTAAGCAGCGAAGGGGGGGTTAATCTGCTTGATTCCTCAAGAACGTCGGGACGTCGAGATCATCATCTATCTGATAACTCAAGGCCGAATCCTTCTTGCCCCCTTTCGATCGAATAAATGCCGGTACGTCCCGCCCATCAGTCCCTGTCGATTTGCTAGCTAGAGGTGGGACCTCACGGATAGCGGCCCCCTGCCCAAATCCTGTCGCGATCACCGTCACCCGAATATCGTCCGCCATAGTTGGGTCGATCACCGAGCCAAAGATAATATTGGCATCCTCATGCGCCACCTCGTGAACTAGGGAGCAGGCTTCATTCACCTCGAAGAGAGACAAGTTGTCTCCACCCGATATGTTGATTAAAACTCCACGGGCACCCTGGATCGAACCCTCCTCGAGCAACGGGCTGCACATCGCGTTTTGGGCAGCTATTACCGCGCGGTTATCTCCACTACCGACCCCGCTTCCCATCAACGCCATACCACCCATATCGCGCATGATGGCGCGTACGTCCGCAAAATCCAGGTTTATAAGACCCGGAGTGGTGATCAGGTCCGCAATACCCCGGCAGGCCTGGAGGAGAATATTGTTCGCCTTATTAAAGGCCTCCTTCATCGGGGTAGTCCGTTCCACCATCCCTAGGAGGCGCTGATTAGGAATTGTGATCAGGGTATTCACCGATTCTTTTAACTCGGCGATCCCCTCCTCCGCCTGAGTCATTCGGCGGGGTCCTTCAAAATCAAACGGTCGCGTGACAACCCCCACAGTCAAAATCCCCGCCTCCTTTGCGATTCTCGCAAGTACGGGCGCCGCACCTGTTCCGGTCCCACCGCCCATTCCCGCCGTAACGAAGAGCATGTCGAGGTTTTCGAGAAAATACGAAAGGCGCTCGGTGTCCTCGAGAGCCGCCTTGCGCCCAATTTCGGAATTTCCCCCTGCACCGAGTCCCTCTGTTAGATCGAGACCGAGCTGAATTTTTTCGGGCGCCAGAGATTTCTCCAAAGCTTGGGCGTCGGTGTTGGCAACGACGAAATTCACCTCGTCCATCCCAGAGGCGATCATCGTGTTCACCGCATTTCCCCCGCCTCCTCCTACTCCGATGACGCAAAGCTTGGCACGACATTCTCTGGTCTGCTCAAGTTCAAACATCAGATCGCTCATTATTTTCTCCTATTGACTCCGACCATCCAGGGCTCCGGACAGAAATATTAATCACTTGAAAATGCTCGAAAATATTGTCCCTATAGTATTTTTCGCGGACCAGAGAGATCCGTTCCCCCCTCCCGAACCGAACCACCCGCTCCGGCCCCGCCCTTCATCCTGCATTCCAAATATGACGAGTCCAACACCGGTCGAATACATCGGCCCATTGACCATATCAACCAGACCACCGATCCCTCCCGGAGCTCCCTGGCGAACAGGGAGCTGCAGAATTCGTTCTGATAACTCCTCGGTTCCGTACATGATGCTAGCCCCACCTGTCAGCACGACCCCCGCCGGAAGAATATCCTCGAACCCACTCTTCTGGATTTCACGTCGAATAAGAGTGAGCATTTCCTCCATCCGTGGTTCGATGATCTCCGCTAGCATTTGGCGGCTGAGTATCCGAGGAGGCCTTCCTCCCACGCTGGGAACTTCGATTTCCTCATCGTGATCGAGCGTGGAAGCCAGGGCACAGCCAAATTCCTGTTTAATCCTCTCCGCCTGATGATCGGGAGTTCGAAGGCCTATGGCGATGTCCCGCGTAACGTGGTTTCCACCGACCGGAATAACTGCCGAATACTTCAGGGCTCCGTTGCTGATTACTGCGATATCGGCGGTTCCGCTACCAATATCCACAACCGCGACACCCAGATCGCGCTCATCGTCGGTAAGCGCAGCGATGGAGGAGGCCAGAGGCTGAAGAACAAGCTTTTCCACTGCTAGGCCAGCTCGTTCCACGCTCCGGATGATGTTTTGAATAGCAGGAATGGCGCCTGTGACAACATGGACCTTGCACTCAAGCCGCACACCAGCCATTCCGACCGGCTCGGTGATACCTTCTTGATCATCGACGATATATTCCTGCGGAAGAACATGGAGTATTTGATGATCAGCAGCCAAGGTGACAGCGCGGCCCTGCTCGATGACACGTTCAACATCGCTTCTGGAAACTACCTTGTTTTTTATTGCAACGATTCCGTTACTGTTGAAGCTCCGGATGTGCCCTCCCGCTACACCTACAAAAGCGGATCTAATGGGAACACCGCTGATAAACTCCGCCTCCTCAACCGCCACCAGGATGGAGTCGACCGTCTGATCGATATTTACTACTGCGCCGCGGTTAAGTCCTTTCGAAGGATGCTTCCCAAGACCGACAATCTCGAGCGACCCGTCCTCGGCCACCTCCGCCACTATGACGCAGATCTTCGATGTGCCGATGTCGAGTCCCACAAGCACATCGGAGCGTTTCATCATCCTTTCGACCCCCCATCAAATTTAGTTGGCCGAACAATAATCCGGCCCGGAAATGTAAGGACCAATTGCATAGGAGCGACGTGCAGGCCTTGATCATCCAAAAACCGCTTAGCAACAGCATGAAATTTTGCTGCCTGGGCTTCCATATTTTTTTTACTTACGAGCAAATTCATTTTTCCTCCCAAAGCTCGGATCCAAAGATTTCCGTTCTTCGCAGGTTGGGTACCCAAACATTCCCCCTGCCCAAAAGATCTGCCAGAGAAAATAGAAACCGCTTTGTAGGCAAAACTGAAATCCCTCTGGGTGATTCGGTCTCCCGGCCTCCAATTTTCTTTATAGAATCCCTCCAGCAGCGGAAGGCACCGATTAGACTCATTGAGCAGCGGCCCGAGGATAACGCCCTCCTGGTCCACTGCGACTGCGTTTTTTCGATCAATCAGAGCCACGGGCTTGCGCTCTTCGATTTCAATTCGAAGGGTGCTGGGCGGACTGATCCGGATACTCGACCGCCGCACCCACGGATTGGTTTCTATGCGACGGCGAATCTTCTCTAAATCCACATCAAAAAGATTCTTTCCGGGACGAAGGCCAGAAAGTTTTACAAGCATCTCAGGGGAGAGCCTCACGTGCCCTGCGATTTTTACCTCCCCCAGCACAAACCGGGTGCTTGTCATCGCCCATCGGACTGCATGACCCCCAAGTAGGAGAACCTCAGCGAACGCCAAACCCCCGATAGCAGAACAAAACCAGACTCTTGAAGAAGCTCGCTTCGATTTTCTTCCCGAAACAGCTACTTTTTCTCTTAGAGAGGATTTCGCGTTTCGTTCATTTCCATTCGAAACCGCTCTCCTTCCTCTCATCGGCCCAATGCCGAATTCCGGCCGGCTCATTGAATATCCTCCCCAATCACCTGAAGCTCCAAAACGAGATCAACACCTATTCGCTGCTTGGCTTCACGCTTAATCGTATCGACCAAAGAAAGCACGTCAGACGCCTTCGCATCTCCCCGGTTCACGATAAAATTGCCATGAACCAGGCTGATTTCAGCACTGCCAGCCCGGCGGCCCTTGAGACCCAGCGCTTCGATAATTTGACCCGTGCGCGCCCCTGGCGGATTTCGAAAAATAGACCCTGCACAAGGTAATCCCCAAGGCTGGCGCTTTCGGCGAGCCTTTGCATCCATTTGCATAAAAGTGCGTAACTGGTCCTTGTCGCCCCGCACAATGCGCAAAACGACACCCAGAACTAACCCGGGCTCTGGAAAAATAGCGTTTCGATAGCCAAACCGAATATCCTCCGAGGGTAGACTCTCCACCCCTCCCTCCGATAAACGAATCCATCTGACATTTTCCACAACATCTCCAATGAAACGCTCGCTCGTTCCCGCATTCATTGCCACAGCACCTCCAACTGTTCCTGGAACCCCCGCAAGGCACTCCACTCCTTCCCAACCACCTTCGGCTGCGAAGCGAACCAGAGCAGGAATTTTTGCGCCTGCGCCAGCCTCAATGAAGGTCTTGTCTTTAGCTTCTTCCCTCAGTATGAGCTCACGGAAACTTCTCGCGAGAGAGATCACCACCCCTCGGACCCCGCCGTCTCGGACCAGTGTATTCGCACCGCCGCCGAGCACCGTCACAGAAAGACTTCTGGAACGGCATCTTTCGAGCAGTGTCAGGAGTTCTCCTTCGTCTTTCGGCAAGGCAAGCACGTCTGCCGGTCCCCCAACCTGAAACGTCGTATGAGCGGATAGATACTCGTCAAAGCGGACCTCACATTTGAGGTCGCCGAGTATCCCCTTCAAACCACCAACCACAATTCCCCCCATAAAATGAGTGTTCATCCCACATCGCCCGTCTGCCCAAAATTCTTTTGAAGCCTGTCAAATAAATCCTGACCCACTTTCCATACATCCCCCGCCCCAAGAGTAAGGACTAGATCACCCGGCCTCACCTCGAGGAGCAGCTTTTTTACACTCTCTGAATTGGATACCAACTCCACGCAAGAATTTTGGCTATACTCCAAAATACCTTTGGCGATGCAGCCAGAAGTGATTCCTTCGACTGGACTTTCTCCTGCTGCATAAATTGGCAAGACGAAGAGAACGTCAGCATCAGAAAACGCCGTATAAAACGAATTCATTAAATGCTCCGTCCGCGAGAAGCGGTGGGGCTGAAAGGCGACGACCAAGCGGCGGCCAGGCCAGGCCTCGCGAACAGCGCGGAGCGTCACGCGAATTTCTTCGGGGTGGTGGCCATAATCGTCCATAACAAGGACCTCCGAACGCTCTCCCACCCGCTCGAGGCGACGACCGATTCCCTCGAAAATACCGAGCGCCTCCTGCGCTATCTCGAAATGGATATTTAGCTCACAAGCCACAGCCACGGCAGCCAGGGCGTTTTCCGCATTGTGTCGCCCCGGCATGTTGAGCTGAATCTCGCCCAACTCCTCACCGTAGTGCAGAACCGAATAAGTTGCCTTGCCATCTGTGTAGCGGTAATTTTTTCCTGAATAATCAGCTTGGCTAGTAAACCCATAGGTAAAGAAACGCTTTTCAACGTGAGGTATGAGCTCCTGGATGACCGGATGATCCAGGCAAAGAACGGAAAACCCATAGAATGGGACCTTGTTTATGAATTCAAGGAAAGCCCGCTTCAAAGACTTAAAATCCCCGTAAAAATCCAAATGCTCGGGATCGATGTTTGTCACGACTGCAATCGATGGTAGAAGACCTAAGAAAGTTCCGTCGCTTTCGTCTGCTTCGGCGACAAGATAGTCACCCGATCCAAGCCGCGCATTGGCACCGATGGCGTTCAGAAGGCCGCCCACCACCACCGTCGGGTCGAGCTTACCAGCGGCCATGATTGACGCCATTAGCGAGGTCGTTGTGGTTTTCCCGTGCGTCCCGGCAACGGCCACACTGAACTTCATCCGCATCAATTCGGCGAGCATCTCCGCACGCCGGATAACTGGAATTTTTCTTTTTCGTGCCTCTACGATTTCCGCGTTATCCGGAAAAACCGCTGAGCTATAAACAACAACATCCACGTTCTCCACATTTCTCAGGTTATGTCCGACGGTCACATTTGCTCCGAGCCCGCGTAGGCGGGAAAGAACTTCCTTGGGCTGTAATTCCGATCCACTTACCTGATAGCCCAAATTCAAAAGGACCTCGGCAATTCCACACATCCCGGCGCCACCAATACCGATGAAGTGAACCCGACGGGTATGGCGGAGCATCGGATGCCATTTATTCCCAAGTTCAATCATTCCTTCCATACCTCAAAATCGGGCCGTTTTGCGGCAAAGTGCAGTCACCTCGTCCGTTGCATTTTTTCGAGCCACCGCTAAGCCTTTACGTGACATTTCTGCCAACAACGCGCGATTCCCGTTCATCTCCATTAAAATTTTTGCCAGGCCTTCGCCCGTGAGGTCTTCCTGTAAAAGTATTCGAGCCGCACCTCGATCCGCCATGTAACGAGCATTGGCCTCCTGGTGCCTGTGGGCCGAGATGGGTAGTGGAATCAGGAGTGCCGGAAGACCCATAGCCATAAGTTCGCCCACCGTCATCGCGCCCGCCCTGGCTATCGCCAAATGTGCCCAGCGGTATCGCCCGGCCATATCGTAAAGAAATACCTTCACATCCCCCTTGATACCCGTGAGCTCATAGGCCTCACGGATCCGCTCGAGATCCATTTCCCCTGTCTGGTGGACGAATTCAAAATCCTCCCCGGCGGCTCTCAATTGAGGGAGGGCTTCGGCCACCGATTCATTGATGGCATGTGCCCCTTGGCTTCCCCCAAAGACGAGGACTCGGAGTGGACCTTCCCAAAACGGACCCGATCTTGCCCTGCCTTCCTTCATTTCCTTCCTGAGTGGTAGACCTGTCTCTACAACTTTCTCCTGGGAAAAATATTTGGCCGTTCCGGGTAGGCATACGGCTACACGCTTCGCCATTCGTGAGAGCAGGCGGTTGGCAGCCCCGGGCATGGCGTTTTGCTCGAGAAGTACAATGGGCCTTCTTTTGAGCCATGCTGCGATCACTGCAGGAACACTGGCGTATCCGCCTACTCCCAGTACAATATTTGGGTTGAAACGGCTCACGATACCTATCGATTGGATAATTCCGCGTGCGAGGTGCATGGCAGCCAGAAATTTTTGAGCGAAAGAGCGGCCCAAAAGACCAGTGGCCGAAATCGTCTCGAGAGGCAGATTCTCTTTTGGGAGAACACGTGCTTCAATTCCTCGTGTCGTTCCCACGAAAAGTACGTGGTACTCGGAACCGCACCGCAGCCATGCCCGCGCGACGGCAACCCCCGGATACAGGTGACCACCTGTTCCACCGCCCGCGATCAAAAGGCGCATTCTTCTCACCTCCCCCCCCCAGAAGACCATGCGAATCGGAGCCATTGGCCACTCTTGGATTTTGCATCGTCGGAGTTTTTCCGTG
>Ga0315336_1004153_pt1 | contig 17703 bp, 12 predicted proteins | sample ASW5metaG_FD_204512 | JGI IMG/M metagenome (GOLD analysis project Ga0315336, IMG submission 204512) | Ammonia-oxidizing marine archaeal communities from Monterey Bay, California, United States - ASW #5 | ecosystem: Environmental > Aquatic > Marine > Intertidal zone | place: USA: California... | reverse complement strand
GTCCAGCGGCAGGCTGTGCACCTCGGGGATACCGGCCAGGCGCTCGACCCAGAACGGTTTGTATTCGGCGTGGTAATCGCGAAACAGCGGCGAGTTGAACCAGTGCGCGTAGTCGATGAAGGTCAGCGGCGGCTCGCCCCAGTCCAGCGGCTGGCGATTCTGGTAGGCGAGGAAGGCGGTCTTGAGGTCGGCGAACATGTTCTTCACCGACCAGCCATCGGAAATGATGTGGTGCTGGTTGATCAGCAGCACGTGCTCGCGCGCACCCAGGCGCAGCAGGTGCACGCGGGTCAGCTCGCCGCTGGCGAGGTCGAATGGCCGCTCGATTTCCTCGCGCACCCGTTCGGCCACCCGCGCCTCGCGGGCCGACGCCTCCAGCCCGGTGAAGTCTTCGTGGACCAGGGCGAAGCCGCGATGGGCGAAGATCTGCTGCTCGCCCTTGCCTTCGGCGTTGCGCAAAAAGCGCGTGCGCAGGCTGGCGTGGCGCCGCACCAGGGCATCGAAGGCGAACTCCAGCGCCGCCACGTCCAGCTCGCCGTCGAGGCGGAAGAACACCGGCATGTTGTACAGGTGCGAGTGCTCCTGGTATTGCTCGATGAACCACAGCCCGCTCTGCGACGAGGACAGCGGGCCGGCCTCGGCGTGACGCGGCTCGATGGGCGCCTCGAACGCCTGGCGCGCCCGCAGGCAGCGGACGATGGCGTCGCGGTGGTCGCGGATCAGCTGGCCCAGCTCGGGGGTCAGCGCCTCCTTGCTCGACTGCGAGACCAACTGGCCCTGGGCGTTGAGCGCCAGGTGTACGCCTTGCCCGGCGAGCTGCCGGAGCAGACCGATGATGTTGTCGTGCATCTGCTACCTCTCAGGCTGCCAGGGTGGCGCCGCCGTCGACGACGATGTCCTGCAGGGTGATGTGGCTGGCCAGGTCCGAGGCGAGGAACAGCACGGTGTTGGCCACCTCCTCGGGCGTGGCGATCTTCTGCAGCGGGATGCCGAGCTTGAACTGCTCGGGGAAGCCGGCGATGGTCCGCGTCCGGCCGCTGTCGTCGGCCCACATGCCGCGCTGCATGGCGGTATCGGTGGAACCCGGCGACACCAGGTTGCAGCGCACGCCGCAGGTCGCGAGTTCCAGCCCGGCGGTGCGAATCAAGCTGGTCAGCGCGGCCTTGGACGCCGCGTAGGCCGCCATCTGCATGCGCGGCACCCGGGTCGCATTGCTGCTCACCGCCACCACCGCACCGCGGCGCTGCGCCTTGAAACGCGGCAGCAGCTCGCGCAGCAGGTAGAACGGCCCGGACAGGTTGACCCGCAGCGAGTCGTCCCAGTCGGCCAAGCTCAGTTCCTCGATCGCGCCCAGACGCAGGATGCCGGCGACGCTGGCGAGCACGTCGATGCCCTGCCCCGGCGCCAGCAGTTCGGCGCAGGCCCGGTGCACGGCCGCGGCATCGCTGACGTCGAGCACATAGGTGCGGTAGCCGTAGTCACACTCCGGGAAGGCCTGGTCCAGCCCCACCACCTCGCCGCCGAGCCGGGCGAAACCCTCGGCCACCGCGCGGCCGATGCCCTGACCGGCGCCGGTGACCCAGATGTGCCGCCCGTGAAAATCCATCTGCTGTGTCATCCGCATCTCCTCACCAGACCGTTTCCACCTGCGCTTGCCCCTGCCGCAGGCGGCTATCGAGGAAGCGGCAGAAATCCGCCAGACAGGGGTTGTCGAACACGTCCGAGACCTTCACCGCGGTGCCGAACTCGGCGGCCAGGCGGTTGACGATCTGGATGGTCTGCAACGACTGGCCGCCGAGCTCGAAGAAGTTGTCCTGCGCCTGGATGCCGCCGACGCCGAGGATCTGCTGCCAGATGGCGCTGACCCGCTGCTGGGTGGCATCGTCCAGCGCCCGCGTGGTCGCACCCTGCAGGTACTCGGCCTGCAGGCGCTTGCGGTCGAGCTTGTTGCTGCCGGTACGCGGCAGGGCGCGGTAGTGGCGGTAGTCGGTCGGCACCATCGCCGCCGGTAGTACCTGGCCCAGCTCACGGCGAATAGCACGCAGGTCGTCGCAGGGGCCGGCGACGAAGGCCACCAGCCGGCGCAGGCCGCCACCCAGTTCCAGGCCGAGCACGCAGGCTTCGTCGACGCCGTCCAGCGCCAGCAGGCGCGCCTCGACCTCGCCGGGCTGGATGCGGTAGCCGCTGATCTTGAATTCGTTGTCCAGCCGGCCGAGGTAGACCAGTTGGCCATCGACGTGGCGCACGCGGTCGCCGGTGCGGTAGACCGTTTCTTCTTGCGCGCCGATGCGCAGGCGGGCGAAGGCCGCGGAGTCGCTGTTGAGATAACCGTTGGCCAATTGCGGACCGCAGAGCACCAGCTCGCCTTCGGCGGCCGGGCGGTCGCCGCGGTCGAGCACCAGCGTCTGTACCGTCGCCAGCGGCTGGCCGATGGGCAGGCAGGCGGCGCTGGCATCGACCTGCTGCAGGTCGCAGCTGCTGGCGACCACCGTGGCCTCGGTCGGCCCATAGGTGTTGATCAGCCGCAGTTGCGGCCCGGCCACGCGCTGCCAGGCGGCCAGCTGTTCGGGGAATACCGCCTCGCCGCCGATGATCACCGTCTTCAGCCCGGCCGGAATCCGTGCCTGGCCGCTGCGCAGCGCCACCACCCACTCATTCCAGAACGCCGTGGGCAGGTCGACGATGCCGATCGCCTGCTTCTGGAGCCCGTCGACGAAGGCATCGATCGACTGCAGCAGCGCATCGGTACGCAGCACCAGGGTGGCGCCGGCGCTCAGGCTGACGAAGACTTCCTCGATGCTGGCGTCGAAGTTGAACGGCGCGAACTGCAGCATGCGGTCGTCCGCCGTCACGCCGTAGCGCAGCCGCGCCGCCGCACTGAAGTGGTCCAGCGCGCGATGGCTGATCTCCACGCCCTTCGGCGCGCCGGTGGAGCCGGAAGTGAACATCAGGTAGGCCGCCGCCTCGCCGCTGCGCGGCGCATGCCGACGCGTGCTGCTGGCGAGCTGGCCGAGCAGCTGGATCGGTCCGGCGTAGCTGTCCGCCAGGCGATGGCGGTAGGCCGCCTCGGTGATCACCAGCGCCAGTTCTGCACTGGCGCAGATCAGTCGCTGCCGCTCGGCCGGCTGCTCGGCATCCAGTGGCACATAGACGGCGCCCGCCAGCAGCACACCGAGCTGGGCGACGATCGCCTCGGGCGAGCGCGCGAGCATCACCCCGACCCGCTCGCCGGGCCGCACACCCTGCTCCGCCAGCGCCGCGGCGATCTCCTCGGCACGCGCCAGCAGCGCGGCATAGTTCAGCCGGCGCTCGCCCTGGCACAGCGCGATGCGTTCCGGCTGGCGCGCAGCATGGTTGCGGATCGCCGCCAGCACGCTGGGCACCTCGCCCAGCTGCGCCTGTTCCGCGGCCGGCGCGTTCAGGCGCTGGCGAAATCGGTAGTCGGCCATCCAGGCCTCGAGCAGCCTGTCGCGCGGCGTCTCGGGTTTCGCCAGCCAGCGGCCGAGCAGCTCGAACAGTTCTTCCTGCAGCGCCTGCAGGTGCGCGGCGCTGTAGCAGGCCGGGTTGGCGTCGTAGTCCAGCTGCGGAATGCCGTCGGCGCCGACCTGCACCTCCAGGGTCAGGTCCTCCACCGGCCCGGCGCTGAGGTTCAGCGTGCGCGCCGGCAGCTCGCCGTAGGCCAGCGGGCGATCGAACGGCATGATGTTGACCAGCGGGCCGAACAGCCGCTGCTCGCCGCCGACGCGACCGAGGTCGCGGCGCAGCGCTTCGTAGCGGTAATGCTGGTGCTTGCGGCTGCCACGGCGCAGCTTGGCGATGCTCCGGGCGCTGGCGATCAGGTCGGCGCCAGCGTCCGTTTCCAGGCACAGCGGGGCGATGTTCATCTGCATGCAGGGCACGTTGAACGCGGCCGAACCGATGCGGTTCATCACCATCAGCCCGAATACCTGGGCATCGCTGCCGCTGACCTGGCGCAGCTGGGCACTGAGCCCGGCCAGCAGCAGATCGGCCCAGCCGACGCCATGGGCTTGGGCGGTGGTGTTCAGCGCCTGCCACAACGGTGCCGGAAAGCGCGCGCCGTGGCGCACGAAAGTCGCCGAGATCGGCGCGCTGCGCTCGCTGAAACTGACCGGCGCTGGCAGCCGCGAGTAGGTCTCCAGCCAGTAGCCGCGCGCGGCGGCAGTTCGCCCCTGGGCGTCGCGCGCGGCATCCTCGGCGAGCACCTCGGCGTAGCGGCCGAAGCCGCAGGCCGGCGCCGGCTCGCCGCGCACGGCGGCGCTGTAGAGTTCGGCGATGCGCTGGTAGAGCAGGTTGGTGCCGTAGCCGTCGAGGGCGATGTGGTGCACGCAGCTGTAGAGGAAATCCTGCCCGGCGGCCTGCAGCAGCACGAAGCGGCAGGCCAGCTCGCGCTCCAGGTCGAACGGCTGGCGGAGATCGGCCAGCGCCCAGTCGCGCACCCAGGCCTCGGCATCGGCGCACGCCGGTACGTCCAGCTGCGCCACGTCCAGCGGCAGTTCGCAGGGTTCGAAGAGCACCGCCTCGCCGTCGACGACATAGCGCCCGGCCAGCGCCTCGCATTCGCCCACCGCCTGTCGCACGGCGGCGATCAGCAGCGGCGCCTGCGCCTTGCCGGCAAAGGCGATGCATTCGGCGGTGTTGAACATGGCACGGTCTTCGTTGAGCAGGTAGCCGTACCAGAGGCCCTGCTGCGCATTGCCCAGCGGCCTCATGCGGCACCTCCGTGCTGCTGGATCTGCGCCCACCAGCCGTTGAGGGTCGGTGTCTTGGCCAGGTCGGTGAAGCTCAGCTCCAGCCCCTGCTCGCGCCATTCGCTGAGCAGCGCCATCACCTGGATCGAGTCCAGACCGTAGTCCAGCAGGTTCTCGTCGGGGTCGAACGGTTCGTCGATCTCGTCGAGCATGCCCAGCAGGCGTGTCTGCAGTACCTCGCGGGTCAGCGCCAGGCGCGACGGGCGACCCAGCTCGAGCACCTCGCGGCACTCGATCACCCGGCCGCAGCGGGTGGCCACGTAGTTCAGCGCCATCTGGTGGTCGGTCTGGCTGAAATCGGCGATGCCGTCGGCCAGCAGGAACGGCTGGATGTCGCGCATGAAGGCGTCGCAGGCGGTCATCAGGCAGCCGATGTGGCCGTAAATGCCGCCGATGATCAGTTGGTCGCGGCCCAGTTCGCGCAGCATGTGCTCCAGTGGCGAACGCTGGAAGGCGCTGTAGCGCCATTTGACCAGCACCGTGTCGTCCGCCGCCGGCGCGAGACCGGCGACGATGCCCTGACGCGCCGGGTGCAGGGTGATGCCGGGACCCCACATGTCGTTGAGCAGCGCTCGCTCGCCGGCGGCCTGCTGGCCGGGCTGGGCGGTGTAGACCAGCGGAATGCCCAGCGCCTTGCAGCGCTCGCGCACGGCGGCCAGGCGCTCGACCAGCGCGGTGACGAAGGGGCTGTCCGCGCCCCAGAAATCGCAGAAATAGTCCTGCATGTCGTGAATCAGCAGCACCGCGCGGCCGGGTTCGACCGGCCACTGGACTTTGTTCACCGCCCATTCGGTCGGCAGTGCGTAAGGCGTGAGAGAAGGAATAGCCATGATGCGAAGTCCTTATTCGGTAACGGTCAATCGTTCGGCGAGGTGGCGGCGCAGGCGGGTCTTGTCCACCTTGCCCACCGCCGTCATGGGCAGTGCGGCAACCCGCTCGATGCGGTCCGGCAGCTTGTAGTCGGCGAGCCCAAGGCCACGCAGGTATCTGCGCAGGGCGACACCCTTGAGCGCCGGGTCGGCGCTGACGACGAAGGCACAGCTCTTCTCGCCCATCGTCTCGTCAGGCATGGATACCAGCGCGGCATGGGTAACGGCCGGATGCGCCATGAGCAGGTTTTCCACCTCTTCGGCGGCGATCTTTTCGCCGCCGCGGTTGATCTGGTCCTTGATCCGCCCGACCACCACCAGGTAGCCGTCCGCGCGCAACTGCACCAGGTCGCCGGAGCGGTAGAAGCCCTCGGCATCGAAGGCCTGGGCGTTGTGTTCGGGGCTCTGGAAATAGCCGCGGATGGTGTAGGGGCCGCGGGTCAGCAGCGCGCCGGTCTGCCCCGGCGCCACCGGACGGCCGTCGCGGTCGACCACCCTGACTTCGTCGTCCGGGCTCATCGGCCGCCCCTGGGTCAGGTAGACGTGCGCGTCGTCATCGTCCAGGCGGGTGTAGTTGACCAACCCCTCGGCCATGCCGAACACCTGTTGCAGGCGACAACCGAGCACCTGCGGAATGCGTCGGGCCTGCGCGTCCGGCAACCGGGCGCCGCCGACCTGCAGCAGCCGCAGCGACGCCAGTTCGGTCTCGTGGCCGGGCGCCGCCTGCAGCCACAGCGACAGCGCCGGCGGTACCAGCGCGGCGACGTCGACCCGCTGCGCGGCGATCAGCGGGAAACAGCTGGCCGGCCCCGGATCCGCCGCCAGCACCACGCGCCCACCGGCGACGAACACGCCCAGCGCGCCCGGCGAGCTGAGCGGGAAGTTGTGCGCCGCCGGCAATGCGCAGAGGTAGCGGGTATCGCGGTCGAAGCCGCAAAGCTCCACGCTGCGGCGCACGCTGTAGTAGTAGTCGTCGTGGGTACGCGGGATCAGCTTCGGCGTGCCGGTGCTGCCGCCGGAGAGCTGGAAGAAGGCCACCTCGTCCGCCGGCGTCGGCGCGAAATCGCGCTCGGCCGCGACCGGCTGCAGCCAGGCCGCCAGGCTGCGCTGCGCCTGGCCATCGGCGTACAGCAACGGCGTGTCGAGCTCCGGTACCCGTTGCTGCAGCTCGGCGAGAAACAGGTCGTCGTTCTGGAACAGCGGGTGCAGGCGGCTGGCGATCAGCAGGCGCGGGCGGATCTGCTCGGCATAGGCATGCAACTCCAACCGGCTGTGGCTGAACAGCGCGTTGACCGGTGCGATCCCGGCCTTGAGCAGAGCGAAGAAGACGATGTACAGCTCGGCCTGGTTGCCCAGCTGCACCAGCGCCCGATCGCCCTGGCCGAGGCCGTGGTTGGCCAGGCGCTGCGCGAGGTTGCTGGACAGCGCATCCAGCTCGGCGTAGCTCAGCTGGCGCTCGCCACAGACCACGGCGACGGCGTCCGGCTGCGTTTCGACCTGAACCGCGAGCATGTGGCTGAGCGGCTCGCCGATCCAGTAGCCGGCCTGCCGATAACGCTCGGCGAACGCGGCGGGCCAGCGGGTGAAGGGAATCAGGCTCACACCGCCTCCTTGTCGAGGCCGAAGGCGGCGAGCATGGTGCCAAGCTTGGTGCCGGTCTCGCGCCACTCCGCTTCCGGGCAGGAGGCGCTGACCAGGCCGGCGCCGGCGAACAGACGCACGCGGGTCTGCTGGATGATGCCGCAGCGGATCACCACCGCCCACTCGCCGTTGCCGGCGGCATCGCACCAACCGACGATGCCGCCGAACACGCCCCGGTCGAACGGCTCCAGCTCGGTGATAACCTGCTTCGCCGCGGCGGTGGGAAAGCCGCACAGCGCCGGCGTCGGGTGCAGCCGACAGGCCAGGCGCAGCGCGGACAGATCGTCCTCCAGCTCACCTTCGATCTGGGTGGACAGATGCCAAAGCCTCGCGGTCTTGAGCAGCGTCGGTGCCAGCGGGATGCTCAGGCTGCGACACATCGGGCGCAGCTGGCCGGCCAGCTCCTCGATGACCAGGCGGTGCTCGTGCTGGTCCTTGGCCGAATCCAGCAGTCCTCGCGCCGCCCACTCGTCCACCAGCGGATCGTCGGAGCGCTTGGCCGAACCGGCCAGCGGGTTGCTGGCAAACGCCCGGCCGCGCTTGCGCAGTAGCAATTCGGGGCTGGCACCGATCAGCACGCCATCATCGGGCAGCTCGACGGCGAAGTGATAGGCCTCGGGATTCTGCTGACGCAGGCCCTGGAAGATCGTCTGCGCGCATGGTGGCTCGTCGAACTCCAGCTGCAACAGCCGCGACAGCACCGCCTTGTCGATACGGCCGGCGCGCAGCAGGTCCAGCGCCTGGTTGACTGCCTGGCGAAAACCATCGCGGCCCGGCTGTTCGACACAACTGCGTGCCGTGCCACAAGGCAGGCCGCAGATCGACGTCGGCGGCGACGCCGGCTGCAGGAAGGCCAGATGCCGCGGGATGAACAGCTGCGACGGCTGCCACTTGTCGAAGGGAATCACGCCGACCACGGCGGGATTGCTCAGCCCCGCCGCGCGCGCCTCGCCCAAGGCCCGCTGCACGCTACGTTCGAGCGCCTGGCCGTCCTCCTCGGCGGGCGTCGCCAGCGTGGCGAAACAGCCATTGGCCTCGACCCCGCCCGACGGCGAATAGAAACGGAAACTGGGAGCGAATATGCGGCTCCGATGGGAGCCAGAGGGTACAGCGTGAGCCCATGCGTTCACCGCGACCTCCTTTCAGTAAACTTAATCAGAATTATTATCATTTGCGATCGAGGCAGCGAATTTAGCCAGACGCAGTAGATGCGTCAAATTATTTCGAGACGTTTTGCGCAGCCGATTGAAGTGTCAAATAGCCATCAGTGAAGACCGCTAGGTACCGAACTTCTGCAGCCTGTCATCGTCGAAACGGCTTCCAGCAAGTGGCAAACGGAGCCGAAATGCGGTCGAAACGGGACGAGAAACCAATGGCGCCGAGCGCCCTGCCCCGAGCAGGAAAGCGCTCTGCGCGACGTGACGGATATCTGCGCACCGGAGTCGTCGCGCTGCTGGCGACGACCATTGCCCTGCCCGCCTTCGCAACGAACGGCTCACTCGCCGAGCGTGACGCGCAGAACAAGCGCCTGAGCGCACAGCTGATGGCGGAGACGAATCGGCTGTCGGCCGCGCCGACGGCGAAGTACAACCACATCATCACCTACGGCCAGTCGCTCGCCTCGGCAGCCGAAGGCTGGCCGGCGCTATCCAGCCAGCCGCGCTACGACAACCTCATGCTCGGCCAGGCGGTACGCTCGGCGACCTACAGCGGCGCCACGTTCAAGCCAGTCGGCGAGGCCGCCTTCACCCCTCTGCGGGCGGTGGTGCAGCAGAAGAGCAACGCGGCCGTCGTGCTCGATGCGGACAAGGTCGGCAAGCTGGCGCCGCAGGCGCAGGAAGAAGGCGAATCGGTGGAAGTCGGCGCGCTGAACATGGCACGCCGGCTCTATCTGCATCACCTCGGTCGCGACACCGACCCCGAACACCTGTTCGTCGCCAGCAATGCCTCGACTTCCGGCCGCTCGATCGCCCAGCTGTCGAAGAAAGGCGGCACCCACGAATACCGGCGGGTGGCGCAGGCCATGGACCAGGCCAAGGCCCTCGCCGATGCCGAGAACGCCAGCTACGCCGTCAGCGCCTTCTTCTGGTTGCAGGGCGAATTCGACTACTCGCACACCAATGGCGGCGTCAACGACAAGGCCCGCTACAAGCGGCTGTTGCGCCAGCTGCGCGACGACCTCTACGCGGACACCCAGGCCATCAGCGGACAGGAGCAGATGCCGGCCTTCTTCAGCTACCAGACCGACGCCAAATCCTCGGTGAAGGACGGCTCGCTCGCCATCGGCATGGCGCAATGGGAGCTGGCCCAGGAAGAACCCGGCTGGTACCTGGTCGGCCCGGTCTACCCCTACACCGACAAGGGCGTGCACCTGTCGGCGAACGGCTATCGCTGGTTCGGCCAGATGCTCGGCAAGGTCTACCATCGCGTCGTCATCGAGCGTAAGGGCTGGACCCCACTCGCACCGCGCCAGGCCACGGCGGACGGCCGCGACGTCTTGATCGACTACTACGTACCGCACCCGCCGCTAGAGTTCGACCAGCCGTACATCGGCCACCAGGCCCGCGACGTGGAGAACAAGGGTTTCGTGCTGCATGACGACCAGGGCGAAGTCCCCATCGAAGCCGTCGAAATCGCCGCCGATACCGTGGTGCGGCTGCGCGCCGGTCGCGAGCTCAGTGGCCAACCGCGCATCAGCTACGCCAGTCACCAGGTCGGCGGCGCCGGCCAGCTGCGCGACAGCGACCCGATGCACGCCGACGCCACCTACGAATACCTGCCCGACCTCATGCCTGCCGAAGCCAACATCAAGGCACTGGTGCACCAGCCCTACCCGCTGCACAACTGGAGCATCGCCTTCGATATCGAGGTGGATGCTGAGCGCTGAGGTCAGGACATCTTGGTGCCTGCGGACCGGCAACCTCCTCTCAGCCCAGCGCCTGACCAAGCTTGCGCTACGCCTGGCCGTGCCAAATCAGTTCTGCTGCCGCTCGTGAGTACGGGCGGCCGTACCCGATCGATGGTCTGAATCGATTCCCTTCTGCGCACTTGTTCCACTTGTTCTAACCGTGGCAGCGCCGGCTGCGCCGCGTTGGGACGGTGTGGCCCGGTGCGCACCATCGGCGGGCGCCATAGCGCTGGGCAGCCGCCTGATCGATTGGTCAGTCGCAGGCCGAAATCCATTCTCAAAACAGGAACATAGTCCCGATCCGCGGAGTTCTGGCACAGCCGGTGCACCTTCAAAAGCAGGCGTCATGCCCTGTTAGTACAAGTTGCTCAACCGCCAAGGTGAAGACAAATGGACAACCGGAATAGCCTGCTTGCGACCTCGTTACTCGGATCGGTATTGCTGTTCAGCGGCCCGCTGGCGGCGGAAACCATCCGCATCGGAATCGGCCATCAGAGCATGGTCACCAACACCGTCTCCGGCGGCATCGTGCTGGAGAAGCTCGACCTGTTGAACAAGCACCTGCCGCACACGGGCAAGTATGCGGACGCCGACTACCGGATCGAGTTTCGCGACTACGATTCCGGCCCGCCGATCACCAACCAGATGCTTGCCGGCAAGCTCGACTTCGGCGTCATGGGCGACTACCCGCTGATCGTCAATGGCGCCAAGTTCCAGGCCACCGGCAAGCAGCAGACGCGCTTCATCGCGGTGACCGGCTACAACCTCAAGGGCACCGGCAACGGCATCGTGGTGCCCAAGGACTCACCCGTGCAGTCGCTCGCCGACCTCGCCGGCAAGAGCCTTTCCACCCCGGTCGGCAGTGCGGCCTGGGGCATGACGCTGAAGGTGCTGCGCGACGCCGGACTGTCCGACAAGGTGACGTTGGTCAACCAGAGCCCACCGGTGGGCGCGGCGAACATTGCCGCCGGCAAGATCGACGCGCATGCCGACTTCTGCCCCTGGTCCGAGATCATGGAGTTCCGCGGCACCGCACGGAAGATCTACGACGGCAGCGAGGCCGGCATCCCCACCTTCCACGGCATCGTGGTGCGCGACGACTTCGCCCGGCAGTACCCCGAGGTGGTCGAGGGCGTGCTCAAGGCCACCCTGGCCGCGCAGCAATGGATCAGTGACGACCCGCGGCGCGCCGCGGAAAAGGTCGCCGAGTGGACCGGCGTGGAGAAGGAAGTGCTGTACCTGTATTTCAGCCAGGGCGGCATTTCGACCATGGAGGCGAGCATCAAGCCGCAGTGGGTCGAGGCGATGAAATACGACCACGCCCTGCTGCAGCAGGAAATGCAGATTCCCGATCTGGATTTCGCCGCCTGGATCGACGACCGCTACCTGAAGAAGGCCTACGCCGACCTGGGCCTGGACTACGCCGCGGCCGTCACCAGCGTGGTCAGCCCGACGCCACGCGCCGCCGGGCGCAAACCGGCGGAAATCTGGTTCGCCGAGCAGGGCATCGTCGCCTACGACAGCACCGCCGCCATGCTCGCCGCCGAAGCCGACGCCGAGGCATCGGGCAAAGCCATCAACGCCACCTACGTCTACGACAACCTCACGGGCCTGAAGCTGTTCGGCAAGACGGCCTACCTGGTCAAGGACGCCAGCGGCGAGGTGCTGGCCTTCATGAAGAAAAGCGACTCGGAGCAGCACATCGCCCAGCACGGCGGCAGCACCCTGCTGACCGGCGCCCCCGTGGCGATGCTGGACTGAGCCCCTGTGCGGCCCGTGCCACGGGCCGCGCCTCAAGCCGAGGAGTGACCGCATGAGCGTCAAACCGACCCCCCTGTTCGATAGCGAACCGGCAACGCCAGAAGCCGACCGGCCGCTGCTGACCGCTGCGCCGGCGCCCCAGCCAGCGCCGGTTGCCGCCACCTCCGCCCCGCGCCGCCTGCCGCCGATGGCCGGGCGTTACCTGGTGCGCGTGCTGGCGCTGCTGGGAGCCTTGCTGATCTGGCATCTGGCGACCGCCACGGGCTTCAACCTGTTCATCAATTTCGAGAACGTGCCGGCACCGCTGCTGGTGGGCCAGACGCTGATCCAGCAGCTGGGCAGCAGCGAGTTCTACCTGCACATCGTCCACAGCCTGGAACGCATCGCGCTGGCCTATGCCTACGCCGTAGTGCTCGGCGTCCTGTGCGGCGTGCTGATCGGCCGTTCGCGCTGGGCCGAAGACATCCTGCTGCCCTACATCGAGCTGTTCCGGCCGATTCCGGCGGTGGCCTGGATTCCGCTGGCGATCCTGATGCTACCGACCGAGCAGTCGAGCATCGTCTTCATCACCTTTCTCGGCGCCTTCTTCCCCATCGTGCTGAACACCGTGCACGGCGTGGAGCAGACGCCGGACGTCCTGGTGCGTGCCGCCCGCAGCCTGGGCGCCAGCAACCGGGCGATCCTCTGGCACGTGGTGATCCCCGGCGCGATGCCGAGCATCGTCGCAGGCCTGGCGATCGGCATGGGCGTAGCCTGGTTCTCGCTGCTGGCCGGAGAAATCATCAGCGGCCAATACGGCATCGGCTACTTCACCTGGACCAGCTACACCCTGGTCAAGTACCCGGAAATCATCATCGGCATGCTCACCATTGGCGGGCTCGGCACGCTCTGCACGCTGCTCGTGCGTAAGGCCTGCGTGCCGCTGCTGCGCTGGCAGCAGCAGGGGGGCCGGTCATGAATGCGATCGTCTCCGACAACCGCCTCGCCGTGCTCGACCACAGCCGGCTGCGCGCCAAGGCCGCGGCCAAGGGCGACGGGCGCGGCCATGTCAGCGTGCGTGCGCTGTCCATCGAATTCGACCACGCCGGCGGCAAGCGCGCCGCGGTGCAACAGGCCAGCCTGGAGATTCGCCCCGGCGAGTTCGTCTGCCTGCTCGGCCCCTCGGGCTGCGGCAAGTCGACCCTGATGAACGCCATCGCCGGCTTCGTCAAACCCACCCGCGGCGAGCTGACCGTCGACGGTCAGCCCATCGCCGGACCCGGCCCGGACCGCGGCATGGTGTTCCAGCAGCACTCGCTGTTCCCCTGGAAGACGGTGCGCGAGAACGTCGCCTTCGGCCCGCTGATGGCCGGCGCTTCACGTAACGAAGCCACCGGCGTGGCGCGCACCTTCCTTTCGCTGGTGGGGCTCGCCGCCTTCGAGGACGCCTATCCCGGCACGCTGTCCGGCGGCATGCAGCAGCGTGTCGGCATCGCCCGCGCGCTGGCCAATTATCCCAGCGTGCTGCTGATGGACGAGCCGTTCGGCGCACTGGACGCGCAGACCCGGATCATGATGCAGGAGAACCTGCTGGAGATCTGGCGCGAGTTCAAGAACACCGTGGTGTTCGTCACCCACGACATCGACGAGGCGGTGTTCCTCTCCGACCGCATCGTGGTGATGAGCGCCAGCCCCGGACGGATCATCGCCGACATCCGCGTCGAGCTGACGCGACCGCGCGAGCAGAGCCTGCTCACCGACCCTGCCTTCATCGACTACAAGCGCCAGTGCCTGGACCTGATCCGCCAGGAAACCCTGCGCGCCTTCCAACAGCAGAACGGAGGCTGAGCCATGCAGATTCGTCCCTTGCCTGCGCCCACGCTCGACATGACCTGTCATGACAGGCTGGAGCCACGCCCATGAGCCGCCTCGAACCGCTCGCCCCAGGTCAGTCGCCACTGCCGCTGTACGTGCAGATCCGCGACACCCTCAGACGCAAGATCCTCGAAGGCGACTATGCCGTGCATGAACGGCTGCCCTCGGAAAACGAGCTGATGACCGCCTTCGGCGTCAGCCGCATCACCATCCGCCAAGCGCTGCGCGACCTGCACAACGAGGGGTTGGTGTTCAGCGCCCAGGGCAAGGGCACCTACGTCAGCAAGCCCAAGGCAGTGCAGAACGTGCAGCGCCTGCAGGGCTTCGGCGAGGCCATGGCCGCCCAGGGCTACGAAGCGACCGCACGGCTGCTGTCGATTCAGGAGCGCAAGCCGCCCAAGCCGGCAGCCGCCGCGCTGAACCTCGCGCCCGGTGCGGACGTGGTCGAGGTCAAGCGCGTGCGCTTTCTCAACCGCGCCCCGGTATGCCTGGAGCACAGCTACTTCCCGCTGGACATCGGCCAGCGGCTGTTCGGCCTGGACCTGTCCGGCGACATCTTCCCGCTGCTGGAGAACCGCTTCGGCATCGGCCTCGGCCATGCCGCCATCGGCCTCGACGCCACCCTGGCCGACGACGAACACCAGCCCTACCTCGGCCTCAAGGCCGGTGAACCCATCCTGCGCGTCGAGCGGCTGACCCATGACCGCAGCGGTCGGCCGATCGATTTCGAATACCTGTGCTACCGCGGCGACGCCTTCAAGTACCAGTTCCGGGTCGACCGGAAATAGAGGAGACCACCATGACCACGATTCACGACATTCCCGTCATCGAAACCGACGTACTAGTGATCGGCGGTGGCACCGCCGGGCCGATGGCCGCCGTCACCGTCAAGGAGCAGGACCCGACGCTCAAGGTGCTGCTGCTGGAGAAGGCCAACGTCAAGCGCTCCGGGGCGATCTCCATGGGCATGGACGGCCTGAACAACGCGGTCGTGCCCGGCCACGCCACGCCCGAGCAGTACGTCAAGGAAATCACCATCGCCAACGACGGCATCGTTCACCAGCCGGCGCTGATGGCCTACGCCACGCGCTCGTTCTCGATGATCGAGCAGCTCGACGCCTGGGGCGTGCATTTCCAGAAGGACGAGACCGGCGACTACGACATGAAGAAGGTCCACCACCTCGGCACCTACGTGCTGCCGATGCCGGAGGGCCACAACGTCAAGAAGATCCTCTACCGCCGCCTGCGCCGGGTGCGCGTGGACATCGAGAACCGCTTCATCGCCACCCGCCTGCTGAAGGACTCGGACGGCAACATCGCCGGCATGATCGGGGTGAACACCCGCACCGCCGAGCCGATCATCATCCGCGCCAAGGCGGTGATCATGGCGACCGGTGCCGCCGGGCGCATCGGCCTGCCGAACTCGGGTTATCTGTTCGGCACCTACGAGAACCCGGCCAACTGTGGCGACGGCCACGCCATGGCCTACCACGCCGGTGCGGACCTGGCCAACCTCGAGTGCTTCCAGGTCAACCCGCTGCTCAAGGACTACAACGGCCCGGCCTGTGCCTATGTCACCGGCCCGCTCGGCGGCTTCACCGCCAACGCCTACGGCGAGCGCTTCATCGAGTGCGACTACTGGTCCGGGCAGATGATGCTGGAGTTCTTCAAGGAGCTCGAATCCGGCACCGGCCCGGTGTTCCTCAAGCTCGACCACCTGGCCGAGGAAACGATTCAAGAGATCGAGACCGTCCTGCACACCAACGAGCGGCCCTCGCGTGGGCGCTTTCACGAAGGCCGGCATATCGACTACCGCCAGCGCATGGTGGAAATGCACATCTCCGAGATCGGTTTCTGCTCGGGCCACTCGGCTTCGGGCGTGTGGACCGACGAGACCGGCGCGACCACCGTGCCCGGGCTGTTCTGCGCCGGCGACATGGCTTCGGTGCCGCACAACTACATGCTCGGCGCCTTCGTCTACGGGCAGATCTGCGGCGAGAGCGCAGCGGCCTTCGTCAAGGACCGCGCCGAACCCCAGCTGGACGAAGCCTTCATCGCTGCCGAACTCGCCCGCATCCAGGCACCGCTGAACGTCACCGACGGCATCCCGCCGGAACAGATGGAATACAAGGTCCGCCGCCTGGTGAACGACTACCTGCAGCCGCCGAAGGTGACCAAGAAGATGGAGATCGGCCTGGAACGCATCCTCGCCGTGCGCGAGGACGTCCCACGGCTGGCCGCCGCCGACCCGCACGAACTGCTCCGTGCGCTGGAAGTGCAGTCGATCATCGACTGTGCCGAGATGGCCGCCCGCGCCTCGCTGTACCGCACCGAGTCGCGCTGGGGGCTGTACCACTACCGCGTCGACCACCCCGAGCAGAACAGCGCCGAGTGGTTCTGCCACACCCGCCTGTTCAAGGACGCCAACGGCCAGATGGCCCACGGCAAGCGACCCATCGCCGACTACATCGTGCCGCTCGGCGAAGAGAAGGACGCCTACAACCGCCTGCGCGTGAAGAAGGCCGCCAATGCCTGACCGTGGGGGCGAACTCGTTCGCCCAACACCTGATGCCATGGGCGAATGAATTCGCCCCTACAGGCCGGCAGCGAGCCGACCGTACCGAGGAGATCAACCATGCCCGTCGCCACCCACCGTTCCGCCGTCCCGGTCATCGTGGACGAAGAAAAATGCATCGCCGAAAAGGGCTGCCGTGTCTGCATCGACGTCTGCCCGCTGGACGTCCTGTGGATCAACCCGGACACCGGCAAGGCGCACATGAAGTACGACGAATGCTGGTACTGCATGCCCTGCGAGGCGGACTGCCCGACCGATGCGGTGAAAGTTAACATTCCCTATCTGCTGCGCTGAGGGCCGACCGATGAAAACCTACGACGACCCACTGCTGCAGGACATCGCCACCAATCTGGCCTCGAGCGACCCCGGCATCCGCCGCGTGGCGGTGCTCGAGCTGGTCGACAGCGGCGAACCGGAAGCCGCCGAGCTGCTGATCCTGGCGCTGAACGACCCGGACCCGTCGGTGCGCCAGGAAGCAGCCAAGGTGGTCGACGAGTTCGACGCCGCCGACATCGCCGACGCCCTGATCGCCGCCCTGCAGGACAGCGACGAGGTGGTGCGCAACGCCGCCGCCCATGCGCTGGCGGACCTGAAGGACCCCGCCGCCGCGCTGCCGTTGCTCGAAGCCTTGGCCGGCAGCGACGATCCCTTCGTCGTCGCCGGCATCCTCCGGGCGCTCAAGCCGCTGCGCCATCCGCAGGCGCAGGTGCCGGCCCTGGCGCGGATGCAGCACGCCGACCCGGGCGTGCGCCGCGAAGCGGTGGCGGTGATCGGCTGGCTCAAGCAGCCAGCGAATCTGCCGGCGCTGATCGAGCGGGCGCAGCACGACGACGATGCCGACGTCCGCCGCGCCGCCACCGGCGCGCTGGTCTATGCCGCGCCCGAACAGGTCGGCCCGGCACTGATCGGCATCCTGCGCGACCCACACTGGCAGGTGCGCGTCGAAGCCGCGGTGAGCATCGGCAAGCTCGACTACCAGGCCGCGCTGCAGCCCCTGGTCGAGGCCACGCACGACGGTTTCTGGCAGGTCCGGGAAAAGGCCGTCGATGCGCTCGGCAAGCTCGGTGCGGTGGGTGCGATCCCTGCCCTCGGCGTCTGCGCCCGCGACCCGATGAGCAACCTGCGCAAGGCCGCCATCGGCGCGCTGGGCGCCATCGCACACAACGATGGCCGCCCCTTCGTCGAACTGGCCATGGACGACCCCGACCCGGACGTGCGCAAGCTGGCGCGCTGGGCCATGTCCAAGCTCGACGCCGCGGCCTGATGGACCCACGCCGCAACGCCGCAGCCCGGGCCGCACACCGACTGCCCCTCTCCCCGCCGCGG
>Ga0315336_1004152_pt1 | contig 17712 bp, 19 predicted proteins | sample ASW5metaG_FD_204512 | JGI IMG/M metagenome (GOLD analysis project Ga0315336, IMG submission 204512) | Ammonia-oxidizing marine archaeal communities from Monterey Bay, California, United States - ASW #5 | ecosystem: Environmental > Aquatic > Marine > Intertidal zone | place: USA: California... | reverse complement strand
TCGGGTGGATTTGGCTCGGCGCCATGAACATGGCGCTCGGCGCTGCCCTGTCGCTGAGCGACCGGCGGCTCAGGGTCGGCGTGCCGGCCCGGCGCCGGGTGCAAATGCAAGCGGCGGAATAGGCAATGACGGACTCTGACAACGCAGAGGCCGAAGCGCCGGCCGCTGCCGGCGGCCGCACACGCCGGCTGTCGTTCGCGTTGCTGCCGCTCGTCGCCGCTATTGTCGTCGGCATCTTTTTGTTCCGCGGTCTGTCGCTCGACCCGCGCAACATTCCCTCCGCGCTGATCGACAAGCCGGTGCCCGATTTCCAACTCGCTGCGTTGCCTGACCGACCGCCCGGCCTGACTGCCGGCGATCTCAAAGGCAATGTTGCCCTGGTCAACGTGTTTGCGTCCTGGTGCGTCGCTTGCCGCGCCGAGCATCCGTTGCTGATGGAATTGAAACGCCGCGGCGTGGTTGCCTTGCACGGGTTGAACTACAAGGACCGGCCCGGCGACGCCCTGGAATGGCTCGGCCGCTATGGCGACCCTTATGAGCGCATCGGCGCCGACCGTGACGGCCGGGTCGGCATCGATTTCGGCGTCTACGGCGTGCCGGAAACCTTTATCATCGACAAGAACGGCACGATCGTCGAAAAAATCATCGGCCCGATCAACGAGACCATCCTGAAAGAGAAGCTGCTGCCACTGATCGCGGAACTCGACCGATGAAGGTCGTCGCCGTGGCCAGCCTGCTGGCGCTGATGGTGGCGATCGCGCCGGCCTGGGCGGTCTTCACCGATCCGCCGCTCGCCGATGCGGCCGCCGAGGCACGGGCCCAGCGCCTGATGCAGGATCTGCGTTGCCTGGTCTGTCAGAATCAGTCGATCCGGGATTCCAACGCCTCCTTGGCGCGCGATCTGCGTGTTGTTGTGCGCGAGCGCATCGGCGCCGGCGACAGCGACGGACAGGCCATGGCTTATATCGTCAACCGCTACGGCGATTGGGTCCTGCTCGACCCACCGTTCAAGCTCGCGACCCTGGGGCTCTGGATCGGGCCGTTCGTGCTGCTGCTGTTGGCCGGTTTGGGGGTGGTCGTCATTATGCGGCGCCGACGCCGGCAACCGGCCGCCGCGCCGCCGCCGTTGAGCGCCCGGGAACGGGCCCGGCTGTCCGACCTTCTCGACGAGACGGAGTGAACGGCCTTGGCTCTGTGGTCGGTGTTTTTCATCCTGACGATGACCAGCGTGCTCGCGGTTCTGGGGCCGGTGTTGTGGCGTCACCGGGCGCGTGGCGACGACACGGACAAGGAACTTGCCGTCTACCGCCAGCAACTGCAGGAAATTGCGAGTGACCTTGACGCCGGCACCTTGACCGCCGAGGAAGCCGGTGCCGCCCGCCTCGAAATCGAGCGCCGGTTGTTGCGCGCTTCGGATCGGCCGCGCGCAGCGGCGGCCATCCAGGGCGGGCCGAAGCGCTATGTGCCGGCCTTCGTCGTCGCCGTCGCCGCGCCGGTGCTGGCCGCCCTGCTCTATAACCTGCTCGGCCGTCCGGATTTGCCGGCTCAGCCGATGGCTGACCGCGTCGCCGTGCTGTCGGCACCGGCGGCACCGGCGGCGCCGGCGGCATCCGGCGCACCGTCCCCCGGGGCGCAGCAGCCGGACGTTGGCCGCATGGTGCAGGGCCTGACGGATCGCTTGAGCCAAGAGCCCGATGACTACGATGGCTGGCTGCTGCTCGGCCGCTCGTTGATTGTGCTGGGCCGCCACGACGAAGCCGCCGGCGCCTACCGTCGGGCGACAGCGTTACCGGAGGCGGAAGAAGATTCAACGCCCCATTCGGGCCTGGCCGAGGCGCTGGTTTTCGGCGCCGCCGGCACCGTCACACCGGAAGCCAAGGCAAGCTTCGAAAAAGCCTTGGCCATTGATCCCGGCGATCCTGGGGCACAGTTTTATTTGGCCGAAGCACGGGCTCAGGCCGGCGATCTCAGGGCCGCGTTCGATGGCTGGCTGGCGCTGGCGCGGACCTCAGCGGTCGACGCGCCGTGGCGCGACAGCCTGATGCGCCGCATGCAGGCGGCGGCCAACGAATTAGGCGTCGACATGGCGGCGGTGTTGCCGGATCAGGGCGGCGGCGGACCGGCGCCGGGACCGACGCAAGAGGACGTTGCCGCCGCCGGCCAAATGACGTCGGGCGACCGTCAGGCGATGATCAGAAGCATGGTCGAGCGGCTCGCCGAGCGCCTGGCCAACGAGCCCGACGATCACGCCGGCTGGCTCCGGCTCGGCAAGTCCTACGGCGTGCTCGGTGAAAAGCAGAAGGCGGCGGAAGCCTATGGCCGGGCCGCGGCGCTGGCGCCGGACGACATCGAAACCTTGTTGGCCCTGGCCGCCGCCAGCGTCGAAGCAAGCGGCGGCGGCGGTGCCGAACTACCGCCGAAGGTGGCGGCGCTCTACCGCCGCATCCTGACCCTCGATCCGGACAACCCGCAGGCGCTGTGGTTCTCCGGCGTTGCCGATGCCCAAGCCGGCGATCGCGTCGGCGCGGCCAAGAAATGGCAGGCCCTGCTGGCCCGCATCCCGACCGACGCGCCGCAATATCAAGAGATCAAGCGCCGCATCGATGCTCTGCTGAAATCCACCGAAGAATAACAGCCGCAAGACTGGACCCGATCGGCAGCGCATGCCAGTCTTGCGTCCTTATGGCATCACCGCCCGGCATAGATCAGTTTTCCAAACGCGTTCCCGAAGGCGACAATTTCGAGCGCCTGGTCTGCGATTCCTGCGGTTGGATCCACTACGACAATCCCAAGATCGTGGTTGGCGCCATCGTCACCCTGGGCGAGAAATTCCTGCTCTGCCGGCGCGCGATCGAACCGCGCCGCGGCTATTGGACGATGCCGGCGGGGTTCATGGAACAGCACGAATCGACCGAAGACGGCGCCCGCCGGGAGGCCCAGGAAGAAGCCTGCGCCGACATCGCCATAGACGCCCTGATCGGCATCTACAACATCCCGCGCATCAGCCAGGTGCACATCATCTATCGCGCCACCTTGGCCAAGCCGAGCTTCGCCGCCGGCCCGGAATCCGAGGACGTCGCCTTGTTCGACTGGGACGACATCCCCTGGGGCGACCTCGCTTTCCCGACCGTGCATTGGGGGCTCGACCATCACCAACGGATCGCCGGTCAGGCGGCCTTCGCGCCGTTCTCCGCTCCCGCCGACATGGCCATGCCGAATACGGCGCCGAGCCGCTAGCGGGGTCGCGAGGAGGCGCGTGATGGAAACCATTGAGCTCGGTGCGGTGACCATTGACCGCATCGTGGAGACCGAAGGCTTGGGCTTTTATCCCGGTTTCCTGTTTCCGCATATGAACGAGGAAGAATTGCGCGCCGAGGCCCACTGGCTCGCGCCGTTGTTTTTCGACCCGGAAAGCGGCCGCCTGCGGCAATCCCTGCACGGATTCTTGATCCGCACGCCACGGCACACGGTCCTTCTCGATACCTGCGTCGGCAATGACAAGCCGCGTCCGTCATCGCGGGCCTGGCATATGCAGAGCCTGCCGTGGCTCGAAACATTGCGCCGGGCCGGCGCCGCCCCAGAGGACATCGATGTGGTTCTTTGCACGCATCTGCATGTGGATCATGTCGGCTGGAACACCCAGCTGGTGAATGGCCGCTGGGTCCCGACGTTTCCGAATGCGCGCTATTTGTTTCATCGCACCGAATACGCCTATTGGGAGGAGACCCGGGAGATGGATCCGGGCATCGGATACGGGCGCACCGAAGGCAGTTTCGAGGATAGTGTCCTGCCGGTGGAAGAGGCCGGCCTGGTCGAGCTGATCGACGACGGCTACCAGATTGACGAATTCTTAAGCGTCGTCCTGACGGCGGGGCATTCGCCAGGCCATGTCTGTCTGAATGTGCGCGGCGTCGATGGCGCGGTGCGGGGGATTTTCACGGGCGATGTCCTGCACCACCCGATCCAGTGCCGTTACCCGGACTGGAACAGCCGCTATTGTCTGGATGCCGATGCCGCCCGCCGAACCCGCAAAACGGTCATCGATCACTGCACGGACGTTGACCGGCTGATATTCGCCACGCATTTCGCGGCCCCGACGGCGGGGCGCATCATCTCGAAACAAGGCCGCCGGATCTTCACGCCATAGGACCTGCGGCGCGGGGAAAAATGGGGACAGTTACCCTATTGCCGCGCGATGCCCGACTTGCCGCCGCGCAGCACGTATTTCTGTACCTTGCCGGTCGCCGTCTTCGGCAGATCCTCGACGAAGCTCACCCATTGCGGCGTCTTGAAGTGGGCCAGGCTGTCGCGCACGTGGCTCTTCAGCTCGTCCTCGGTGGCCTCGGCGCCCTCGTTCAGAATAACGAAAGCGTGCGGGGACTCGCCCCATTTCTCATGTTGCATGCCGACCACGGCGACTTCCAGCACTGCCGGATGGCGCAACAGGCAGCCTTCGAGCTCGACCGAGGAGATGTTCTCGCCGCCCGAGATGATGACGTCCTTGAAGCGGTCGCGGATTTCCACATAGCCATCGGCATGCACGACCGCGGCATCGCCGGAATGGAACCAGCCGTCCTTGATCGCCGCGGCGGTCGCCTCGGGATCGTTGTAATAGCCTTCCATCACCACGTTGCCCTTAACGGTGATCTCGCCCAAGGTCTCGGCGTCCCGGGGGACTTCCTGGCCCTCGTCGTCGACGACCCGAAGCTCGCCGGAGCTCACCAGCTCGACACCCTGGCGCGACTTGATCTGGGCCAGTTCCTCGACCGGCAGGTTGCGGTGCTCGGGCAGCGGCTCGCAGAAGGTAATCAGCGGTGCCGTCTCGGTCAGGCCATAGACGTGGGTCAGGTCCCAGCCGAGATCGCGCTCGACCAGCTCGATGGTGGCGGCCGCCGGCGGCGCCCCGGCGGTAAACAGGCGGACGCCCCTTGGCGCCCCGGCGCGCAGGTCATCGGGCGCGCTGGCGATGCCGATCAGCACCGTTGGCGCGGCGCAGAACATGGTGATGTTCTCTTCCCTGATCAGTTTGAAGATCTCGGCCGGGTCGACCTTGCGCAGGCAGACATTGGCCATGCCGCGGGCGGTGTTGATCCAGGGGAAGGTCCAGCCGTTGGCGTGAAACATCGGCAGGGTCCAGAGATAGCGGTCGCTCGGCTCCAAATGGTGATGCACCAGGGTGCCGACCACGTTCAGATAGGCATTGCGGTGGGTGATCATCACGCCCTTGGGCCGGGCCGTGGTGCCGCTGGTGTAGTTGATGGTCATCAGGTCGCGCTCGGCGATGTCGACCGGGGCGTAGTCCGGCCCGTGCGCCGCGAGGGTCGCTTCGTAATCCAGCCAGTTATCCTTGGCGCCCTCCAGCGCCACGAAATGCTCGACCCCGGGCAACCGGTCGCGAATGCCTTCGACCGCGTCAAGGTAGTCTGTATCGGCGCAGACCACCGAGGCGCCGCAATGGTTGATGATGTATTCGAAATCCTCGGGCAGCAGCCGGTAATTGATCGGCACCAGCACCGCGCCGATCTGCGGCACCGCGTAAAACGACTCCAGATGCGCATGGGTGTTCGGCGCGATATAGGCGACCCGGTCGCCTTTGGACACGCCAAGCCCCTGCAGCGCCGCCGACCAGCGGTCGCAGCGTTCAAGATACTCCGCATAAGTGAAGCGCAGATCGCCGTCGACGATCGCCTCCCGGTCGCCATAAAGCCGCCGCGCCCGCCGGGCGAATTCCATCGGGGTCAACGGGATTTCCATGATCTGTCCTTATCTTCTGCGCCTGACTCACTATTGGCCAATGGTACCCAGAATGGAGGGCGGCGTCATCACCCGAAGCGGCCCCGGCCGATTGGGATGTCGGTCCCGCCGCCGATAGGCTAGTCTCTTGGCGTCACGGGCTGCCGTCGGGAGGATTTGGGTTGGAACGCAAGCTTGCCGCCATTCTTGCCGCCGATGTCGTCGGCTATTCCAAGCTGATGACCGAGGACGAGGAAGCCACCTTACGGGCGCTTAAAGCCCACCGGGCGGAGCTGTTCGACCCCCAGATCGCCGCCCATAACGGCCGCATCATCAAGCTGATCGGCGACGGCGCGCTGGTCGAGTTCGCCAGCGTCGTCGATGCGGTAACCGCGGCCGTCGCCATTCAAACGGCGATGGAAGACGCGGTGAGCCCGATCCGCCTGCGTATCGGCATCAACCTTGGCGACGTCATCGTCGACGGCGACGACATCTATGGCGACGGCGTCAACATCGCCGCCCGGCTGGAGGCGCTGGCCGAAACCGGCGGCATCTGCATTTCCGGCATCGTCCACGAAAGCCTCGGCAACCGGGTCGATACGGCCTTCTCCGATGCCGGCGAGCACGAAGTGAAAAACATCACCCGGCCGATCCGCGTCTACCGCTGGCCGGCCAAGGACCCGGCGCCGCCGTCCCGGCTCACCCTGATCCCGGCCGAGGCCCGCGAAGACCAGACCATCGCCGTCACCCCGTTCGAGAACCTCTCGACCGACGCGGAACTCGGCTTCTTCTGCGAAGGTATCACCCAGGACATCATCACCGCCATCGGCGCGGTCGAGCAGCTCACCGTGGTCGCCGACGAACACCGCGTGGGCGAAGACAAGGCCCATTTCGCGCTCTCCGGCAAGGTGCAAAAGGGCGGCAACCGCATCCGCGTCTCGGCGCAGCTGATCGACCGGGCAACCGGCGTGCAGCGCTGGGCCGAACGCTACGACCGCAACGCGGACGACCTGTTCCAGGTGCAGGACGACGTCACCCGCAACGTCGTCATCGCCGTGCACGCGGAACTCGGCTCGGGCTCCTATCACAACCGCTGGCAATGGGGCACCGAGAATTTCGAGGCCTGGCAGCTCATGGCCAAGGGTTTCCACGAATTCCAGAAATACTCGCCGGAAAGCCTGGCCAAGACCGTGGCGTTTTGGGAGCAGGCGATGGAAACCGACCCGGACTACCTGGCGCCGCTCATGGGCTGCGGCTATTGCTGGGGCCACCTCGCCTTCATTGCCGACGGCGAGAAGAAAGCAGCCCTGATCGCCAAAGCGGAGGCGGCGTTCGAACGCACGGTCGTTGCGGCGCCGGACGACATCCGGCCCTATGCGGGGAAACGGGCGCTCGAGACCGCGCGCGGCGACTATGACGCGGCGGTTGCCGCCTCCCGCACCGCCCACGCGATGGCGCCCAACGATTCCTACACCCGGGCGACCCTTGCCGTGATGCTGAGCTTGGCGGCCAAGCCGGACGAGGCGCTGGCGCTGCTGACCAAAGCGTTCCAGGAAATGCCCGAGCCACCGGGCTGGGCCGTCATGGCGCAAATCCATTGCCACTTCATGCTCGGCGACCTCGAAGAAGCCCGGCGCACCAGCCGGCAGATGGTGGCGCGCCTGCCCGACGCCTACAGCGGCCAAGCCATGACCGCCGCCCTCGCCGCCGCCCTCGGCGACCCGGAAGAAGCCGCCCAAATGCGCGCCGCGACCCTCGAAAAAGACCCGCAATTCAGCACCGAGATTTTCGTCAGGTGGCAGGGGCTCAAGGACCAGGACTACGGCCGCCGGCTGAGGGACTCGCTACTGGCGGCGGGGCTGCCGGGGTGACACCAGTGGTGTCGTGCTACGAGTATCGACGCGCTTTGATAGAGCGCTGTCGGTCATCGATGGGGATTTCGCTGCCGTGGATGCAGTACACCTATGATGAAAATGTCGTTTCCTACGATTTTGTAGGGCAGCACATATCGAAATTGCTTCACCAGCAGCAGCCGGACATCGCGCGTCCGTGCCGGAACACCTAGAAATGGGAAATAGCGGAGAAGGTCACTGCTTTGCTTGATTTGGCGGATGACGTTACCGGCCGCGGCCGGGTCGCGTTCGGTTAGATAGGCCTCGATCGCCTGAAGATCGTTCAACGCGTCTTTGGTAAATCGGACGCTATACACCATGCTTCGCGAAGAAAGCCGCCACCGCTTCTGGGTCGGCCGGCGTCAGCGGCCGCGCGAGCCGTCGGTCAACCTCCGCCCAGTCAGCGGAATCCAGCAACGCCTCCGGATCGCCGCTATGCGTTGCGACGACAGCGTCGACCAAGTCGGCGAGGTCGTTCTGAAGCTCTTCCGGTAAGACCGCAGACGCCTCTGCCATCGAATCCATAAGTCGCTTTGTCATTGGGTGATGTTACCATAGTGCGCGCCTCCCTCAAACAATATGCGATTGATGCCGGACTCCGCGGATTCCTTGGGCAACTAAGGTTGATTCCGACCTATAGCAATTACTGCGCGTCAGCCGGCAAATGGCAGCGGGGTTCCCGGTGTGAATGGGGCGGCCGGGATCAAGCGGCCTTCACGCGTTTTGCCCGGGTCCGTTTCTTGCGGGCGGGTTTTTCGGCGGCAACCATGGCCGGCAGCGCCGGCAACAATTCGATGGACGTTCGACGGCCGGCGGCGGCGATCGCCTCGCTCATGCGGGTGGTTTTGGTGGCATGGTAGGGGTTGAGAATTCGCTGCATCTCACGATTGTCGACGGCAAGCCGTCGCGTCAGTTCGGCCGGGGTTATTTTGGTCTCTTGCATCGTAACGTATAGAGCGATTTTCATGCTGACCCCGACATCCGGCGTTACGACCACTTCGCCCTTTTGCGTTCGGGAGGGCCGGGGGATGTCTTCGCGATATTTCATTCGGAACATCAGCGTCGAGTCCAACAGGTCGATCGCTTCTTGCCATGCCTCGGTCAAATCGGCGCCGTCGGTAGCGGCCTCAGGAAAATCGCGAAAAGTAACCAGAACGCGCCCGCCGTCGTCGGCTTCGAATTTTGCTGGATAGGCAATTTTCATTTCAAGTCGTCCTTGCTTAAGTTCAGGTCCTTGAGCATTTTGTTCAGCAGTCCTGTACCGATTTCCTTTTTCAAGTCTTTGATCGTCGTGAAAGAAGCCCCGTAAAAAAGCCGGCCGTGGCTGCCTTTCCCAGGCTTTCCGTCGTAGCGAACGGCGACACCTCTATCTTTCCCACATTGTCGTATTTTCTTCAGGAATTCGTTGCCCTTCATGACCGAAATATAGGACAATTTTGTCCTGTAGTCAATGGATGCTTGGGTATTTTCCCGCTCGGCGGGGCAAATCCGCTTGGTTGTCTGCAATCAAACCCTGGACTACCATTTGCGCTATTCACGAGCCGGACGCGGCGCGGCACTACCGCAATAAAGGGAAGGCATTGGATCATGACAACACCGAAATGGCCGGTACATCCGAAGCGTATGGCGTTGATTAACATCGATATGCAGGTTGCCTTTGTGGAAGGGACGCCGTTGTCGGCGCCCGATGGATTGAAGCTTGTGCCCGTCGTCAACAAACTGGCGGCGGCGTGCCGCGATGCGGGGGTCATGGTGATCCACACCCGCCATGTCACCCGGCCCGACGGCAGCAACCTCGGCACCATGGGTGAGCTGATCGAGCCTGTGCGCGAAGGCTACATCATGGATGGCAGACCGACATCGGAGTTGCATCCCGCCGTAGATATTGGTCCAAATGATATCATCCTGAAAAAGCCGCGTTACGGCTCGTTCACCGGCACCGACTTGGATTTGGTGCTGCGGTCCAACGGCATCGACACCGTGATCATCTCCGGCATTTGCACCAACATCTGCTGCGAGACCACGGCGCGCGAGGCGGGCATGCGGGACTATCACGTGTTCTTCATGGAAGACGGCACGGAAACCTTTCCCATCGGCAACCTGAGCACCGACGAGATCAAGCGCGCGGTCAACACCACCTTGGGCCTGGCGTTCGCCAACGTCATCCCCGTGGACGAAATGATCGACAAGCTTGGGACCGCCAGCGGCGCCGTGGCTGCTGAGTGAGGTGGTTAGGGGCACTTTGATCAAATGCGCGGCAGGTAATAAGGGATTCCGGTGACAATTCGTTTATCGTTTGATACGTATTATGATTAGAAAGTGCGTGTTGGGATCACAAAGATAAGTGGACTGTCACCGTAACTGTGTCACCGTAACTGCACCGTAACTGCGTAACCCGCGCACTTTGGGAACACAGAGATAAGTGGACTGTCACCGCAATTTGTCACCGCAATTTAGTAAACGTAACCCATAATACTACGCTATAGCCCAGTCTTGGCCGCATTCAAGTCGGTAGCGAAATGCTTTCACGGTGCCCAAACAGAGGAATGCAGCATAGGCGGAATATCAGCCAGCAAGCGTATATTGCATCAGCTTCAAATGGGCTACCGTCATGAAGAAGCCCATGCGCAACAGCATGACGAATGCTAGGTCCAGGTCCAGACAGAAAGACATTCTCGATGTCAGTCGTAATTGCTTGTCCGAATACATCGTCCAATTCCTGCCGCATTTGCTCGAATAATGCTGAGATAGAACGGTCTTGTTGGACTTGCGTGGAATCATCGAAAGTGGTGACGTCGTGACCATTTAACTTCAAGACATGTCTAAGCGAGTTTTCCAACAACGGTGTAAGGATATATAGAGCGCTTGTAGTGTCGCACCGGAAAAACTGAACAAACCCCCTACTAAACGTGCCAACTAGATGGTTTGGCACAAATGGACTGTGCCGACAAAGCGTCAAGAACGTGTCTTCTCCAAAGTAGTATTGACCGACGATAAATTGTCTTGCTGTTTCGATAAGGCCAAATGCATACATCTGACGGCGTAGCTGCTCGTTCTGAGCGATTCTTGCAGCGATAGCACCATAGTTTTCTCCGTTGCCGGATCCAGTGCCATCTGTTCTGTGAATTACTTTTCCATCATGATCGACATAGCTTGCACCAAATAGAGAAAAAAGTGGGTGATCACGAATCGATTTGAGCGCATCTTTTCTTAATTTGTCGGGTGCAGGTGATTGTGCGAGTTTGGCGAACTGGAACAGCTGATCAACAAGAACATCACCATCAAGCAAATTTTCGACATGTTCAACGCATTCGCTAAGATCAATCGGTTGGGTAAACGATTGCATCTCCTCAATAGTTCCCGATTGAACATCTATCAGCCTGTGCCGAAGTTCGGTGCGGCGCTCGCGTTCTCCCGGAATACCATGGTACTCTGCTATAGCGGAGCTAAGCCAATTGGAAGCGAGCATAGCTGAATTCTGATTTTCCAATGCTCTTTCCGCCTCATCAACAAATGCTTCGGCCGCGGCTTTTCTGCATCGAAATTCGCCATCATTGTCATTGGCACTGCGATGGGCGCGGGCAGCCAAACGCAAAAGGTCGATATTCGTATGTGAGTCGGAATCGGCGCCGAGGCCCGTGACAAATTGTTCGAGCTCCGATGCTAATTCTTCCGGCGCAGAGATCCTGTAATCCAGATCTAAGCCAGAAAACCAATGGACCGGATTCGCTTCGCCGGCCGCAATCGCACGAGCGCGCAGAGTCGACACCCAATTTTGAGCAGCAATAACCTCCTCATTTTCCCATCCGACTGCGCGACCTATATGTAGTGCCCTTTTCAAAATATCACGTGCCGTCACGCCAAGGACGGGATCATCTTTCTCATAGCGGTCTTTTAAGAGACCTGATTGGAGCCCTTCTATCACTGCAACATAGGATTCGACGGCTGCTCTACCGAGCGGGTGGCGGTGACGCTCCAAAAGCCAACATACATCGCTTAAGCGCGCTCTTAGTACACGATTCGTCGCACGCTCTGCCGCATGAGCTATTATCTCAACGGGAGATCCCCGAAAATCTTCGGGCATTGCTGAACGCATGCCTTCCATTTCGACCATCGCACCATATGGAGCATTCCGATCTTCGGGTTTGAAATGAAACTCTGTTATCGCGGAAAGCATCGAGAATATGCGAGCCGCAGGAGCCGACGCTTCGTCGCCCAATTTCTCGTGAAGATCTGCGGCTTCACGATAACATGTTCCCAAATGCCTACATTCAGCCGAATTGCATTCAGCAATAGGGCGTTCGAAGTCGAGGTCTTGGATGTCGCCTAACGATGCTTCGAGCCAAGGTGGCGCTTCCGCATTTGCGGCTTTGTTCAGCACTTCACGTTTAGCTTCGGTATCGGTCTCAAGTGGTGTCACTACAAGAATCCATCGGATGCATAGAATTGCCTATTGTTTCGTGATCGGCAAAGAGTCCCTGTTGATCCGCTGTTTGCGAATCCAAAAGCGTGTATTGCTGACCAAAATCACCAATCAGAAAACGCGTGTCGCGAGGTCCATGTAAATTTTGATTGAATGCTATCTGTTGTTAATTTATCGATATTTCAAGTCTAATGGTGGCTGCGTTGCGCAATCAATTGTGCTCGTTAATTATGTATTTCATAATTATTTTTCTATATTGGATGAGAAATTTGTGCACATTGTTGATAGATCTGAAGGGATTTGAGATATGGGCATGCAACCGCTGGAACAGTGGATATGTGATCGATGTGATGTCTTGATAGCCAACGTCGACGACGGTTGGCTCGAATGGATTTCGGATTCGCAAAATCGCAAATCGCACTCATTCAAAATTGTTCACCACATTTCAGCATCACCGCGCCGCCCAAACCGAGACTGTTACCATTATTCAGGGCGTCGCGACCGAGCTGACAACCATCTGATTCACTTTGTGGGACCGGCGGGATTAGCGAATCTACTGAGTTTTATTGACATGGGCCCCTATCTTGATCCGGACGGCGAAAATGTCCCGCGTGTCTCGGATTTGAGAGAATTCACAGAGTTGGCGCGGCGCCTTTTCCTTCCTTATTACGAGGAAGCCCGCCTTTATTGGCCGCTTGCGGTAGAAGATGGCTATTTCTTAGGCGTGAACGAAGTGTCGATGTATTTGCCCGATACGCTAAAGTCGTTAGTCAGCAGATATGGCGACGATGCTTGATTTGAAAATGTGACGAATTTGCAAAGTTGGTGACCTGAATCCGAAAGTTTTCTCATCTGATATGAAAATCGGCCGCGAAACTGGCGGAGCCTAACCCAATCTCTCTGAATTTGACATTGCTATCATAACTCGCAAGGCACCCGCCGTCCCAAATACCCCACCAACGCCGCATAATGCCGATCAATCCCCTTATACCGCCGCATCGCCTCCGGCATCGCTTCGATCGCATCAAGCATCCTCTGAGCGTGCCCCGCCGGCGCGATGGCCTCGCGTAGCGAGGTGCGGTGGATGCGGATGGTGAACAATACGCCGCCGGTTTTCGGCATGCGGGCCAAGGTTTGGCGTTCGGTGCGGAGCCAGAGGCGGTCGCCGATGTTGTCGGCGGTGATCGGGTCTTCGATCGGCGGGCGTTTGCGGGGTAGGTAGAGGGCGGGGTCTTCGACCAGGCTCCAGTTGATGCGCCAGGTCGGTTTGCCGGGCTGGATGCGTTGGAAATAGGCTTCCATGGAATGGTCGAGCTCGGCCTCGTAGCCCGGCACCGGCGCGTGGATCGGGCCGAGCGGGCGGCCGATTTTTTGCGCGAGGCTCCACCGCGTTGGGAAGCAGACGAGGGCCGCGGTGAGGATGTATTGGCCGTCGTTGGGCTCCATCAGACAGAGGTCTTCCTGGACCAGGCGCGCGGCGGTCTCGAGCGGGGCCCGATCCGGGTCGTTGAGGTTTCGCGGAGCGGCCAAGCCGCCGATGTGCATCATGTCGCCGTCTTGGCGGTAGCGGTCCGGGTAGCGCTCGGTCAGGTATGGGGTCATGAGGTCCAGGACCTCTTGCTGGCCGTCCACGGAACCGGGCACGGTCGCGACCACCTTGTCGCGGTGGGTTTTTAGCAACCGGTCCTTTTCGTCTAAGTCGGCTGCCACGTCGTGGCCGACTTCGAACCAGGGTTTGTCTTTGAGCTGGGCGAGGCCCATGGTGAGGCGGTGCGGGCCGGCCTCGATCGGGAAATAGGGGGCGGCGCTCACGGCTCGGCTTCGTCGTCGGCCTCGATGCCGTGGCGCTGCAGCAGCGGGACTTGCGTCAGGCTGAACAACAGCGTCAGCGGCATGATGCCGAAGACCTTGAAATTGACCCACATGTCGGTGGAGACGCTGCGGTGGACGATTTCGTTCAGCACCGCTAGGCAGACGAAGAAGATGGCCCAGCGCCAGGTCATTTTGCGCCAGCCCTCCTCGGTCAGGGTGAAGACCGTGTCGAGCACGCTTTTCAGGAACGATTTGCCGAAGGCCAGGCCGCCGAACAAGATCGCGGCAAAAAGGCTGTTGACGATGGTCGGCTTGAGCTTGATGAACAGCTCGTCCTGCAGCCAGAGGGTGAGCCCGCCGAACACCAGCACGAAGATGCCGGTCACCAACGGCAGCATCGCTATGCGTTTGAGCATCACGTAATTGACGGCGAGCGAGACGCTGATCGCCACCATGAAGGCGCCGGTCGCGGCGAAAATGCCGTAGCGCGCATTGGCGAAGAAAAAGATCCCCAACGGGCCGATCTCGATGGCGAGCTTGACCAGCGGGTGGAGGCGTGGCTTGGCCGGGTCTTTGGGGCTGTCGACGGTCATGTTGGTTCCCAGTCTAAAGCCCGCAGAGCGCCCGGGCAAAGTCGTCGGCGTCAAAGGCCCGCAAATCCTCGGCGCTCTCGCCGACGCCGATGGCGTGCACCGGCAGGCCGAACCGGTCGGCGACGGCAACCAGCACGCCGCCGCGCGCCGTGCCGTCGAGCTTGGTCATGATCAGCCCGGTGACGTTGCAGACCTCGCGGAAGACGTCGACCTGATTGATGGTGTTCTGGCCGGTGGTGGCGTCGAGCACCAGCAGCACCGAGTGCGGCGCTGCAGCGTCGAGTTTGGCCACGACGCGGGCGATCTTTTCCAGTTCGGCCATCAGGTGGCCTTTGTTCTGCAGCCGCCCGGCGGTGTCGATCAGCAACACATCGTCGCCGCGGGCTTGGGCCGCCTGCAGCGCCTCGAAGGCCAGACCGGCGGCGTCAGCTCCCTGCTTGCCGGCGGTTACCGGTACGCCGGTGCGTTCGCCCCATATCGTCAATTGCTCGATGGCGGCGGCGCGGAAGGTGTCGCCGGCACACAAGGAAACCGAGCGGCCCTCGGCCTTGAACTGCCGGGCGAGCTTGCCGATGGTGGTGGTCTTGCCGGTGCCGTTGACACCAACCACCAAAACCACGTGGGGCCGTTTGGTGGTATCGAGCATCAGGGGGATGGCGACGGGCTCCAGGATGGCGGAGACCTCTTCGGCAAGGGCTGTCCGAATTTCCTCGGGGGAGACCGTTTTGTCGTAGCGCGACTTGGCGATGTTGCCGGCAATGCGGGCCGCGGTCGCGACCCCGAGATCGGCCTTGATCAGCAGCTCTTCGAGCTCTTCGATGGCCGCGTCGTCCAGGCGCCGCTTGGTGAAGATGCCGCTGATGCCCTCGGTCAAGCTGCTGGTCGAGCGCTTGAGCCCGTCTTTCAGCCGCCCGAACCAGCCGCGCCGGCCCTCTTGTTCTTCGGCGCTCACGGGGCGGCCGATCCCAACAGGCGGCCTTGCGCGGTGCCGTGGATCACCACGGTCTCGATCCGGCCCGGCCGGCTCGGCCGATCCAAGGTGATGGGCGAGAAGTCTTCGGCTCGGCCGGCGGTACCGTCTTCGACCAGCACCGCCAGTCGGCGGCCGACTTGCGCCGCGAGATGCCGATCCCGCTCTTTCTCGCCCGTTTCCCGCAGCGCAGCTGCGCGGGCTTTGCGCTCGGCCTTCGGCACTTGCGGCATGCGCGCCGCCGGGGTACCCGGCCGCGGCGAGTATGGAAAAACATGCAGCCAGGCGAGGCCGCACGCGCCGACCAGGTCGAGGCTCTCGGCGAACATCTGATCGGTTTCGGTCGGGAAGCCGGCGATCAGGTCAGCGCCGAAAGCGACATCGGGCCTTAGGCGCCGCGCCCGTTCGCAGAAGGCCAAGGCATCGGCGCGGCTGTGGCGCCGCTTCATGCGTTTTAAGATCATGTCGCTGCCGGCCTGGAGCGAGAGATGCAGGTGCGGCATCAGCCGTTCTTCCGAGCCGATCAGGCGCCAGAGATCGTCGTCGACTTCGACCGGGTCGATGGACGACAGCCGGAGCCTCGGCAGTTCGGGCAGGGCGGCGAGCAGGCGGCGGGCCATCTGCCCAAGGCTCGGCCGCCCCGGCAGATCCTTGCCATAGTCGGTGATGTCGACGCCGGTCAGCACCAGTTCTTGATAGCCCGTTTCGACCAGACGGCGGGCCTGGTCGACGATGGCGCCGATCGGCACCGAGCGGCTGTTGCCGCGGCCGAATGGGATGATGCAGAAGGTGCAGCGATGATCGCAGCCCGTCTGGACCTGTAGAAACGCGCGGGCGCGGCCGTCGAAGCCGTCGATCAGGTGCCCGGCGGTTTCCGTCACCGACATGATATCGTTCACGGCCACCCTTGGCCCATCCACAAACGCCTCGGGTTCGAGTTTTTCCGTGTTGCCGATGACCCGGTCGACCTCGGCCATGTCGGCGAACTGGTTGGGATTGATCTGGGCGGCGCAGCCGGTCACCACCAGGGTGGCGGCGGGCCGGCGCCGGCGCGCCCGGCGGATCGCCTGACGGGCCTGGCGTTCGGATTCGGCGGTCACCGCGCAGGTGTTGACGATGACCAGATCGTCGGTGTCGGAACCGGCCGCGCCGGCGGCGTTGGCGCGCATGACTTCGGATTCATAGGCGTTGAGGCGGCAGCCGAAGGTGATGATTTCCGGTGAAGCCATGGCGACGGTCAGCCGCGCCGTGCCAGCAGGCTCGGGTCGAGCGTGCCGTGAAAACTGGTGGCGACCGGTCCGGTCATCTGCACATGGTTGTCACTGTCCCATTCGAGGTCCAGGGCGCCGCCATCCAGATGGATGGTCGCCCGCCGGTCGACTAGGCCGCGCCTGGTCGCCGATACCAAAGTGGCGCAGGCGGCGGTGCCGCAGGCCCGGGTGATGCCGACGCCGCGCTCCCAGACCCGGAGCCGGATGTCGCCGCCCGTGACCGTGGCGATGCTGACGTTGACCCGGTCGGGGAACAACGGGTGATGCTCGATCTTGGGCCCGAGGCGGGGCAGATCGATCGCCTCGGCGTCGCCGACGAAAAACGCCACGTGGGGATTGCCGATGTTGGCTGCCACCGGGTCGGTCAGCGCCTCGGCGCCCGGCTCATCCAGGGCGAAATCCAGATGCAGGCTGTCCATTTCCCGGGCGAGCGGGATCTCGGCCCAATCGGTGCGTGGCACGCCCATATCGACGCGCACCCGGTCGCTGCCGGCGGCGGTCGACGGCAGCGGACCGACCACGGTATCGACGACCACCGCGTCGCGCCCGGTCTCGGCCATCAGCAGGCTGGCGACGCAGCGGGTGGCGTTGCCGCAGGCCTCGACCTCGTCGCCGTCGGCGTTGTGGATGCGCATGAAGGCGTCGGCGCTCGTACTCGGCTCGATGGTGATCAATTGGTCGCAGCCGACGCCGAATTTGCGGTCCGACACCAGGCGCACCTGCTCGGCATCGAGCGGCGCCATGCCGCGCCGGGCGTCGAGGACCACGAAATCATTGCCGAGGCCGTGCATCTTTATGAAGGGCTGCGCGCTCATGCAGCGGGATATAGGGGTTTTGGCAGCCCCGGTCCAGCCAGAGCAAGTTTCGATTGTCATCGAAACAAGTCTGGTGGGTTGCGCTCACGCTAATGCGCCGTTGGCGCATGGCTCCGCGGGGGCGGCGCTGTTCGCGCCGGGGCCGCAGTCGCGGCCCTGACCGCGTTCTCAAAATCGAATGCGGTTTGTATGTTGCGCTCACG
>Ga0315336_1004151_pt1 | contig 17733 bp, 10 predicted proteins | sample ASW5metaG_FD_204512 | JGI IMG/M metagenome (GOLD analysis project Ga0315336, IMG submission 204512) | Ammonia-oxidizing marine archaeal communities from Monterey Bay, California, United States - ASW #5 | ecosystem: Environmental > Aquatic > Marine > Intertidal zone | place: USA: California... | reverse complement strand
GATTCGGTATGGCGATGCCCGAATACCGCCGGAAGTGAACAGGCACTGGGTTTGCCGTCGAGAGCGGACCAACCGGCGCGATGCGTGGCGATCAGGCGAGCCGGATCGCGTCGTTGTTGCCGAGCCACCAGGCATCGGCGGATCGTCGCACCGACAGCGAGCGATGGCCGTCCGTCGAGACGGTGTTGCATCGGCCGACGCTGTTCCACAAGCCGACGTGCTGCAGGCCGCCGCTTACGCCGTGTCTGATCCTGGCTACTCGATCCAGAAAGCATACAGTTCCGCATGCTGCAACTGAAAACGCAGGCGGACATGTTGATGTTGATTCAGTTTCAGTTTGTCCGCGGATTGCCAGCGGATGGAGGCTCGTGTGCTTCCTTCGCTGAGCGGGACACATTCGGTCGCGGAGTAGCCGGCGATCGATTCCCGATTGCGGGAAAGTACAGAGACGGTGACGGAACCGCCCGGGCGGATGTTGGCATTCACGTACAGCCTTTGACCGGAAATGCTCAGTGGCCGGGTGAGCACGGTTCCCGTGACGGGACCGGCATCGAGTGACACGAACCCGTCACGACGGAGCTTGGCCAAACCCATGTCATATCGTCGCATGCGATCGCGGCGGAGCTTGCCGCTGCGGTAGTAAATCCACAGCTCCTCGCCGACGCGCACGGGTTCCCACAGCGGGTCGTGATAATCCGTGTCCCATTCCGCTTCTGTTCCCAACGGGATGATCTCAGTGCGATCTCCCACACGCTGCCAGTGCCGTCCGTCGCGGCTGGCCGTGAGTTCCACAGTCGTCTGTTTGTAGCCTTTTGATCGTTCGCTGTGCATCACTCGTAAATAACCCAGCCACATGCTCTCGTAACAGAAACTGTTCTGCGCATAGATCTGGGTATCGGCATCGTCCAGCGCGTCGGGGTAAATCGTCATCCGCGGCCGCGTCCAGTGGATCAGATCGTCGCTTTCCATCAATCCGCGGACGCGCATCTTGGGAGGCAATACAAATTTGACGTCGCCGATGTACTTCTTGAGATGCCGATCCCAGCGAAACAGGGTGGTGTCGCCGATGCCGGTTTGAGGCATGGTGTACCCGTGCAGACTGAGCGCGATCGGTTCCCGCGTTTCTCGCTTCCAGTGAATACCGTCCGGAGATGTGTAGAGAAAATAGCCTTCGCGCGGCACGTATTCCGGCTCGTGCCAGACCACGGCCTTGTAACGCCGTTTCGGATTCGATTCTTGCCGGTCGATGTGCAGTCCCCACAGGTTGCCTGCGGGAATCACGATGTTGTTGGCTTTGCTACCGTTGAAGGCATGCAGTCCCAGTTCGGGCCTGGTCCAGTCGATGCCGTCGTCCGATTCGGCATACAGCGCGGGAAAGCGGACGCTGGTCCCGTCCGGCAGGTCGTACCGCACGCGGCCCGCGTACCACATGCGGAATTTTTCGGACTGTTCATCACGCAGGACAATGGGAAACACCGGGCCTGCTCCGTCCCAGGCCGTATGCTTGCTCATGATCGGGTTGCCCCGGAACTTTTTCGCCTGATGTATGGTACGCTGCACGTTCCGCACAGCGGCGAGCAGGTAATCGTCGACAAACAGCTGATGGGTCGAGTCGATCTTGAGCGGCCAGTCGCTCATGTCGACAGGGTACATCAGTTTTTCGTTAGACAGGATGCCGTAGGCTTTGGGAAACAGTCCGCGGTCGGTGGTCGTTCCAGCCGCTCGTCCATCGTCCGCTCCGGCGGAACGAACAACCGCCGGGCAGAGAACAGCGACGAGTATGGCCACCGACGGACCGATATGAGACAGGGCGGATCGATAGCGGTTCATTGTCGATGCCTTCTTCGAAATTTCCGTGGAATGATCTGAGTGTGTCGCGTCGCGATTCGGGGCATGCGGGTCAGGCCAGAATGTCAGAGACGACGTGGCCATGAACATCGGTCAGTCGGTAGTCCCGGCCTCCGTGTCGAAAGGTCAGACGTTCGTGGTCCAGGCCCATCAGGTGCAGGATCGTGGCGTGCAGATCGTGAACGTGCACGATGTCGTCCACGGCGTGCCAGCCGTAGGCGTCGGTTTTGCCATGAACCATGCCGCCCCGAATGCCCCCACCGGCCATCCACATCGTGAATCCGAACGGATGATGTTCGCGTCCATTGGTGCCCTCAGCGGTCGGCGTGCGACCGAATTCTCCGCCCCATAATACGAGTGTATCCTGGAGCAAGCCACGTGATTGCAGATCCGTCAGTAGCGCGGTGATCGGCTGGTCTACGGCGCGGCACCGCGCGGGCAGCCGGTCTTTGATACCCCCGTGATGATCCCAGGCGTTGTTTTGTGGAGCATCGAACAGCTGGACGTAGCGCACGCCGCGTTCCACTAGTCGTCGCGCCAGCAGGCATTGGCGGCCGAAAAGTTCCGTGGTCTTGTCTTGAGTGCCGTACAGCCGCTGCGTGGCGTCGGTCTCTTGAGAAAGATCGAAGGCTTCCGGTGCCTCGCGCTGCATCCGAAATGCGAGTTCGAACGAGGCAATGCGCGCGTCGAGTTGCGAGTCGATGTTGCGGTTCTGTTTGTGGATGGCGTTGAGCCGCTTGAGGGCGTCGAGTTTCCTGCGTTGCAGGCCAGAATTTCCCGACGCCGGCGCGAGATTGGCGATCGGATTGTTCATATCTCGGATCAACGTGCCCTGGTATGCGCTGGGCAGAAAGCTGGAAGCCCACAACTGGGCTCCTTGAAACACAGCCGTCGGCGAGATCACAACGAAGGACGGCAGATTCTGGTTCTCGGTCCCCAGACCGTAGGTCAACCAGGACCCCATGCTGGGACGCGAGAATGCCTGCTCGCCTGTGCACATCTGCAGCGCCGCGCCGGTGTGGTTGATGTTGTCGGCCAGCATTGAGCGGATGACGCAGACGTTGTCGATCTGCGAGGCCAGTCCGGGCAGCAGTTCGCTGACCTCGATTCCCGCGGCACCGCGGGGTGCGAATTTCCAGGGTGAGGCCAGCAGGTTGCCGGTCTTTGTTCGTTCGAGATTCGGCTTTTCGAACGGCAGCGGTTTGCCGTTTTCCCGAGCCAGCCGGGGTTTCGGGTCCAACAAGTCGACGTGCGATGGTCCGCCCGGCATGTACAGAAAAATGATCCGCTTGGCCCGCGGCGGGTGGTGGGGCGTTTGCGGCGCGTAGGGGCTGACCGCTCGATTGACAGCCGTGGATGCCCGGGCCTCCCCAGCCAACAGATCAGCCAAGGCCAACAGGCCAAACCCGCAACCGCCGCGAGCGAGCAGTTCGCGCCGCGAAAGTGATGACGGGGCCAACATCATGGTTGTCTCCAGTCAAATGTTCCGTTCAGTCCACGTAAACAAACTCATTGCTGCACAACAGTACGTGAGCCCATGCGGTCCAGCTCGCTGTGTCTCCGGCCTCGATCAGCTCGCGGGCGATTTCTGTTTCCTCGGCCGTGGCCGGCCGGGCGAACAACAGCTGATAGGCGTAATCGATTCGGGCGTTTACATCATCGGGTATTTCCCGGAGCAGGCGTTCGGCCAGTCGCCGTGACTGCTGTTGCGCGAAGGGGTGATTGAGCAGCATCAGCGCTTGCGGAGCAATGGTGCTGCTCGTGCGTTTTTCTGTCGATGCATCCGGGTTCGCGGCGTCGAACAGATTCGCGAAACTACTGCGATTCCAACGCGCCGTCTGGACGTAAAGTGACCGCCGCCGAATCGTGAAGTCCTGGCCGGCGGGTCCACCCGTGGTCGCGTCAAGTTGGCCGGTGACGCAGAGCAGGGCATCCCGCAGGGCCTCGGCCTCCAATCGCCGGGGCGCGAACCGCGCCAGCCAGTGATTTTCGGGATCGTGCGTGAAGTGAGCACTCAACCGACGGCTCGACTGCTGATAGGTCGCGGAGAGCATGATGCGACGGTGCAGCCGTTTCAGCGACCATCCGCCGGCCAGGAAACGCCGGGTGAGCCAATCGAGGAGTTTTGGATGCGTCGGCGGAGTTCCCAGTTTGCCGAAGTTGCTGGGCGTGCGGACCAGGCCTTCGCCGAAATGCCATTGCCAGACACGGTTGACAATCACTCGGGCTGTCAGTGGATTGTGGTCGGATGCGACCCATTCGGCCAACTGCCGGCGTCCGCTTTCGGACGCGATGGGCGGCTGGTTGTCACCCGCGAAAAAGTGAGGCAGGCGGCGCGGCACAACCCGTCCCAGACGGGTGTAGCTGCCTCGAATATGGACCGGCACGTCTTGAATCCCCGGGAACAGTCCGCCCGGCGTTCCGCCTTCTTGCACCGCGATGGCCCGCGGAGGTTCGGGCAACAGCTCGTGCTGCAATCGCTCACGAGCGGCCGTGAGCTGCACCCGCTGGGGATCGTCGTCCGGGGGTTTCGGTGATTGTTTGTCGAGGGCCTGCAGTTGGGTCTTGATGTCGTCGAGCTGTTTCAACTGGGCCTGCCGCCGCGTCACCACGGCCGCTGGTACGAGCGGTACACGGTTCATCGTATACGCACCGCCTTTGGTGCCCAGTTTCTCCAGGATGTGCGAACTGTAGAACATGCCGGCCAAGGCGTAGTAATCCTCAGTCGTGACGGGATCGAATTTGTGGTCGTGGCAGCGGGCGCATCCCAGGGTCAGTCCCAGAAAGGCCTTTCCAATCGTGTCAATATTGTCATCAGCAATGTCGCTGACAATCTTCTCCTTGTCGGCGTCATGCGGATCCCAGACGCCGTTGGACAGAAACGTCGTCGCAATCAAACCTGCTGGATAGATGTCCGATCCATCGGGGTTGGACAACAGGTCGCCGGCGATCTGGTGCTTGACGAAGCGGTCAAATGGCATGTCGTTGTTCAAGGCATCGACGACCCAATCGCGATAACGCCAGGCATCGAGTGGCTCGGCCGTCATCTGCCGCGCCTTGACGTCGGCGTCGTAATAGTCGGCGTAACGTACCACATCAAGCCAGTGACGTGCCCAGCGTTGCCCGTAGGCTGGTGACGCCAGTAAACGGTTGACGACATGTGCAAACGCTTCCGGCGACTGGTCTTGTAAGAACGCAGCGACCTCTTGTGGAGTGGGCGGCAGACCGATGAGATCGAACGTGGCGCGGCGGATGAGAATGCGTTTGTCGGCCGGTGGTGCCGGTTCCAGTCGTGCTGAGTCGCTGGATGGCCGGGCACTGGGGGCGGCCGGCCGTGTCGCAGGGTCCGCCAGGCGGCTGTTGCGGGCCGCCAGCCTGGCGCGTACGAAGCGGTCGATCGGATTGTGGAGTGTTTGGTTCGCGCGCGCAGCCGGTGGTGTGATCTTGCCGATCGGTTGAAAAGACCACCAGCGTCGGGCTTCGTCCGCGGTCATGCGATGCGCGGTGGTGCTGTTGGTTCGCGGATCCGGGGCACCCAGGCGGATCCATTCGGTTAAGACCGCGATCTCGTCCGGCTTCAATGGGCCACCGGCGTCTTTGGGGGGCATCCGCAGCCCCTCGGTTGTATAGCGCACGGCTTGAATCAACAGGCTGGCGTCGGGTTTGCCCGGGACGATTGGCGACCCGTTGTCGCCACCGGTCTGCCATCCCAGACGCGTGTCCAGCGCCAGACCTCCGCGCGTTTTTCCCTTGGCCTGGGAATGGCACATCTCGCAGCGAGCAGCCAACAACGGACGGATCTTCTTTTCAAACAGATCGACGCCGTCCTCCGCGATGATCGTTGAAGGCAGGCCGAGCCGTCCCAGAATGACAAGCAAGAGAACGGTCAAAACAGTTGGCCGCATGTCGTTCGTTCCGATCAAGAATTCGATTGCCGGGGTAGCCGGCAGATGGAATCCATTCCACTTCCGATCCGGTGGCTTGTCGCTTGTCGTATGCCGACGGCCGGACACTCCCCCGCGAGTCGCTCGGGGACACCGCCCGTTGGCAGCGGCCCAACCGAGAGATTCTGGATCGGATCGCACCGGTTCGATTATCGCATCGCAGCGTCCTGCGTGGAAGGAACCTCGCGGCATAAAACGTGGCAGCCCGAACCCAGGTGACAGCGGTGCCGCAGCGGGCGACGGGTCCGCGGAGATGACCTCGCATGGTTGGTTTTGACGACAGCGTGATTCGCTCGTTCGTAGCGCATGTCCCTGCATGCGTCGTGATGCCGTTGAATACCCATGAGGGAACACGTGTTGTTACAATGCCGCTCATGAATACGAACACGACCGTACGCTGGGGAGTTTTGGCCACCGCGCGGATCGCGACCCAGGTGGCTGCCGCGATCGAAGCCACGCCGGGCGCCGAGGTGGTCGCTGTCGCCAGTCGTTCCGCCGAGCGGGCGGATTATTGGGCGAAACAGCACGGCATCGAACGCAGCTACGGCTCGTACCAGGCGCTGCTGGATGACGATGAAGTGGACGTGATCTATATCCCGCTGCCTGCATCGATGCATGCCGAATGGACGATTCGATGCGCCGAGGCCGGCAAGCATGTGCTGTGCGAAAAGGCGCTGGCCATGAATGCGGTCGAAGGCGAGGAAATGGCCGCCGCCTGTCGGGAAAACAACCTGCAGTTGATGGACGCCACGATGTGGGTTCACCATCCGCGTTCCGCCGACATGCTGCGGCCGATTCAGAACGGCGGGATTGGAGAACTGCGGCACGTCGCATCGGCCTTCAGTTTCATGATCGACCCCTATTTGCGGAGTAAGCCGTCTCATATGGCGGGTGATCCCCAATCGGGCACTTTGAGTTTCGACACGATTGTGGCCCACGAACTGCGGTTTCAACCCGCATTGGGCGGCGGCGCGTTGTTCGATCTTGGCTGGTACAATGTTCGCGTTGCCTTATGGGCCTTCGGCGCGTTGCCGGCGCGAGTTTTCGCCACAGCGCGTTATCAACATGGGGTCGACGTCAACCTGAATGCGATCATGTGGTACGACGACGATCGTGTGGCGACCTTTGACTGTGGTTATGACGTCACGCCGCGGAAGTGGTTTGAAGTTGCCGGCACCGCGGGATCGATTGTCTGTGATGATTTCCTGCGACCGATGCCTGTCGACCGGCCCCGTTTCTGGCTGCATGATCAAGAGGGCAGCTCCGCCGAACATGTGTCCGCCGCATTGCCACAGGAACAGTGCATGATCGACCGTTTCTGTCAGATTGTTCGCAGTGGGACGCCGGACCCGAGCTGGCCGACAATCTCGATCGCCAACCAGCGTGTGTGCGATGCCGTGGCGCAGTCGGCCCGTTCAGGCAAGGTTGTCGAGATTCTCTAGATCTCCGGATGGCTGCGATCTCCGGCTGTCTGCCGCTGACGTCGGTTCCAGATGTCGGGAAGTCAGCCGTTCTGTCGGGAACAGCTTGCATTCCGGATATGTGTGGTGGATAGTGATTGCAGATGTCAGCGTGTTGATACGGCGAATGGTGTTTTCGGCCTCGATCCGTTGGTGGGTTGAACCATGTCGCGACGACGTTTGCATGTGTTGAGCCATGTCTTGTGTGGCTGCTTGCCGGTTGTGTTTCTGATCGGTTGTGGTTCAGGGGACGGCTTAGAACGTCGGGCCATATTCGGGACCGTCGCGAACGCGGACCCACGGGCCTCGGAACTGCCGGTCTCGGGCAGCATCAGTTTTCGACCGGCCGCGGGCGTTGCCGGTCCGTCGGCGAACACGGGGGTGGACAAGGGATCGTTTCGTTTCGATGACGAGACCGGTCCGGTTGCTGGACCACATCGCGTGGTCATTCAACTGAACTTCGCCAAACCGGGCCTGACCAAGGACCCGCTTGCGCAGACACCGAAATCGGCGCCTGGAATCCAGACCCGTTGGGAATTTGACACAGTTGTGCCGGACGACGGTTCATTGGAATTGAATTTTGCGCTCGAGTGACGTTGCGGATTCGGCGAGTCTCGTAAAGCTCGAAGGGAGTGACGATCGATGAGCATTCTGGCACACAGGCGCAGTCGCGGATTCACTCTGATTGAACTGCTTGTTGTGATCGCGATTATTGCCATCCTGGTCGCGTTGTTGCTGCCCGCCGTGCAACAGGCGCGCGAAGCCGCGCGTCGAACTCAGTGCAAGAACAACATGAAGCAGATCGGGCTGGCACTGCACAATTACCACGATGCCCACAGCGTATTCCCCATCGGCCACTTGTACGTTGCCGACAGTCTGAGCTGGGGATGGACGTTCCAGGCCATGCTGTTGCCCCATCTGGACATGAACAGCGAATTCAAACTGTTGAACTTTGCTTGCCGGGGCAGTTGCCGCGATTGGACTGATGCCTTGGGCGACGAGAATCCGGCCGCGAAATCAATGCCCGTGTTTCAATGTCCGAGTGATACGAACGGTTCGCGGATCTACAAGGAGGACACCCGGCAGTGCCTGACCAGCTACCTGGGGAACATGGGGTCGATCAACCCTCCGAACTTCCAGCAAAGAACACAAAATGGCATGTTGTACAACAACAGCAGAATCGGTTTTCGAGATGTGGTCGACGGGAGCTCGAACACGATTTTTGTTGGGGAACGCGGAATTCCTGAGAGTTTGTATTACGGCTGGGTGCTGTGCAACGCGGGGTTCCCACCTTGGAAATCGGGCAACGGTGATAATCTGCTCAGCAGTGAAAATGGACTCAGCCCAGGACGGCCGAACGGAGACCACAACTACCACTTCTGGAGTCATCACTCTGTTTGCGCGCAATTCTTGCTCGTGGACGGATCCGTCCGCGTGTTGAACTACAGTATGAATTTTTCCACGTTTCAAGCGTTGTCAACACGTGCCTCCGGCGAACTGCTGGGCGAATTTTAGAGGTTGTTGATCGCAGACCGGGAGCGCCGAAGCAACGTGTGAGAACCCGTGACGCGTCGACATTCCGGGGGCCCTGTTCCACGTGTGCCCTGTCTGCGCGCCAGGCAGACGGCGTCATGTGTCAGCCGTTCACGTGGGGCAGACGCTGCGTGCTGTCTCCCAGTCGTTCGATCGGAACGCCCAGGCCGTCCAGCATGGACAGATACAAGTTGGTCAACGGAGTGCCGCGTTTGTAGCGTACGTGTCGCCCGGGTGCGATGCCGCCGCCGCGTCCCGCGACCAGGATCGGCAGGTCCATGTAGTCGTGCGCATTGCCGTCTCCGAAGGCGCATCCGTAGAGAATCATCGAGTGATCCAGGAGTGTCTGGTCGCCTTCTTCGATCGACTTCAGCTTGTCCAGAAAGTAGGCCAGGTGGGTCACGAAATGATGATTGATCCGACTGAGCTTGTGGTGCTTCTTCTGGTCCCCCTGATGATGCGACAGCGTGTGGTGTCCCTCGGAGACGCCGATTTGGGGATAGCTGCGGTTGTCGCTGCCGTTTCCGATCATCAGGGAAATCACGCGCGTGGAGTCCGTCTGAAAGGCCAACACCATCATATCCAGCATCAATCGCAAATGTGCGTCGGTGTCCTCGGGAAGTCCGCCTGGACGCGGATAATCCACTGCGGATTTGGGCCGGTCCCGTTTTGTCGAATCGTCGACCCGCCGCTCGATTTCTCGGACGGAGTACAGGTATTCCTCGAGTTTACGCTGATCGGATTTGCCCAGGCGGCGGGTGAGCGCTTGGGCGTCCACCGCCACAAAATCCAGGATGCTCTTTCTGTCCCGGTCACGAATCGCTCGACTCCGGCCTTGTTCTCGCTTGAGCTGGTTTCCAAACAGGCGGTCGAAGACGGATCGCGGGTTGGTTTCCTTGGGCAGCGGTGCCGTTTCGGTCCGCCACGCGATGTGCGTCGTGTACACGCAACTGAATCCGGAATCACAATCGCCCGAGTATCGACTGGGAACGCAGCCCAGTTCGAGTGAAGGGAATCGTGTCTGTCCACCGATTTTAGCGGCGGCGACCTGATCGACCGAGATGCCATTGCGGAGGTCGTTTCCCAAAGTCCGCTTGGGCAATGTTCCGGTCAAGAATTGGCCAACGGTACAGGAATGTCCGCCGCAGCCCTTGGCACCGGCCGTCGGCAGCGCCAAACCACTGGGCAAGAACAGTTCGGACTTGAGGTGTTCCAGCGGTTGCAGGATCGGTGGCAGTTGCTTCAAAGGCCCATCGGTCTGACACGTCCAATCGGGCATGTGTTTGCCGTTCGGCGCGAACAGAAAGGCCATCCGCACTGGCGGTGACGGACGATTGCCGCGCGCGGCGGACGCTGCGCGCGGTCGCATGACCTCCAACAGCGGCAATCCCATCGCCGTACCCAGTCCGCGGAGCGCCGTGCGGCGTGAGATCATTGAGGTCATCGAAGACTCCCGGTTCGCATGTGCCCGGTTACCACCGATCGTTCTTGCGGTGGCCCCGCGTTTTCTGGAAGGGCTGGCTGTGAATGATCTGTGTGATCAGAGTGACAAAACGGTCGTTGTCCATCTCCAGTCGCTGTTTGATTTTATCAACTGCGCAATGATCATAGTATTCCAGGTCTCGGCCCAGGGCGTATGCCAGCATACTTTCGGTGAGGCAATCGAGGAATTCCTGCTTGCGCCGGTTGCTGAGGATCACGTTCAGTTCGATCGGTCCTGTGAATGTCTGCCCTCCAGGCAATGCGGCGGACGCGTCGATTGGAAAACGGCCGTCGTGGTCCCGCCAACGGCCAACCGCATCAAAGTTCTCCAGAGCGAAACCCAGGGCGTCCATCTGCTTGTGGCAAACCGCGCAGCGGGGGACTGCGGTGTGGTTGGCCATCCGATCACGGAGTGAGCCCGATGCCGCGGACCTGTCCGACGGCTTCAGTTCCGATGATCCCGGCGGCGGCGCGGGCGGCGGCGTGCCAAGGATGGTCTCCATGATCCACTTGCCGCGTTTGACGGGCGACGTACGCGTGGGGTTCGACGTCAGCGTGAGGATGCTGGCCTGGGTCAGTACACCGCCACGCCTCGTGTTGGCCAGTGAAACGCGCTGGAAACCGTCTTTACCAAGGCGGGGCAGGCCGTAATGCCGGGCGAGCCGCTGGTTCACGAATGTGAAATCCGCAGTCAACACGTCCAGCATGCTGCGGTTTTCGCGAATGAGCGCCGCCAGGAACATGCGGGTCTCGGTCTGCATCGCCGCGCGGAGCGCGTCGTCGAACTCGGGAAACACCTGTTTGTCCGGACGGATGTTCTGGAGCTTGGTGAGTTGCAGCCACTGGCCGCCGAAATGTTCGCTCAACGCCCGCGACTTGGGATCGACCAGCATGCGGCGCACTTGACGGTCGAGGTTGTCATGCAATGTCTCCTGTTGCGCGTGCTGGAACAACTCCCCGTCGGGCATGCTGCTCCACAGGAAATACGACATCCGTGTGGCCAATTCGTAACCATTCAATTGGCGGATGGCTTGCGGATCTCCCGACACAGGACCCTGCTCCACTCGAAACAAGAAATGGGGCGAAACGAGGATGGCCTGCAAGGCCAACCGCATGCTGGCCCGGAAACTGTCACCCCGCTGTTGTGCCGAGTCGACCAGGCGCAACAGGCGCTCCAATTCCACGTCGGTGACGGGGCGGCGGTAAGCCTGCGTGGCCAATCGTTTCAAAACGCTGCGGGCCGCCGCGCGTCGCGTCTGATCGGGGCCGGGTTGCGTAAACAGGATCCGTCGTGATGCCGGCGCGATGCCGGCCGGTGAGAGGTTGGTTGCCAGCGCCTGTTCACTGATCACCTCGGCAGCCGTCAAGTAGCGTTCCATCAAGATGGGCGCGATGGACAAAGCGTCTCCGCTGGCGCCCACGTCGTCGGTCGGGAATGTGTTGGCTGCTGGATAATCAACCCCCAACAGGTCACGGATCGTGTTGCGGTACTCGGCTCGATTCAGACGACGAATCGTCTCGTGGCCGGGGTCGGCTGCCTGCGAGCAGTCGACGGCGGCCACCGCCTGCTGGATCCAGGCCGCCATCCGCTCAGAATCGGCCTGGGTTGGCTGACGGGCATCTTGGGGCGGCATGGCTCCAGACAGCAGTTGGTCGCGGATTCTGTTCCAGGTCTTGCGGCCCGTGCTGGCCAATTCTCTGGCATGTTGGAAGCGGTCGAGTGACAGTCCCGCTTCGGGTTTGTCCCCGGTATGGCACTCGTAACAATACGTTTTCAGGAATGGGCGGACATCGGAATCGAAGAAGGCTTGGCGCTCAGCCGCCGCTGGGGTCAGCGGTTTCTGAGGCGTGTCGCTTGGGGGCGGGCTTTGAGCGACCGGCAACGGGTCGCCAATGGTCATGGCGACGCGGAATCCGCGGGTCTGAAATCGATAGACCGGCAGGACGTTGAAACGATAGGCCGTTCGGCAGTTCAGACCGTCGTCCGCCCAACTGCCGCCCCGCACGGAGCGGTCCGGCGCACTCGGCGCACCCGGCGGATCTTCGGCGGGCGCGCGCTGATAATAGTCGGCTCGGAACCAGTCGGAGCACCATTCCCACACATTGCCGTGCATGTCGTACAGGCCCCAGGCGTTGGCCTGGTACGAACCGACTGTTGTGGGACGGCCGAGAAACGGACCCGGTTGCGCGCCGGGGGACGGCAGCTTGCCGTTGAAATTGGCCTGAGTGGACGAGAGAGCATTGCCAAAGTGGTAGCTCGTTGTTGTGCCAGCCCGGCAGGCAAACTCCCACTCGGCTTCGCTGGGGAGCCGGTACGATCGGCCGGCGGATCGCTCGGCCGGCAACCGCGACAGCTTGCCACAGAATTCCAGCGCCTCGGTCCAGCGGACGTGTTCCACCGGAAAGCGGCTGGTGTCCAGACCCGTCACCCGTTTTCGGCTGCGGCCCCGCGCCGAGAACTCGCTGGGGTTTTCGCCCATGATCATCTGGTATTGCTGCTGAGTGACCTCGAACACTCCCAGGTAAAACGGTTGGGTGATCTGCACACGATGCTGGGGTTGTTCATCGGCGTTGGCATGTTTGTCATCCGCGGCCGAACCCATCAGGAACGCGCCCGCCGGAATTTCAACCAGCCGCATGCCGATCGAGTTCGTGATCGCGATCCGCGGTTTGCGGTGCGGTTGATCCGTGGCCAGGCAAGCCGCGCTGCCAGGCAGGATCGCACAGGACGCCAGACTGGTGGCGATGACTAGGGATCGACTTGCCGCGATCATAGCCGGCTCCTGAATGCAATCGTGCAGGGAGTTCTCAGTGTAACTTGCCGCGTGATCGAACGGAACGCATGGACTGGCGACCATCCAGACTGGCGACCATCCAGACTGGCGACCAACGAGACTGGCACGGCCGTGTCTTGCCCGACGTACGCTGCCGACGCTGAGTTTCCAGTGTGTCACGTGCGCGTTAGTCTGTGTTCCCGAGAGGCTTTCGCTGATGGCTTGGAAGGCGGGGGGCAAACACGCGCGGGAGCAGTCCGGAATTTGACGGTTTTGCGCGGCGATTGTCGCCAGGCTCGCTGACGGGCAACACGCGTTGTCGAACACGGCAGGGGCCGCGCCCGGCCTGCAGGAAGACGCCCGGCCAGTGACGCATTCCGACCGGAGATCAGACCGCGTGGACGGCGGGTTTTACTGTTGGTTGCGTGCCGATGTCAGCCGCCGTTGATATACCAAGACTCGAAACACAAAGGTCCGCGAACCATGCAAATCCCGGAATTTCAGCAAAGCTATTTTCGTTTCTATTTGGATTTTGAACAGCGGCAGGCGCTATCGGTCTCTCACAAACCACCGACGCGCACCAACCGGATTCGCGTGACACTGGAATCGATCTGTCGCCTGACGCATCGTCCATCGGACCGCAGCACGACCTACGCGCTTTCCGCGGCCTGCCGCACGGAACGGGTCGGCGCCGGGCGCAATCAATTGTGGATCGAGCCCAATGCTGCATGTGCCTTTGTGTGTTCCGATGACGGCCAGGTGGCGATCTTCAAGAACTGGCACAAAAGGGACCCCGGTGTGATGCTCTATCCCGAATCTCTGGGACCGCAACCGGAACGGCAGTCCTTTCGCTCCGAAGAGAATTTTGACGAGACAGCGTTGGAAATCGCCATGGTTGATGCGACGCTCTTGCAGGATTTCGAACAGATCAGCGAAGCGATCCTGGGGACGCAGCCGATCATTTCGCGGATCGAATACAGCGACGACGAGTTCGACGTGTGCATCGATCAACCCGTGAAAACGATCAACCTGGCCCAGCGCGATCGATTGCAGCAGACGGATACCGGGCCGATCATCCTTCCGGATCTCTCCGCGGAGCGACTCGGGCAGGCGGGTCTGGAGATCGATGTGTTCGATCTCGCATTTTCGGCGTGGCACGCTTCGGACTGGGCCGAATTTGTCATCCAGGCCCCGTTGGAACTGGCCGACGGCGTCTCCATCAATCACTACAGCCGGACTCGGCACGTCGAACCAACGACGAATACGCTGTGGGTGGCCACGTGTTGAGCGGATGCGGATCGGGAATCGCCGCGAGCGACCGCGGTGACCCGCTGTGGCTGGCGGCTGTCATCCGGACACACGAGTCCAAACTGCACGTTGTCACCGCGGTTCGTCGGGGACGATCGGGATCCGGGCATCCACAAAAAACACCGTTGCCGCCGACAACCCGAAGGCACTCGCGCAGGTCAGGAAGGCTCCGTTCCAACCGAAGTGGCTGACCACCAGTTGCAGCAGGAGCGGTGAAACGGCCGCTCCCAGATTGCCCCACATATTGGCCCAGCCGTGGATGGACGCCACATATTGACCGCCCACGTCCATCTTGTAGGCCCAACTGGACGGATTCGAGAGGTCTGCCGAAAAGGCCACGACCGCGAACAGACAGGTCACCGTCCAGACGGATGGCTGCAGCAGGCACATCAGGTAGGCGCACATTCCCAGCACCCGCCCGAATACGATGGGGCCCACCCGCCAGCGCAAACCCCAACGCCGCACGCAACGATCGGTCAACCAGCCTCCCAGCAGCATGCCCGCCCAACCGACCCACAGCGGAATGGCGGCCAGCCAGCCACGTGTCACAAGCGGCACCGTATGCACTTCGAATAGATAGCGTGGAAGCCACGTCACCAGAAAGACCCATCCCACGTTCCCGCCCCATTGGCTGATGCACATCAGCCACAGACTGCGGCTTTTGAGAATGTGCTTGATCGGCACCGCCTGCACAGCCCGCGCGCCCGACGACCGTGTTGCGGGTTGCCCAGCCTCAATCACTGCGCGTTCCGCCGCATTGCAGCCTGGGTGCAGGCCGGGGCGGTCGCGGACCACGATCCAGAACACGACGGCCACCGCCAGTCCGAAGGCCCCGAACACGCCCATGACCGGTCTCCAACCGCTGACATATAGCTTGCGCAACGAGTTGGGAAAGAGGGCTTCGAGCACGAATCGGTGAAGTCGTGGCGCTGCGCCGGCTGACTTGTGCTCCCCAGAGAGACCGTTTGTCTCCGCCATCAGAGTTTGGGCCTCGCGTTCGACAGCGATGTTCCGCACCAGCGAGACATCACACCACTCCGGTTGGGACAGCAGTGCGTCGCATTGTGTGGCCAGGCTGGCCACGATATCCGCGCTCGGCCTGGCCAATCCCAGCTGGCGTGATGTCAGCAGTCGGCCGGTCGGGCGGCGCGCGGCGGAATCCGCATCCCGCTGCGCAAACCATGCCAAGCGATAGCCGCGGGCCAGTTGCAGAACGCGCTGTTGTTCTGCAGGAGACAGCTGTTGAAACACACGGGACCTGAGCTGATCGTCAGCCGCGATCAACGGCGGGTTCGCGCTGTCGCCGGGTGTCGGATTTGGTGTCGCCTGCGTCAGCTCATGCGAGGACACCAATCGTTGGCAGAGCAGGTAGACGTCCAACAGGTCGTCGGCCTCGATCCGAGGAGACGATTGAGCCGAGAACATGACAACCAGTGACACGGTCAACAGCGGGGCCAGGCCGCCTCCGATGCGACCGCCCATCGCGACGACGCTACTGGCTTTTCCGCGTGAGCTGAACGGGACCCATCTGCTCACCAATCCGGCACTTGTCGGGTAGGCGCCGGCCTGTCCCAAACCGGTTGCCACGCGGACGGCGAACAGCATCAGGAATCCGACGGTCAAACCCATCAGCGCAGTAAACAGCGACCACGCGGTGATGTATGCGGTCAACGCCAGCCGCGCCCCATACCGGTCGCTCAACCAGCCGGCGGGAACTTGAGCCAATGCATAGGCCAGGAAGAATGCCGTGAAGCACAACGCGATCTGACTGTCGTCCAGTCCCAGATCCTCTTTGATGTACCGCTGGACATACGTCATGCAAAAGCGATGAAGATACAGCACGAACGCGGCCAGAAATGTCACGGCCACGACGCAATAACGCATCGATGTCGGCTGGTCCGGCAACCGTGTCGGTGTGTCCGATGAGTCGTTGTCGTGGACTGCCATGATCCTCATTCAGCGATCGCACGCAAGTTGTCGGGTGACGCACGGCCGCGGTGTTGTGCATGACTCGATTCTCAGGCCGCGGCGCGTATTCCATTCGGGGAATTTGGCCGGGTCAAAGTCGGCTGCATCGCGCGTCTTGGATGCAGGATATCGCTCCGCACTATGCCCTGGATACCAGCCGTCGTCAAGACGCCAACGGCGGTGTATGTGAAGGACATGCAGGGTTCCGAATCAACGGACAATTTCAGGGCTCTCACAGTGGAAGCGCGGATTCCGTTTCTCAAAAACAGTGCGGATGCCGTCGCGGCCGCGGTGGCACTTCCATCGAGATGTGTGGCGAGCAGTCTTGCAACTGTCGACAGTGGTGGCAGCGTGCCGCGTGGTTCCGGAACGGGATCACATCCGATTGCGAATTGCCCGCAACCGTCGTATGGTCGTCCGAGACATCATCATCTAGGAATGTGAGGGATCGGAACGCATGGCTTTTCCCGTACACAGTGTCGTCACGCGCAGCGTCACGGCCGCCGATGGCTATGGAACCGCGCGGATTGATCCCGCCGATGCGGTTGTTGCCGGGAGCATGGGGACCTGGCGGCTGACGTACACAGCGGGAGCCCAGGGGATCGCGGTCGGTGGTCGGCTGCGGATCCGCACGGATGCGGACACGGACTGGGGGGTTCCCCAGTTTCTGAATCCGGCTGGCGACGATTATATGACGGTCTCGGCTCCGAGCGGCGTGCGTTGCAGTATTCGCGTGGGCGGCCCCAAGTCGATGGAAGTCGGAGTACAGGGACGCGCGCTGGCATCCGGCGAAGAGATCACGGTGACACTCGGTGATACGCGTGCGGGTTCTTCTGGAAGCCGTGCACAGACGTTCTTGGAAGGCCGGCACAATTTTCTGGTAGAAGTCGATGCCGCGGGAGACGGGACGGCGGTCATCCTGTCCGATGCGCCGTGGCTGCCAATTGTGGGCGGCCCGGCAGAACGGCTCGTCGTCATCGCCCCGTCGTCGGTGGTGGTTGGTCAACCGTTTGCGTTGTTGGTCAAGGCGGAGGATCGTTGGGGAAATCCAGCCAGCGACTTTAGGGAGACCTTGGAATTCAGCGGATCCGGCCTGACGTTTCCCGAACAGACCATGGCCCTGCCGGCGGCGGCGGATACCGACCCCATTTCCAGGGGCGTGATCTCAATTGCCGGGGTTACGCCGACAACGACCGGCCTGCTCCGCGTGCAGGTGCGGGCTGGTCACAGCGGCCTGGTTGCCGACAGCAATCCCCTCCAGGCCACGGAATCGGCGGTGGAGTTTGCGTTGCAGTGGGCCGATCCGCACGGAGGTCAAATCGGTTCCAGCGCCAAGATCGGCGACTTCTTCCGTTACGCTCGGGATGTCTCCGGCGTCCAGTTCGTGGGCTACCAGCGGAATGCGGATGTGATTTC
>Ga0315336_1004150_pt1 | contig 17738 bp, 22 predicted proteins | sample ASW5metaG_FD_204512 | JGI IMG/M metagenome (GOLD analysis project Ga0315336, IMG submission 204512) | Ammonia-oxidizing marine archaeal communities from Monterey Bay, California, United States - ASW #5 | ecosystem: Environmental > Aquatic > Marine > Intertidal zone | place: USA: California... | reverse complement strand
GCGCTGGGTTAGGTCACGGCGTGGGATTCCCGGTATGGCGAACCAAGTGGCAGGTGGCCGGCAAGCCTTGGGGTACGATTCACCGTCGATACGGAGGCTGTAACAAACAGGTGCGTGCCCATCCATTTAAGGCGCAGGGTGGAGAGTACAAAGCGCTCGAGTTCTATGAAGCGGTGATGAATACCGGCATACCGTTGAAGGTACCTAGTCAGCGTCAGTAGGAAGCCGATGATGCGACTGGGGCCTGAGGTATAAGTACCGTTTAGCCCGAGTCGGAACCGATACAGAAAAACCTGGCCTAGCGGCCGGGTTTTTTTGTCACCGGATTTGGGACGTAGTTCGGCGAGACCCAATTTTGCGACCCAGCGTGATGTTTTGACCACCTAAACGAGGTATCCAGATGAGTTTTGACCGTAGAGAATTCATGCGCCTGCTGGCGATGGCAGGTGCGGCCGGTATGACGGTTAATAGCCGGGTCTTTGGTGACGGGGGGGTTGAGTACAACCTGCCCGCCTTTGGCAATTTGTCACTTCTGCATTTCACCGATTGCCACGCACAACTGATGCCGGTGCACTTTCGGGAACCCAACATCAATATTGGGATCGGAGATGCCTTCGGCCAACCCCCGCACGTTGTCGGCGAGTATTTTCTGAAACACTTTGACATCGCCCCCGGGTCCGCTAAGGCGCACGCCTTCACCTTTTTGGACTTTGAAGCAGCAGCGCGGAAGTACGGCAAGGTCGGCGGTTTCGCACACCTTGCGACGCTGGTGAAGCGGCTCAGGGCATCGCGGCCTAACAGTCTTCTGCTGGACGGAGGCGATACCTGGCAGGGGTCTGCGACATCGCTTTGGACGCACGGTCAGGACATGGTCGATGCGTGCAAGTTGCTTGGGGTGGACATCATGACCGGGCACTGGGAGTTTACCTACGGCATGGAACGCGTCCGGCAGATCATTGATGAACATCTCGCGCCGATTGAGTTCCTTGCGCAGAATATCATGCTGACCGAGGATGCTTCCTTCGAGGGTAAACCCGCGTTTGATGAAGAATCCGGACAGGTGTTCAAACCCTATACGATACGGGAGATGAATGGGATCCCGGTAGGCATCATCGGTCAGGCCTTTCCTTATACGACGCTGGCGAATCCGCGTTACATGATGGAAGACTGGAGTTTCGGTATTCGTGAAGAACAGTGCCAGGAGATGGTCGATGCCGTGCGCGCCGATGGCGCTCAGGTGATTGTGCTGCTCTCCCATAACGGTATGGATGTGGATCTGAAACTTGCGAGCCGGGTGACCGGTATCGACGTGATTCTTGGAGGCCATACCCACGACGGGATGCCAAAGCCCAGTCTGGTCAGTAACACTGGAGGCAAGACACTGGTCATTAATTCCGGGTCGAACGCCAAGTTTCTCTCGGTGATGGACCTCGACGTCCGCGGCGGGCGCGTGGCCGATTACCGGTATCGGCTTCTGCCAATTTTCGCCAATCTGCTGGAGCCTGACCCACAGATGGCATCGTTCATTGAGACTGTCCGCGAGCCCTTCAAACAGCAACTCGAAACGGTGCTCGCCACGACGGAGACCACGCTGTATCGGCGCGGCAACTTTATCGGTACTTTTGACCAGGTTATCGTTGATGCGCTCATGGAGGTGCGGGGTGCCGATATCGCCTTCTCGCCTGGTTTCCGATGGGGTACCAGCGTGCTGCCGGGTGACCCCATCACCGTCGAACATCTGATGGACCAGACCGGGATTACCTACGCTAAATCTACGTTGACAGAAATGACCGGCGAGATGATCAAACTGGTCCTTGAGGATATCGCTGACAATCTTTTCAATCCGGATCCTTATTACCAGATGGGTGGTGATATGGTGCGGGTTGGAGGCCTTCGCTACGCTATCGATCCTGGAGCGCCGATCGGTAAGAGGTTGTCGGATCTGGAACTTAACGGCAAGCCTATCGATCCAGCGAGAAACTACAAGGTCGCAGGTTGGGCGAGTGTCAATCCTCAGCCCGATGAATTGCCTGATATCTGGGATGTCGTTGCAGAGTACCTGCGCGACCGGAAGGTGATCCGAGATATGACACCCAACATCCCGAAGGTAAAGGGAATTGTGGGTAATCCAGGTTATGCCGCACTAAAATGAGAATCCGCTGGGCAGAACTCAGTGCGGTTATTACCCGGTCACGGATTTAACAGAGTGTCTAGTGCAAAAAAGACCGGGCTCAATACGGGCTCGAGTTTTCTGCGCATCAAGCTTCCGACAGCGTCGCTTCTAGCAAAGAATGGCACAACCAGGGGTTCCCCACAAAGACTTAGCGTAATCAAAGCGGCCTGCTGTTGACGTAGCTCCGCGGCGGTCTTTGCTCCCGCCCCGTCTTTCGCAAAAGTCTCTGTCGACAACACCGGGAAGGCGGCAATCGCACGCTGCAGAGCATCCGCTGAGCGCGGCAGTTCTTCCTCGCCACGCAGAGGTTTACAGTAGTCGCCCAGTGCATTGAGTGTGTCCACGACGGTGTCCATGTCGATAGCCTGTTTCAAAGCGCTTTCGACACAACGCAGAAAGTGCCTGCCTTGTACAGAGCCGGTTCGCGTCAGTAATGTCTCCATCGGGCCGGTTCCCATGAAGGAGGCCGTGTGAGGGTTAGTTTCTGTTTCACAGGGTACGTCCAGGTACTGTGGTCCAGCGCTGAGGAACCCTACTAACCAGGCTACATGATCCTGTGTTTGCGCCCATAGCCGTTCGATTTCCTGGTCATTCAACAAGTGGGAGCGCAGCAGCAGTTTCACGGTATCGATGATGGGTCGGCTGGCGGCCTCAAACGGAAGATGATCAAGAAGAAAGTGTCCAAGCGTTGGGCCGGTGCTTCCGTTAGCGACGGCAGGGTGCGCGAGCATCAGGCGTGCCACTTCTGCGGTGGGCAGGCACCACCAGGCGCGCCGAGCCAGTTCATCGTCAAGATTTGGCGAGGCGGCAACGGCAACGACGGCTTCCGGTTCTCCAAGACACAGTAATCTTGTGAGCCGGTCTGTTTCGAGAGCGCCGCTACGGGTCCAGCGGCGGATAAACACCGGGTATCCGCCCGGCGTCCCAAGCGCTAGCACGGAAAGACTCTCACGCACTGCGCGAAGATAACGAACTGGATTGCCGGCGGGCTTAAGGTCGACACGGTGGGTCGTTGTAGCGGTCAACGCCTCGACGCACATTGTGTCTTCATTAATTCGGATGGCGAGGGCAGTAGCCGCCAGAACATTTAATCTCAGAGTATCTTCTTCGACAAGTAGCATGAGGTATGTTCGATACTGATACCCACCCAAGGGGGGTATCCCGATCCCGGTTCTCAGGGAGTAATATTGTCCGCGGTTTTAGGTCGTGGCTTCGTGGGAGGTATTTATGAATATGGTCTATTATGAAACGATCGATAAGTTGGAAAAGATGGATGCGAATCCGGACTATGTCCAGGGATGGGTCGGTGGATTTTTAGGAAACCCACAGCGGGAAGAGCAGCGTGTGACGGAAGCCTACTCAGCCGGTTATGAGGATGGCCAGAACAAGACCATCGACAGCGCTGCGGATTGGAAAGCAAGTTAACCCTCTGTCTGTGGTTTAGGCTGGTGAAGTACTCTGAGCCAGGCCCCCGCCGGAATGCAGATTCATCATTGATTTGCCCAGTTGCCTGACTACGTCTGGGCCGTCGATATCCATCACCTGGTCCATCACCCAGCGGTTGGTCTGATCGCTGCCCATAATCGCCTGAATGTGGTCACTGAATGCCCGTAGCAGGGCATATCCAGGAACCCCGTCGCTGAAGCTGCACTCGCCGTAATGGTTGTTGCGACGATTGAGCGTATCGATGAACTGCTCACGGTAGTCGTCGCCGCCCAATACCTCCGCCGCGTTTCTGTGAAATTGCCCCGCGCAGGCGTGGGCAAGCGCTGGGACAAAAGTGGCGCGGTCAGGCGCTTCCAGCATATCGAAGGCCAGACGGTCGGCGGCGTGCACCAGAAACACCAGGTACTCGCGAATCACTGCTACCCGTTGTACGTCATCCTGGTAAATAAAGTCTTCTGCGTGCAGGTTGCGGCTAGCGGTCAGTGCCAACTGCCAGCAGACGTACCCCAGCGCCTGCCCATTCTTCTCAGCTGATCCGGATTGTCCGGGGTTACGCCACCGGTCGCGAATTCGTGTTTTCATGATCGTTGCGCTCGCCCCGGATTTTATCTTAAGGTACTGTCTATGTCGGCGTTGCCCCCCTCATTTCTGGATGCGGTACAGCACAACTGTGACGTCTCAGACTCACATCACGCAGACCATTATTCTTTGTGTGTCTACCTCATGCACATGCGTGAATACTTCCGTTGGGAGCGACAGTTGGGTCCTGATGTGGTGCTTAGTGCAGATGCAGTAGGTGAGTGGGTCCACAAACGTGAAAGCTACTGGGATACGCTGGAGGAGGCATCCTACCGATCCCTGCCCCTGCCCGGACAGCAGGTGGATGCCTTCGATGTCGATGCAGTGAATACGTGGCTGGTGCCGCTCGGTTATGGCTACAGTGCCGGCATCGGCCGATTCGGTAAGCCGATCTTCTTTGTCGGCCGCCTGATCGCTTTGGAGTCGGGCGAAGGTTACCGGCTTTTGTGCACGGGCACTGAACAAGTCCGGGAGATGATTGCTCCTCCTGCTATGACCCGGGGTAACACGATCTGGATAAGGCGTGAGTCATTGCGGCGGGTACTCTGGGAAATGATCGAGGAGTGGCGGTGGAAAAAGCCGCACAACGCCCTGTCCCGCGCGCTTGACAGTTACGGTTTTACTGAGGATGCCCAGAATGCCATTGAGCAGATGGTGGAAGCATTCGCGGAAACGGCCATCCTGCACGAATTGGGTGAGCGGGTCTGTGGCGAGCAGTTAGGCAGCGATTGGGAGGAGATGTTGTCGGCCACCGAGGACCGGGCTACGGAAGCCCTGATCCGCGCGGTCCGCGATCATCTGGCGGACTGCCTCATGGTGTTACCAGCACTGCTGGCCGAGAAAGACCAGGCACCCTTGCATTTTTATTTCGCTACCATGACCGGTATTCGTCGCCAACTTTTCCCGGCGCTGGTGGAGGCTTATGAGGAGTCGCTCATCCGGAGCAATGCTTCGCGGCTAAAGCAGGTGGTTCGAGAGGGAGCAAGGCATTGGCTGGAAGGTGCCTCACAGATACTGGGTGCTTATCGTAGGGGCGCTGCCAGTTCAGGTGTCACCCTGAGCGCGGAGATGTCGGCTCGCCTGAAGTTCTAAACGCCAACCTCCGCACAGTGGTATTGCCTTAGCGTTTTGAACCCTTTTCCTCGTGAGCCAGGTCTACGACCTGTGTCGCGATGTCAGCATAGGCCTCACGAAAGCCCGACAGGGGGTGGTCGTTCTCCGGCGCAAAGTAATCTTTAGGGTCAACGCCGTCCTGATGTTCCTGGGCAATGAAGTCCTTTTGCATTTTGAGCATCTTGCGGATCAATTCCTGTTTTTCGCTCATTGGTCTTATCTCCTGGTGTTGTTTTGAATATGTCGGGGTTCGGGTTATCGCCTTTATCCGGGCTCAATAGCCGCCCTTACGCATGCTCTCCGGAAGCCCGGAAAGCCGGCCAGCCTGTTTACTTGGATTTCCCGGGAACAGTTCGAAGAGCTCCTTGTTGCTGACCTTGTGACTCCAACGCGCGCTCATTTCTTTGAGCAGCGTGCGGTTATTGGGCTGATTGCCATTGTTGGAAAAATATTCCTCCCGCAGGTACTGGATGATATCCCAGTGGCGCTCATTTAATTCCAGATCCTCTGCACCGGCCATGGCGCTGGCGACAGACTCTGTCCAGTCCTCTGGATTTTCGAGAAACCCAGTTTCTGTGGTGGCTATCGTTTTTCCATCAGCATTGATCGGCATGGCGGGCTCCTGTGAGCAGTAGCAGCATAATGAAATCGGGATCAGTTCCCGTCGTCGGTAAGCGGTGTGTGTACGGCAGCAATACTCTTGTGCGGCAAAAAGAGGCCACACCCCAGCAGGCGGTCGTGCCCAATGCCATTGTTCTGCACCACGGCAGAGTCTTTCAGACTGAGCTCGGCGATCAACAGGCTGCGGGTCAGCATTGGACCCCCGGGTGTGGTGAAGCGGTGGATACGGCCACACAGCATTTTAGTTGGCGCGATATCGAGTTCGTCCAGCCACTTTGCCGCGTGTTCAAGAAAAATGGATTCATCCACCGTCGAGTCGCTTACCCGTATGTGCCGGGCCAGCACCGCAGAAAAGGGCGTGAGCGGACGTACTCGGGCCTCGAGCACGGTCACGGCGTGACCATCGATCTCAAGCGTCTGGTCACTGAGCTTGCGCGCCTGCGCGATGCGGTGTTCCGGCACTCTCAGCACAAAACGCGTGCGCGCCGAAAGTTCGATCACACTGCTATCGTCGGGCTGTTGCCAGCCATTGCCGGACTGGGCACCGTGAATGAGATGAATGCCGGCTTTTGGTTCGTCTTCAAGCCAGGGCAGCACCTGGATAATCGTTTGGCGCAGTGTCCAGGCGTGATCCGTCGGCAGTTGTCGTCCACGGGTACGGAAAACGAGATCGATAACAGTTTCCCGAGGGACCGGTACTCTTGCCACAGGGGTTTCTTGCCAGAAAGTAGGCATGGCCATGAAACCGGTCACTGTACCGGCAGTGAGGCTTGGATCGCTTCGCGGTCGATCCACCAGTTATCCTGGACCAGTACATCCACGACGTTACGAAGCCGTGGCAGAAAGCGAGCCGGATCATGGAGTTCCAGCCGTTCGATCCACTGGTCGAATGCCTCCTGGTCCTCAATACCGCTATGCCGTCTGGCTACGGCGCCCAGCATCTGATTGGTGAAAAAGGACAGTGACTCATGTTCCTTGCCTTCGCTGCGAAGCTCGACTACGTAAGCGGCTACGGCTGCGGCGACCGCGGCGCCGTCTGACTCATCGGGGGTTTCTTCAATGATGTCCTGCAACAGAGCTACAGAGAGTTCCGGATCAACCGGAAAAGTCACCGCTAGCCAGACACCGTGACCTAGCGCCACGAGCGCGTCTGTTTCTCCCGACTGAAACATAATGCGCGCGGCCTCGATGGCCTCAGTCCAGAGCCGTGCTTTACAAAACCGATCAAAGCAGCTTCGACCGCTCTGCCAGGCATCGGCTCCGCGCTCAAGCGCGACCAGCAAGCGGCCCTCCTGTAGGGCCAGTTCACGCCATTCGGGCGATTCGAGCTCGATCTTACTTTCGTTCAGTCGATCTTGGACCGCTGCCAGCTGCGCTTCTAAAGCAGCCGATGAGGTCGCGGACTCGTCCTGCGATTCAGCGCCAAGATCGAAGGTGTCACCAAGGTATTTCATGGCTGTTGGTCTGTCTCATCTACATCGACCGTGCTGGTGAAGACCGCCTCAAGCCGGTCTTCCCAGTTTTCGGGGGTATCCGGATAGGGCGGCTTGACGTCCATTCGCAAAAAGCGGTCACCCGCGCGCGCTTTCTGACGGACCAGCGAGGCCAATTCCTCAAAAGAGGACGGCTGGTTTTGCAGGATAAGTTCGCTGATCCAGAGCATGATGGCGGGATAACGTTTAGATCTGAAGCGCGCGGGTGTACCGGCCCCGGTACACCAGTCGCGCCTGATCGATCTGTTGCGAATCGTTGAAGGCTTCTCTTCGGTGCGGAACATTGGCACATACGAGACCTTCTCCAGGTTTTAGCCGCCGCCTAACGATTAGATCACCCGACCCGCTGAGAATCTCCCCAAGAGCCGCCACGCCCTCGCGTGTCTGATTATCGTGCTTCCAGATGACGTTCTGTTTGCGGGCTGTGTAGCGCATCCGAAGTGCTCCAGCATCCCAAAAAAATACCGGACCCGAGCATTGCATACGATGAGGGCCGCCTTGCGGGCGATTCTCGGGAATTGTCATCGCGTCCCAGTGGCAAAGCGCCTCTGCCAGCCGAGGATCCTGCTCACGAAGGAGTCCATAGATGATTTCGTGATCCATTGCCTCAAGCGTGCCGCCCTGAAGAGCCGGCCGCACACAGTGGAGCAACATCGTCCGGATGAGTCGGTCCGGAGTATGGTAGTAGCCGTCGGTATGCCAGTTGAGTGGTTTGTTGGTATAGGGAATGTAGCGCTGGTGGGTGCTGATTTTCTCTACCTGAATTTTGCTGAGGCCGTCGGTATCGGCGCAGAGATTCCGGTCCGGAATGCCAAGGCCCAGTTGGGCTGCAAACGCTGTCAGGGTATCAGGGCCAACGGTATCCGGTGATTGGCAGCGATAAATTGCCATGTTGGCGTGTTTGATCCGGATGGCGAGTGCAGCGCGTTCGTCAGTGGAAATCTGATACGGGTTTGCAATGTCGACTACAAGATCGTCAATCGTTTGCTGGTAGTGGATAAGACGTTCCTGCCAGCGAGTGGTCACACCGATATCGCCCCCGTTTAGTTGGCTTTGGATAGTCGGTGCGGATACGGTGGTTGCATGCATGGTGAAAAATATGACAAACCGCCTTATGGCGTGGGATCTGATTCTAGAGCGCCGGCCGTGTGGGAGAACTCCCCCAAAAGGTTGATCTAGAGAATAATTTTCTCTGTACCAATAACCCTGAACACACAGGTTTTTTTACAATCCCGGGTCCCTTGTGAGTTAAGTCCCTGATTTCAGGACCTTGTTAAGGGAAAAGACCTTGTTGCCCCCAAGTGATTTTTGTGCACTGCAAAAAACTGCCTATCTCCAAGGGGATAAAGCAGCGATTTTTACCGCATACCCCCCGGGGAATGGTGTCCACGGCTTCGGTACTTAGAATGATCGCAGACACAAGCCGTCTACTGCGCTGGCAGGCGGTGTTGCCCGGGCGCTTGGCGAATCTTAAGTATGCGGACGCCTTGAGAGTGGCGAGGGCGGCGCTGCAACGGAGTGCCATCAACGGTACATACAAGCGATCAACGAACGGAGTGGGACTTACATGGCTGACAACAAGCAACACGAAACCCCGATGCTCGATGAGCTCGAGAACGGGCCCTGGCCAAGTTTTATCTCAGGGATCAAGCGTCTTCGGGACGAGCACCCCACCGAGCGGATCAACGGCGTGGCCAACGATCTGTTGGGGCAGTTAGAACATTCTTACGAAACACGCAAAGGTTACTGGAAAGGCGGTACGGTCAGTGTCTACGGTTACGGCGGGGGTATCATTCCACGTTTTTCCGAGGTAGGTCAGCAGTTTCCTGAGTCTAAAGAGTTCCATACGCTTCGTGTCCAGCCGCCGGCCGGCAATCATTACAGCACCGACATGCTGCGCCAGTTGGCGGACAGCTGGGAGAAGTGGGGCTCGGGTCTCGTGACCTTTCACGGGCAGACCGGCAACATCATGTTCATTGGTGCCACCACCGATAACACTCAGCACTTTTTTGACGAGATCAACGATTATGGTTTTGATCTTGGCGGCGCAGGGCCCTGCGTGCGTACCGCTATGTCCTGTGTGGGTGGCGCCCGCTGTGAACAATCATGTGCCAATGAGCACAAGATCCACCGGACTCTGGTGAACAACTTTACCGATGATGTGCATCGGCCGGCTCTACCCTACAAGTTCAAGTTCAAGGTCTCCGGTTGCCCCAACGACTGTATGAATTCAATCGAGCGCGCCGATATGGCGGTGATTGGAACCTGGCGCGATGACATGAAAGTGGATCAGCAGGCCTGGAAGGATTACGTTGCAGAAAAGGGTCGCCAGCATACTATCGATAACATCATCACGCGCTGTCCGACGCGCTGCATGAGTCTTAAGGACGACGACTCGGTCGAGATCGACAACCGTAACTGCGTGCGCTGCATGCACTGCCTGAACGTGGTGCCCAAGGCGTTCTCCCCGGGAGACGACAAGGGCGTAACGATCCTGATGGGCGGCAAACGGACGCTGAAGATTGGTGACCTGATGGGTACTGTGATCGTGCCCTTCATGAAACTCGAGACGGAAGAGGACTACGAGACCATCACCGAGATCGCAGAGAACACGATCGATTTCTGGGCGGAGAACGGCCTGGAGCACGAACGCTGTGGCGAAATGATTGAACGCATTGGACTGGTGAACTTCCTGGAAGGGATTGGCATAGAGGTGGATCCGCACATGATTGCGGACCCAAGACAATCGTCTTATGTCCGGATGGATGGCTGGGATGAAGAAGCGGTTAAGTGGTTTGAGCGACAGGCCGAAACCGCTCAGTCGGCAGCAGGTTGAGTTAACGGCGAACTTCGCCCCGAATCGAACTCTTACGGGAGAGAAAGATGGCTAAGGACATGAGGCAGCCGATTGAATCGGGTTGTCCCGACGGTTTTCAGTATATGCACCCGCTGATGGTCAAGAACTTCGGCCTGTGGCGCTGGCATGATCATCCTCGGCCTGGTGTGCTTCGCCACGTGGCGGACAGTGGAGATGAAGTCTGGACCGTCAAGGCGGGTACGCAGCGCATCCTGGATGTATTTACCCTTCGCAAGTTGTGCGACATCGGCGATGAATACGCTGACGGGCATGTGCGGTTCACGATCCGCAGCAACATTGAGTACATGGTCGCCGACGAAGCCAAGGTTGAGCCGCTGATCAGCGCGCTCGAGGATGCCGGATTCGTTGTCGGTGGTACGGCCAATTCGGTCGCCATGATCGCGCATACCCAGGGATGGTTGCACTGCGATATTCCGGGTACGGATGCGTCCGGCGTGGTCAAGGCTATGATGGATGAACTCATCGATGAGTTCAAAAACTGCAATATGCCTAACCGGGTGCATATCACGACTTCCTGTTGTCAGATCAACTGCGGCGGCCAGGGAGATATCGCGATCAATGTGCAGCATACCAAGCCGCCTAAGATCAATCATGATCTTGTGGCGAATGTCTGTGAACGCCCATCGGTCGTGGCTCGCTGTCCAGTGGCCGCTATCCGTCCGGCGCAGGTCAACGGCAAGCCGACGCTGGAGGTCGATGAGAAAAAATGCATTTGCTGCGGAGCCTGCTACCCACCCTGTCCGCCAATGCAGATCAACGATCCGGAGCACAGTAAGCTGGCTATCTGGGTGGGCGGTAATCACTCCAATGCGCGCAGCAAGCCCAGTTTTCAGAAACTGGTTGCATCAGGTGTCCCGAACAATCCACCGCGTTGGCCCGAAGTCACAGCGATCGTCAAACGCATCCTGCAATCCTACAAAGATGATGCCCGGGACTGGGAGCGTATCAACGACTGGATCGACCGTATCGGTTGGCCGCGCTTTTTCGAGATTACTGGATTGCCGTTTACCAAGTTTCATATCGACAACTGGCGTGGCGCACGAAAGAGCCTCAACGCTTCGACCCATATCCGGTTCTAGGCAGGTTTCATGAAGTTTTCTGTAATGGTGAACGAGGGTCCATATACCCATCAGGCCGCGGACAGCGCCTATCAGTTCATCAGTGCAGCGCTTGCAGCGGGTCACGAGATTTTCCGGGTCTTCTTCTATCATGACGGGGTGAATAACGGCACACGGCTCACGACACCGCCACAGGATGATCGGCACATTGTCAATCGATGGGGCGAGCTTGCCACTCAGCATGACCTGGATCTGGTGGTGTGTGTTGCGGCAGCGCAGCGCCGCGGCATCGTGGATCCGGATGAAGCCAAGCGCAATGGCAAGGATAGTGACAATATCGCGCCGGGATTCCGCATCTCGGGCCTGGGCCAGCTGATCGAAGCGGGTATCGAGTCTGATCGACTTCTGGTGTTTGGCGACTAGGAGTCGGTTTATGAGCCAAGCCAAGAAATTCATGTATATCAACCGCCATGCGCCCTGCGGTACGGCCTATGCGGTGGAAGGCCTTGAAGTTGTGCTGATTGGCGCCGCTTTTGAGCAGGACGTCTGCATGGCGTTTATTGGCGACGGAGTCTTCCAGCTCAAACAGGATCAGGATACTGCTGACACCGGTATGAAAAACTTCTCACCTGCCTACCGGGCGTTGGGTGACTATGAAGTGAACCGGCTTTATGTGGAGCGCGAATCACTCCAAGAGCGGGGGCTGACAGAAGAAGACCTGATGCCGCTGACCTGGGAAGATGAAGATGACGACTGGGCAGAGAAGTCGTCTATTCATGTCGTCGAGCGGGCGCAGTTATCAGATTTGATCGAAGAGCAAGACATTATTTTAAATTTCTGAATTCAACATAAACTGATGCTGCATACTGTTAATAAATCCCCGTTTGAGTCATCGAGTCTCAAAACCTGTCTGTCGCTTGCGAAAAGGGACAGCGATGTACTTCTAATCGAGGATGGCGTGTATGGCGCGTTAAGCGGGAGTGCCCATACCTCTTGGGTGGCAGAAGTGCTTGGGGATGTGCGGGTGTATGCACTGGAACCAGATCTTAAGGCTCGGGGATTGTCCAAGGACAAACTCATTCCCGGCATCGAGGCGGTGAGCTACGACGGTTTTGTCGAACTGGCATGTGTCAACGACAAAATCCAGAACTGGCTCTGACATTATTGATAAATGTAACAGGAGGCCGAAAATGGCATTTGAATTAAACGGCAAGACCTATGAAACCGATGAGGAGGGATACCTTGCCGACCTTAGCCAATGGGATGCTGAGGCGGCGGCGTACATGGCCAAGGAAGACGACTGTGATCTGGACGAGAACCACTGGGAAGTCATCAATTTCCTTCGGGAATACTACGATGAGTACCAGATTGCCCCAGCGGTTCGGGTACTGACCAAAGCCATCGGGAAAAAACTGGGTAAGGACAAGGGCAACAGCAAGTACCTGTATGAGCTCTTCCCTTATGGACCAGCGAAACAGGCTTGCAAGTATGCTGGTCTGCCCAAGCCCACGGGCTGCGTCTGATATTTTTTTCAAAAGCGAGAACCTGCGCCGGCCGAGCCGGCAACAATTATGAGCACTGAGCGAAGGGAAGCCGACCAGCGTCCGCTGATGCGATTTCCGCAGGCAGGGCCCCCTTGTTGCTAGGCGCCATTTTTGCGGGCCTGTTTTATCTCGCGACCGCTGTGTTTCTGGTGGGTGTGGGGTCCACTGTGGCGCGCTATGCTCGCACCCCCGCACCGCTAGTGATTCCAACGACCCCGGCACCGACTACATACGCTGGGGTTTTCGCCCGGATGTTTCGTGAAGTGGTGTTCTTTGAAAGCCTCTTCAAAGGAAGTAAGTGGAGCTGGCTTTTTGGCTGGTTGTTTCACTTCGGTATGCTTATCGTGATCGCGCAACACCTTAGATATTTCACTCAACCCGTATGGTCTTGGGTGATGATGATTCAGTGGATTGGGTCGTACGCAAGTTTTGCGATGTTCGTGGGTCTGGGTGGCTTATGGGCGCGCCGTGTTTTGGTTGATCGTATCCGCTATATCAGCGCGCCTTCCGATCACCTGATGCTGGCCCTGTTTTTGGCGATTACAGGATCGGGGCTCCTGATGAAATATGTTGACCATACCGATATTGTGTTACTGAAGGCATTCACACTAGGACTGATAACGTTTTCCTGGCAACCGCTACCAAATGATTTAGTACTGCTGGTGCACCTATCACTCGTGATCATTCTGATGCTGATCTTCCCATTCAGCAAACTACTGCATGCGCCAGGTGTTTTCTTCAGCCCGACTCGCAACATGCGGGATAACCCGCGCGAACGCCGTCACGTTGCGTCGTGGACGAAGGACCTGCCCAAGAGCACAGACAGCGCCGACGGCACATAAACCCAGTCGCGGATCATGGCCACACCTGAATTCGAAACCCCGACCTTGAAAGAATGGGTCAGCACGCCTGCTGTGCAGCCAGACGCAATGGCCCACAGTCGACCGTTCGTCGCAAAGCCTGAACACCAAGCATCGTTGGGTTTTCCCGGTGAACTGGTGGAGAACTGGCAGGAGGTCGCGCTCGACAAGATGGGCGAGTTGCTCGGGCGGTATCGGTCGCTGCAGGTCTTCATGGATGCTTGTGTCAAGTGCGGGGCGTGTACCGACAAGTGTCACTATTACCTCGGTACGGGCGATCCCAAAAATATGCCGGTGGCGCGTCAGGATCTCATGCGCAAAGTGTACCGGCGCTACTTCACAACGGCAGGAAAGTGGTTTCCAAAGCTGGTCGGAGCCGTCGAGCTCAGCGAAGAGGTAATCAACGACTGGTATAGCTATTACCACCAGTGCTCAGAGTGCCGGCGCTGCTCGGTTTATTGTCCATATGGTATCGACACCGCGGAGATCACCATGGCAGGTCGGGAGATCCTTGCCACGATAGGTGTCGGTCAAAAATATTCCAACGAGATCATCGGCAAAGTGCACACCATAGGTAACAATCTTGGCCTGCCAGAACCAGCTCTCGCGGATACCCTTGAGGGGCTCGAGGAAGAGATCGAAGAAGACATCAGTGTGCCGGTGAAGTTGCCGCTGGATCAGGCGGGCGCCGATGTGCTGCTGGTCACCCCCTCGGCAGATTTCTTTGCTGAGCCTCATGTCGACGGATTGATTGGTTATGCCAAGGTATTCCACCAAGCTGGCATCAGTTGGACTTTAAGTTCTTATGCCTCGGAAGCAGCCAACTTCGGCATATTCATCGGCAATTACGAGAATATGCAGAAAGTTGCGCAGCGCATACGCCAGGCAGCCCTCGATTTGGGTGTCAAGCGTATCGTGATTGGTGAATGCGGTCACGCGTGGCGTGTGGCTTACAGTTTCTGGAACACCCTGATCGGCCCCTTTGACTTTCTGGACCCGGCCTACCCGGTTCCGCAGCATATCTGCGAGTTCACCCATGACCTAAATCAGCGTGGCGGGTTGAAGTTCGACCGCGAGGCTAATGATGACAAAGTCGTGACCTTCCACGACTCCTGCAACGTCTCCCGCGGCTCGCGTCTGGGCGATACGCCAGGCGGGCAGTTCACGATACCGCGCGATCTGATACGCGCTGCCTGTACACACTTTGTGGACATGGCGCCTGACACGATTCATGAGCACACCTTCTGTTGCGGCGGTGGCGGTGGACTGTTGACCGACGATCTTATTGAACTGCGGGTAAAAGGCGCCTTACCGCGCGCCCAGGCATTGCAGCAAGTCATTGAGCAGTATGGAGTGACCCATATGGCGGCCATCTGTGCGATCTGTAAAAGCCAATTCAGTAAGGTGTTACCGGAGTATGGAATGGGTATGGACATGATTATCAGCGTGCACCAGTTGGTGGGTGATGCGCTGGTGTTTGGTAGCGAGCACTGACCTGCTGCGCGCCGCGCAGGCAGGAGTAGACAACCGAAAAGAGGAACTGGGCTATGGCAGCCTCAGAGGAACAAACGCAAAATCTCACTTTCCGTAAGTTTGCTGATGGCGAATATCAGTGGGACGACTTCAAGGATCAGATCTTCAACGAAGATAATTCGCACAAGTGTCCGACTTACGTGCATCGTACGCCACCTTGCCAGGGGAGTTGCCCGTCGGGAGAGGATATTCGCGGATGGCTGCAGATTGTCCGAGGTATGGAAAAACCGCCCGAGGGGATGACCTGGCAGGAATATGCTTTTCGGCGTGCGACCGACGCCAATCCCTTTCCTGCGATGATGGGCCGCGTCTGCCCTGCGCCATGTGAAAGCGGATGCAACCGCAACAATGTCGACGACTTTGTCGGCATTAACTCGGTAGAGCAGTATATCGGCGATTCTGCGTTCGACGAGGGTTACCAGTTTGAAGCGCCGCCCCCCGTCGTGGGGAAGCGGGTGGCTATTATTGGTGGAGGTCCGGCGGGACTTGCGGGCGCGTACCAGTTGCGCCGCCTGGGCTACGCATCGACGGTTTTTGAATCCCAAGAGCATCTCGGTGGGATGTTCCGCTACGGCATCCCTGGTTACCGGACCCCACGCGACAGGCTGGACCGGGAGATCGATCGGATTATTGAACTGGGTGATATCGAGATCAGAACCGGCGTGCGGGTAGGCCGCGACATCTCAATTGAGCAACTCGAGGCAGACTATGATGCCTTGATCTGGGCAGTGGGCTGTCAGAGCGGACGTGGGCTTCCGGTAGAAGGTTGGCAAGATACGCCCAACTGTGTTTCCGGGGTAGCGTTTCTCGATGCATTCAACAAGGAAGCCATGAAGGTCACTGCCGAAAAGGTTGTCTGTATCGGTGGCGGAGACACCTCTATCGACGTTGTCTCTGTAGCTCGACGCCTTGGCAAGATTGACCAGATCAATGCTAAGGATCGCCCTGAAGAAGTCATAGGCGGTTATACCGCACACGACTCGGCCATGGTGGCTGCCCGCGAGGGAGCCCATGTGACCCTGACGGCCCTGTTTGAGCGGGTAGATATGACGGCGACGGAAGAAGAGGTGGATGATGCACTGACTGAAGGCGTCACCGTGCTGAACGGAGTCATGCCGGTTGCCCTGATCCGCGATGAGAGTGGCCGGGCCACAGGACTCCGATTGGCGAAATGTAAGATTGACGAAAAAGGGGTCCCAACGCCGGTTGCTGACACGGAATTTGAGGTTGAGGCGGACCTGATTGTGTCGGCTATTGGACAGGCAGGTGACCTCAGCGGCATTGAGGAAATGGGAAACGATCGCCAGTTAATCGATGCGGACCGTTTTTTCCAAGTGCCTGATCGCCCTGGCCATTTTGTGGCGGGGGACATCGTGCGTCCGCATCTTCTGACAACCGCTATCGGCCAGGCTGCTATCGCGGCCCAGAGTGTCGACCATTACCTGAAGGGTAAGGATCCCGCGCGTCGGCCCAAGGTGGATGTACATCATTTTGACTTACTGGCGAAACTGAATGAGCAATCGCTTGCGCCCGACAACTATGACCACGCTGCAACCTGGGGCACTTCGGAAGCATCATTCGCGGTTCATAACTATGAGGACCGTTCACAGCACGAAATCATTCCTTCTGACGAACTCTTTTTGGGACACTTCCAGGAAACGCCCCGTAATCTCCGTGACACGACGGTGCCGGATGAGAACGAGGTGCTTGGCCATTTCGAAGAGCGTCATCATGGATTAGTTGAGGACGCGGCTCAAGCTGAGGCCGAACGTTGCATGAGCTGTGGGATGTGCTTTGAGTGCGATAACTGTGTGATTTACTGTCCTCAAGATGCAGTTTTTCGGGTTAAGAAAGACCAGTCAACGACCGGTCGCTATGTTGATACCGATTATTCCAAGTGCATTGGCTGCCATATTTGCGCAGACGTTTGCCCTACCGGCTATATTGACATGGGAATGGGGGAGTAAGCGGATCATCAAGATGGGATCGACTGCCGGTAAGCGATTGGGCCGAGGGTGGATCCTTGGCCTGTTACTGGGCGCCACCACCTTGTGCATTCCGGGTGCAGTGTCCGGCGATGTTGCAAAGCCCAAGATTCCCCCAGCTCGTGGGGAACAGTGCGTTGAACCTATTGATATCATGCGTCGCGATCATTTTGATTTCATGAAACATGATCGCGACAAGACGGTGCACGAGGGTGTTCGTTCCATCCAACACAGTCTAGCGGGCTGTATTGATTGCCACGCCAGCAGAGATGCTGGTGGCCAGTTTATTTCGATTAATGCCGAGGGCCAGTTCTGTCAGACTTGCCATAGTTATGCGGCGGTGAAGATCGATTGTTTCACCTGTCACGCAGCGGTTCCCGCAACGCAAGTGAGCCAATCTCCCTGAGATCTATGATGCCAGAATCTGAATATTTAAAATCTGGGTCGTTGCGGCG
>Ga0315336_1004149_pt1 | contig 17749 bp, 4 predicted proteins | sample ASW5metaG_FD_204512 | JGI IMG/M metagenome (GOLD analysis project Ga0315336, IMG submission 204512) | Ammonia-oxidizing marine archaeal communities from Monterey Bay, California, United States - ASW #5 | ecosystem: Environmental > Aquatic > Marine > Intertidal zone | place: USA: California... | reverse complement strand
CAAGTCGGGAAACACCGTAGAAATGACGTTGTTGCCGGCGTCAATGATGCGGCGGCGGAAGGCGATGAGATTTTGGAAGCTCGAGTACCGAATCGACTGGTTGATTCCCGCAAGCGTCACGTCGTCTACGGCGACGTCGCCACCGTCAGCCGTCGAAACAGAGTCCCACACCGTGCTGCCGGGCGCGGTTTGCTCGGGTGTCCCGGTGTCCTGCGCTCCGCCAATGATAATGTTGGAATTGCTGTCATAGGCAATGTCGTGGAATTCGGTGACCTGCAGGTTGCCGATGATCGAGAACCAGTCGCCGGTGTTGTCCTGCGGACTGGTGCGGCGATAGATACCCCCATCGTCCACTTCGATGAGATTGCCGTTAGCGTCGAAGACCATCTCGCGCGAATCGGCGTGCGGGGCGCTGCTGTTGGCCGTTCCCCCATCGGGTATCGCCCCAATCGCGTCCGAGTGTGTCAGGTGTTCCCATTGCGGAGAGGGCACCGCACCAGTGGGAGCAACCGTGGTGTCACCCCGGAACAGACGGCCCGTAAAATTGGTAGCACCGATGAAGTTGGGGAATGGCGAGTCCTGGCGGTCGCCGCCCACGTACACAGTGTTAGAATCATTCGGGTCCACCACGATCGAAAAGTGAATTGACCCCTGACCTCCAGGCTTAACCTTGGGATTGAGGCCCTCGGTATCGCCATTCGACTCCAATGTTTGGGGGAGGTCCATTGCTGTCCAGGTTCCCCCAAGATCGTCAGAGAAACCGATGTACGCCGGTTGGCCGCTGAGGAGCACCGCGGCATAGATTCTGCCGCCGGTTTGCGCAACAGCCATTTCCGTATTGTTGTTAGCGAAGTTCGTAATAGCGGTGTCGAGGCCGCTAAGGTCGCCGGTGCTAACATTCGTCCACGTGGCTCCGGCGTCGTCGCTACGGAAAATTCCAACTCCAGCGACGGATGCATAGAATCGGCTCAAGCTGCTCGGATCACCGACTAGGTCGAAGACGCCCCCAACCGGTAAGCCGCTCGTGCCGGAAACCAAACTCCAGCTTGCTCCCGAGTCGATGCTGCGGAAAAGACCGCCGGGTCCGCCAAATGGATTGGCTGCGGCTAGTAACGTAGCTCCTCGCAGGGCGACTCCGGAAAAGTTTTCGCCGAGCAGTAGTGGATCGGTAATCTCAGTCCAAGTGGCGCCGCCGTCGGGCGTGATCAGCAGACCCGTCCGGTCGCCGCCGATTCTTGCGTAGCTGCTGAAACGTCCGATTCCAGCAAGCAACCGATCAGGGTCCGCGGGATCCATCTCCAACGCCCCGATCGAAAGCGAAGGCAAGTCGTCCGTCAGCGGGACCCACGTTGGGCTCGCTGAGGTAGCATTGGTACTCTTCCAGATCCCACCATTTACGCCCCCGAGGTACAATATGTCCGCATCGGTCGGATGAGCCACGACCGTGTGGACGGCACCGACGACTTCGTCATTTGGGGAGACGTTCTCGACTTGACCGTTCAACGTTGGTCCCGGCCCCTGGTCCGTCCAGGTCAGAATTCCAGGCGCGACGGTGTCGGCCACGTCGTCGAGCACGTCCAAAGTGTCACTGCCGCTGAGGAAACCGGACACAAAGGCCGTAATGGCGACTGTCTGGTCGCCGTCAATAAAGACATCGTCCACGGCGTCAATGTCGAAGGTCACAAAAGTCTGGCCCATGGGAATAATTACCGTTGCCGGTACCGTCACCTCGCCGACATCATGGCTGACCAAGTTGACCACCAACGCAACGTTGGTCGGCGTATTGCGGGTCACGGTTGCAGTGGTCGCCGCGGCACCTGCACTCTCGACGACCGATGGGGCTGCAATCGTCAGCGTCAGCTCGGGATCCACAATGACGTCGAGCACGTCGAGCGTGTCCGAGCCGCTTGAGAAACCGGGAGCATAAGCGGTAATGGCTACGCTTTTCGTGCCGTCGGCGACAAAATCCAGAACCGGACTAATCGGAAATGTTGCAGAAGCGTCGCCTGCCAATATCGTCACCGTCGCCGCGACAGTTGCTTCGCTGAGATCGTGGCTCGCCAGGTTGACGACCAGGTCTGAGTCTGTTGGCGTGTTGCGGGTCACGGTTGCCATAGTTGCGGGGGAGGGCGGCGTGACGACGATGCTTTGACCCGTCTGCACGAAGGGATTCGTCCCGTCGTTGAACGAGACTAAGAAACGATCGGGGCCTTGGGGACCGGCATCTTTGATGCCGACCGTGGCCGAGGCACCGTTGTCGAAGAGCGGACTGCCCAAGTCTAGATCGATGTAGTTGAATTGGATAGAGTCGTCGAATTCAGACAGGACTGCTTCAAATGTGACCGCACCCGGACCCGCAAAGGAGCGAGGGACAAGTTCCCAGCGGACGACGAGTTGTGAGAATCCGAGATTGACCGGATCGGCAATGACGGCGGCATAGACGGCATCATCGGGACCAAAATTTGTTGTCCAATCATCCCATAAGGGAGCAATCGCTGCCTGCACGACATCAAATGGGCCGCCGGTCAGGTCGTCGTTGATCCACTCGACTGTTCCGCTGCCGAAAGTAATCAGGCCATGCGTATTGACAAACAGATTGGTATACGACGTGCCGAAGAAGTCAAAACTGAATCCAATGGGAGTATTGACGAAGAAATCCAATTGACCGTCTATGATGATGTTACCAGGAGAGACGATCGCGGGATGTTCGTCAAAGGGGACAATCGCCACTCCACCGTTGAGAGCCGCGTCCGATTCTAAAATGCTCGTCGGCCCGGTAATCGCCACTGTCAAGGCTGGAGTCTCGTCATCAGTGACGTCCACCATGTCGATTACGCTTGTGAATCCGACTTCGGTGGCCCTGATGAGTACCGATTGCGTCCCGTCCGCCAATCCGTCGTCGACTCCATCGATCGTAAAGCTTGCAACGTTGGAGCCGGCAAGAAATGTGACGGTCGTGGGCAACGTCACTTCATCACTTGCGCCTCCCGTATTCGGATCGATGGCAAAGAGGTCGACGGTCAACGCCAGGGAAAGATCGCCTTCCCGGACGACGGTGGCGATCGTGCTGCCCCCGTTTTCGGAGATTGGCGTCGGCAAAGTAAATACCGTCAGATTCAGCGGCGTCGTCACCGAGGCGGCGTCGACTGCACCGGACAACTCCACGCGATTGCTGGTCACAATGGAACTGGCGCGAACGCCAAAATCGGGAATCAGACCGGGTAGTTCGTCGTTGACGCCGTTGATGGCCGCCACCATGCGGTTGGCGATGAGTTCCGGAGCATCGGCGGCGAAGAAGGGAATACGAATGCGGCCTGGCTGCACGCCGCCGGTACTGTCGAACTCGAATTCGATGTTGTGAATGCCATCGCTGATGGCAAAGGTCTCGCCATCGGTGATGTCGCTGCCGGCCGGGGCGAATAGCGTCATGCCGCGGGCCATACGTTCGTTGGTATCGAATTGCTGAAAGATAACGGTTTGTGGAGAGTCTGGACGGACAACTGCGCCGTGCTCGGTGCCGCGCCGGATCTCTAACTGATACGGACCGACGAGCACTTCACTGGCGGCGCTCGTATCGGGGTTCTGGGGCACTTGGAAGAAGGAATTGAGGCCGGTGGCTCCCGAAGCCATTTCGCCGCGCTCCGAGAAGCCGATAATAATGTCGTCGATATAAAAACCTTCGAAATCGTTGTCCTCTCCCCGCGACGGATCGAAAAAGGCACCAAAGTTTTCCGACCGGTCGAGCAGTCCGGGGTCATTGAATGCGCCGGCGGTGCTGAAATCGAACCGCAGAATCAGGTTCTCCTCGCCGGCAAAGTCACCCAGGTCGACCCGGGCTTGCCGCCAATCGTTTGTATTGTCGAACAACTCCTGCACCCGCTGCTGTGAATGCGGCGAGGCAGCAGACGACGCCGATTGGTACCGGGGAAGTTCGGCTGTACGGATATTGGTGGAGACCAGCGAGTTGCTGGTCGCCAGCAGGTTATACGTGTTGCCACCGTCGGCGGAAATGAAGACGCGGGCGCTGTCCCGCATGTCCAATTCAAGGAAACTCCCAATGGCGTCCTCGGTCTCGAGGAAGTAGTTGAAGTAGAGGGTTGGCTTGTCGGTGTAGGAATAGTCCTGCAGGCTAAAGGGATCGGTGGTCAGGCTGCCGAGGGCGCCACCCGGCAGGTTGTAATTGTCGCCGATGTCGGCGTTCGAAGTCAGGTCTTCGTGCCAGTTCGCGTCCAACACACCCAACTGACCGCCCGATTGATAAGTGAAGTAGGAGTCTATCGGATCGTCGACGAACTGTTCGAGGCCGAAGTAGAAACTGGCGCCTCCTTCCTGTTCGCTCGAGAGACGGCCGTTAACACTATTCAAAAAGGTGGTGGAGCGGCTGAGATCGGAGAGTGGCAACTGCCCGTGGCCGGGATCGCCGCTCCGCGTCATCGTGGGGTGCCAGAGGTTGATGTCCACTGGCGAGAAGGCCAAACCGGTGGTCGCCCCGGGCAAGCTGATGTTCGTCGAACTGGAATCGGCAATGCCGTCGCCGTTGGTGTCGAAGACTGGCAGCAGATTGCCGCTAAAGTCGAAGGCAAACAGTTGGCCGTTTGCGCTCGTGGCGAATAGCGTGTTCGCATACTGTCCGCCCGCTAAGTTTTGCGGACCCAGGGTCAGACCGGTGAAGCCGACTCCGGTGCCGGTCACGTTGGCCTGGATCAACTGGCCAGTGGTAGCAAGCATGTCGAATAGGTTGCCACCCTGGTCCACACCGAACAGCGCCGCGCCAGTCAGGGATGAGAAAGCCAAGCCGGTAATTTCACCCGACGCACCCGCCGGCAACACATTGAACGGTTGCGGTCCCGCGACACCTGGGTCTTCGTCTATTACGGCCCCAGTGGCGACATTAAACCGCCAAAGCCCCGCTGGCACGTTGGCGACTTGACTGTTAGCAGCAAAGCCCTCGAACATAATGTCATCCAGCCGGCGGAACGCCATCGCCTCAAACCGGCTGCCGACGTTGGGAGCGGTCGCGATACCGTCGTCGCCCAACTGGGCCTGCGCAGCGGTGCCGGTGTTGATGATATTGTAGTTGCCCGAGTTGGCGTCGACGTCGCCTCGGGTATAGCCGTACAAGTTCCCATCGTTGCGGAAGGCAATGTCGCCGAAGCCGAAGGTCGTACCGTCCAGGTCGCCGATTTCGTACTCGAAAGCGCCGGTGAAGGGATCGACCGCATGCAGGAGATTGTTGTTGGCAGTCGAGACAAACAGGACGACGTCGCTCAGATTGAGCGGTGTGACATGGGCCGACAGGGCGATCGAGCTGCTAATGTCGAACAATTCGGTTTCCGGTGTCACTCGAGCGGTGGGAGCATCGAACCGGCCGGTTTCGTGACCGCTAAAACCAATGTGATCTTCGGCAATTCGCTTGACCGAGTGCATCGGTTCCAGGCGGATCAGCGGGTTGGCGGCACCCGCTAGGAACGTGGCATTAAGGGCGGTTGGTAGCTGACGGTTCGAGGAGATGGCCACATAATAGGTTCTGCTGCTGGTTGCGGCGGGCACGAGGCCCGCTGGCATCTGCACCGAACCGATAAACGGGTCGAGTTCGCCGACTGTTCCTCGGCTTCCATCACCGAAATCGGAACCTTCGGTGAGCCTCGGTTCGTCGTCGGCAATGTCGGAATCTCGGCCGACCAGGATCAGGTCGCCGTTATCGTCGAAGACTGAAATGACGGTATCTGCCCGGGCCAGACCGTCGGCATAGTCAATGTCGAAAATAGTCGCGAAGGTCTTACCCCCGTTGTTCACTCCTGCGATGACCTGGACCAAGTCGTAGTCGATGGTGAACTGATAGAAGTCGATATCGTTTGCCACGTTGGGATCGAGGCTGCCGGCAACACTGATTGTGTTGCGGTCGCTGGTGAGCAGGTTTCCGAGTTCCTGGGCCTGGGCGAGGGTATCGTTGTTGCCCGCAGCTTCACCCGCTTCGCCGACCAACGGCGAATGGGCCGGTAATCCGAAAATGTCGATGGCGGTCGTCGCGAATCGAATATCGGCGTGCCGAATCGTTGAGCCCGGATGTGCGTCGGTTTGTCCAACGCGAATTTGCAGCTGATAGTTGCCGGTCGTCAGCCCGCCGTCGGGAGCGTTCAGGTTGCTTGAGTGACTCCGTACCCGGACGAAATAGGTTGATGTCTGACCTTCAACGCCCGGCAGGACGACGCGCATTCCCGGGTCGTTGGGATTGCTGGTGTAGAAATCACCCCCGAGCAGCGCGTCTTCGGTGAGAGACTCACTGAAAACCGAAGGAACAGAGGAGACCGTCGTGTTATTGATCGACCGTGCCAAGACGTTTGTCAGCGGATCGAGCAATTCAACCACGGCGTTGAGCGTGGGATCGGTACGGTCGATGTCGAACCAGACCTGTGTTCCCGCGTCGGCGATGAAGCTGTAGATATCCGAGTCGCCGGGGTCGTCTGCGGCGATGTAACCATGTACTTCGTAGCCCAGCCGGCGGTTCTCGTCGCCGCTATTTTCGTTGGGTGCCAATTCACCCAGGAACTGCGCATTGGGCGGAATCCTGTTGGTATCCTCACCTCCGGTGAGGGCGCCTTCCAATTCGTTGACGATCTCGACGTTGCGATCGTGACTAAACTCCTCGAGGCGAATACCGCGCCAATCGCCGGCCAGCGGGATCGTATCGACATCGCCATTGTTGTCCGTGTCGTTCTGCGGCAGGCCGTTGAAGTCGAATCCGGCGCCGACGGTGTCATCGGATAGGGAGGTTAGCACGACCGGGTGCAGGGGCTGGCCGACAATTTGCACAATGCCGCCGATGCGGTCGTCAATATCTAGGCCCCTTCCACCGGCAGTGAAGCCCGCATTCGACCCTTCCAGCTTCACCACCAGACTGGAGTCAAGCGAACTTACCAGCCGGATGCCGCCGAAGGTGTGGAAGTTGGGGGCGATGATTTCCCCGCGCACAACATGGACGATGTCGGAATCGTCCCAGACCGATTCGATCGTCAATTCTTCGGCGCGGACTTCCATGCCGTTGATGGCGTTGTTATCGAAGCGGTTCAGCCGGACGAGCGGTCCACGGTTGTCGGGAAACAATGGTTCCCCGGTCAGCGGATCAGAGATCACCTCTACCGGCCCGGTGCTGCGGCCCAGGTCGCGGCGGATGTCCGACTTCATAGAGTTTACGTTGATGCTGATCGCCGACCCGTCGTTGTCGAGAAATAGGTTGTGAGCAATGATCGGCTGCGCGCCGCGAATAAAAACGGTCGTGGCATCGTTTGTTCCACGACCGTTTCGATCGCTTTGAGATCTTCCAGTCGCGTTATTTTGCAGTCGGCTGTTGGTCAAGCGCAGTTCCGCTTGATGGGCTTCGATGACGTTGAAGTTGTCGAAATTGCCCTCGATCGGCACGACTCCCCCGCCAAAGAGGAAAACGGCGTTGTCGATGCTGCCGTGTGAAATGGCGTTCAAGGCGACGCCGCCCCAATCGCCGGCCGTCGGTAACCTTTCGATCGGTGCGTTGTCGTCGTTCGTCGTGTCGAAGGTTCCGCCGCGGCCGAATCGGTCGTCGTAAATCGAGGTGAAAATGATTGGATGTTCGGCTGTGCCTTCAGCAATGAAATTGGAGTGGCCATGTTCGGCCTCAATGCGTGAACCGGACAGCTTGACGACGATGCCAGCGTCGATGCGCAGCCGGCCGCTCTCGCGAGCCTGCAAATCGCCACCTACCGGCAGCGGGTTGCCTGGGCTGCCGCCAACCAACAGCGGACCGCCCGGAGCGCCGGCAATATGCACGTTTTCGGTGATGACATGGACGACATCGGTGTCGTCAAATCGGGCAGGAATGTCGATTTTGTCGATGGGATCGCCAAATTGGGTCTCCACCGCGACAAACAGACCATTGACGCTGTTGCCGAAGACCCTGTTTCCATGGATGTCCGGTCCGATCCTGCGCAAAGTGACGTCGCGGTTTCCGCGGATGGTGTCGTCGAAACTGCCCAAGCTGGCCGACATCGCCCCATCGGCACTGGAAGTAATGGTGTTGAAGGAAATAGTCGGTCGCGCATCGATGATGTGAATGGGGTCAAAAATGTCGAGGACCGATTCAACGAAGACCTGCCCCCCGCCAAAACTGAAGCCAGCTTGATTCACGAAATTGAGAAAGACACCAATGTCTTCCAGGTCTGAGTCGGCCCGGAAGACGACACCGCCCCAATCAGCGGGTTCGGCTTCGCCGCCCCCCATCAGGTCGTCGCCGAACGACGTGAAAACAGCCTGGTTTGCAGGGGTTCCCAGAACTTGCATCGCCGCCCGGCTGCGGTCGATCAGGTCGGAGGAGCTTCCCACGTCGATGATCGCATTCTGGAGCTTCAGGACTGCTCCTTGATCGATCATCACGGTCACACCCTGTGGAACAACAAAGGTGGTACCGTCTTCCAAGAAGTTGAAATCGTCGTCAATGCCGATCAGATAGGGAAGGGCGTCCGCCGCAGTACTCAGATCACCATCAGCACCTCCGTTGCCGACGATCCGAAAAAGATCGACGTCATCGGCCATTGAGCCGTTCGTGTTCGCGGCATTCACCGCGACCAGAGCCACGTCGATCTCGCTGAACGGGTCGGCAAGACTGCCGTCCTGGGTAACGCTACTTGCATTCGCCTTGTCGACGAAGACTGTCTCACCCGACTGGAACCAGAAGTCGAAGACGCCGCCCGGAACGCCGTCTGCGTCACCGTCGAACGCAGTATCCGTCGTATCGACTAGAAACTCGCCCGGATCCGGCGATCGCAGGAAATTGAGCCGCAGTTCGTAGTCGCCGTCAGTCGTCCCGCCCGAACCCGAATCGGAAACATTAGCGTCATAGTCCAAGTTGCCTGCGCTGGTCACGCCGATGAAGTACGCTCCGGCCACAAGTTCGAGTTCAAGAAACGCATCGTTGCTGTAGTAATCGTCGTTACGAGCCAACACATTGCGGTCGGTGTCAAAGAGCGTCAGCGCGCTGTTGAGCAGACTGACATCCACCAGACGCTCAGCAAAGATTTCCGCCGAAAACAGGCCGTCATCGGCCAGATCGAAGGAATAGAGATCGATGTCCGTCGAATCTGGTCGGAAGAGCCGGTTCAGGTGGACGAAGTCGTGATCGCCCGCGAAGACCGGCTCGCCCGTCAGTCCGCCTCCTTGGATCGATGGAATGTCGTAGGAATGGCCGAGGCCAAGGCTGTGGCCGATTTCGTGAAACGCGGTACGCATCCAGCCACCGCCGTACTCATTGTTGTAGGTCTCGGCGGCGTCCATGATGACGATGCCGCCCAGCCCTCCCGAGGAGATTCCGCCGATGCCGCCGGGACCAATCGGTAAGGTTGGGTCGACGGCTCGCATGTCGCCGGTAGAGACGGTAATTCCCACGCCATCGGAGTCCGATTCCACGGCTTCAAGCCCCAGGAAGCCGGCGTAGATCTCGAAGATCTCTCTCGCGCGCTCTTTCTGCTCCTCGGTAATCAAGTTGAACAACAAATTCCCCTGAGGATCGAAGCCGATCGCGTCCGGGATCACGTTGCCTAGCGAGTCGGTAAGACCGATGCCCCCGAAGTTATAGAAGACTGTCTGAATCGCATCCGGCAATTGGGGATCCGTCCCGGTACTACCAAAGTGCAGTTCCACGGGGATATGACGGTGCCCCGGTTCGTCGAGACCGCCTGGCAACGGGGGTAGCGCGATCGATTGGGGCTCGATTTGCGAATTGACGACCAGCTCAGTCGTATCGAGTCCGCCCAGGAATGAAGCCGTCGCGAAACTGGAGTTGTCGTCGCTGAATGGACTCGCTCCAGTGGAAAGACCGAATGCCAACGCATTGACGATATCCTCGGTTCCAGTGAAGCCTTCGTTGGGAACAAATGTGTCGGCTGGGCCGAAGTCGACGTCAACGTCGTCGACGTTGCCGAAAATGTTGTCCGGTCCCACACCAATGGTGTTCGCGAGGTTCCCCCCTTGGTCCATGATGTTGGCGGAGCTGTTGAATTGATTTGTGTGAAAGGCGGCGAAAAAGTGACCCGCTTCGTGCGCGGCGATGTTGCCCACACCGACACCGATTAGGTCGATTATTGTCGAACCGATTGCTAGCGCAAATGAATTCAGCGAGTTCGGATCGCCAGCGGCTGCACTCAGTAAATCGAGCAGAACGACGGCCGATTCTTCCGTCTCAAAGTTGCCGATGTCGATCGACTCCGCGATCCCAATCGTGCCAATTCCGAACTCCGGAATCGACCCACCGATGATCACCCGGCTAACGTTGGCCTCGCCGAAGGGGTCGGCATGGTCGCGGCTGTTGAGGATTTCAATGTCGAAGTCGCCGTCGATGCCGCTAACGTCGAAGTCGCCGTTGTTACCGATTGCGCGGATGTCGGCCGAAATATTCTCTTCGAACACAGCAACGATGGCGTCGATGACCGCATCACGGTCGAGTGTGGAAAGCCCCCAGCCGGGCAGAAATGAATCAAGCCCGGAGAGATTCGCGATACCACCCCCACCGAAAATGGATGTGTCAATTTGCTCGCCGTCGAAATCAAGGAAGATCGTCTGCTGCTCGCCGACCATCTGTCGTTCGAGATCTGGACGGAATGCGCGCAATTGCAAATCGTATCCCCCGATGCCGCCCGTGACGGATACGGTGTAGATCCCATCGACCGGGGCGACGGCAGAAAGCGCCGCGTTGCCCCCGCCGGGCAATGGCGACGCGCTGGGGTGAATAAACGTGAGATCCTGACTCGACCCGACCATTTCCAGCCCGCCGGGATCGCTCAGGCTTAGTCGACCACCGCTGCCGAAGACGGTCGCCCCGATAATGTCGCCAGCTTCCAGTTCGACACTGTAGAAGTCGATGTCCGTGGCGTTCAAATCAATCGTCAGCGTGTATGTGCCTTCGCTGCCGAAACCTGTACCGGAAGAAGAATCGTTTGGATCAGCGGGTAGGCCTTGTCCGAACCCTTGAATCGAAACGAAGTAGTCATCCGCCGCCGGAGCGACAAAACTCAGAAAACTGTCGAAGCTGGTGAATATGTCTTCGTCGTCGTTGAAGGCCTGGAGAAGTCCGCTGCTGTTGAAGATCGCGACCGTGGGGTCCAGGGCGCCAAACGGAATCGGCGTGTCGGCGGCGACTGTGATCAGGCCTCCCTGAGGAACACTACCAATCCGGAAGAAATCAAAGTCGCCGGAACCGGTTCCGGAACTGCTGAATGGGCCGTCGCCAATAGTCCCGTTGATGACGACCGCATTACCGGCGGTCAATCCGGTCAAGTTCGCCAGAGGGATGGATCCATCGTCCTCGGCAAACGGTCCAATAGGCGTCGGAGGCGTCAGTGGCGCGGCTGGCGCCAGGTCACCCCAAATAATTGCGGAGTTGTCGTCGAGAAGATCCGTCCCGAATCCCGCGATGAATTCCGCTGTGCCCTGCGTGTCGTTCTGCCCGCTGTCCCCAGGAAGCTCATCTTCAGTGTCGACAATCAACGCCGCCGCTCCGGACGTCCCTTCACCTCCGACATCCAACGGCAGAGGCTTGCCGTTGGCAGCTGTCGGAAGTCCTGTATCCAACGTTCCGGTTAGAGACGTGTAACGGAGATGCCAGTTTGGCTCGTTCGCTACGATCGTCATCACCGTGTTGTTGGGCTGATCTGCGACCCCAACGCGAAGTCGATACGTACCGTCGGGAATGCCCGCGAACGTCAATATCGCTGTGTTGGTGATGTTGTTGTAGACAACGCCCGTTGGCAATTGAATCGTGTCATCGGTGTGATCGAGCGTTTCTTTGGTGTCGATCAATTGATAGAACGCCGTGTCCTCTGCCGAAGCCTGATCCAACTCGTCTTCGTTAAAGTGGACAACAATCTGGTCGTCCCGCTGCACGAGACCGCCGCCGCTGACTGTCATGGCGCCTGCATTGGCGGTGGCAACCGAAACCACTGGGGTGAAGCTATCACCGGTGATCGCGGCGGAAGCACCAGCCGAGGTGGCGGCTAGGTCGAGAACCGAAGTATCGATCTCGAACGCGATGGCTGCCGCGATCGTAGGTGCAGCCATGCCACTGGCAAAATTGACCGGTGTGTTTGTTCCGGTGACCCCATCACCGATGAGCAAATCTTCCAATTCGAAGATAACCTGCGAACCGGCAACGTCGACGGTGATCGTGTCACCGTCAGCCACCATCGACGCGTCCAGTACGGTGACTATTTGCTCTCGGATCACTGGCTGTGGGTTGACGGCGACGACCTGTGCGCCCAGGTCGAGTTCGAAGGTGAGGACTTCATCAACGCCGGCGTTGAATGGATCACTGGCACCGTCAAGCAGTGGTGTGGCGCCGCTCCCGACGATCGTTATTTGGACGCGGTCGTCTGGGAGACTCTCCGCAAACCGATAGATCACTTCGTTCGGCCTGTCACCAATGCCGACATGGCCGGCGGTGATTGGGACGTCGTTGGCATCGCCGAATACGCCGTCGAATCCAGCGCGGACGATCTGAATGCCGTTTGCCAGCGAGTTCGAATCGATCGTCGCTCCGGGATTGAACCTGAACGTCAGCTCGGTCGGCGCCTCGTCGTGAACGTCACCGTCTTGAAGTTGAGATCCGTCGTTCGGCAGAATCTGCACGAGTTGCAGGCCGGACAGAAGTGTTCTGTCTTCCAGAGTCTCCACCGCGGTTGGCGGCACGACGCCGCGACTCTTGTGGAACGATCGCCGTCGATGACGATTTCCGGGAGTCTGCGAAGATTGGAAGCGAGATCGAAGCGAACACAGCCATGAAGATAATAACATAGGAACACTGCTCAACTAATTCAGTCAGAATTGTGATGCCGAACGTTGATGTTCTGATTCACTACCGCTCACATTTAGTGAGGAGTTCTCCGAGATGTCATCCATCGCCCGCATGGAGACGGACCATGCAAGGGGAACGAACGAAGCTCTGCGCGTTTGGCAGTTTGACGAAACGGGCGCGCAGAAAAGCAACAAGAAAAATCACTTTTTTTCACGAATCACGAAGATTCCTTAAATTCAATTCCTTGAAGAGAATGGTTAGAACCGGCGAACGCCAGCCTCTTGCCGAAAACAGGCACGGGCTTGGACTTCAGCCCGGTGCGTGGCGAATACAGCAATTCATGCTAACGATGGAATTTCAAAAAATCTACGAAAACGGCCGAGTGTTTACCTATTTCGCCTATTTTGCCAATTGTCCGTTTTAGCCAGGATTGCGTCGTTTGGCAGCGGAGCAAGCAGGTTTCGGTAGATCCAGCCCGTTCAAGAAGAGTGCGTTCGGATGCGTATGGTCACGTAGCTCCGAGGAGGGTGAACCACCTTGCAGATTTGGGGCATCGAGTGTGAACTGACGGAGGCTCGAACACAGGCCGTGTCAAGAAACGCGGACATTTCGTGTGGTTGCGAGGGTGCATTCGGGGTTGAGCGCTCTCCGCGAGTTTCGTGCTTGAGAATGAGAAAACGCCCCTGATCCGACTGCTCGAATCAAGGGCGTCGCTTACAACAAGTTGACAACCCGGTCGGCCAGGCCCTTTTCACCCAGCACAACATTGAGCTTGCCGTCCGTGGCGACCGTCTCGAGGACCTCCAGTTCCCGCAGACGCATCAACGTTGGGTTGCTCTCCAACAGCTTGGCCGTGTTGGCCTGACTGCGCATGGCTGCCGTTTCCTCACGGCGCGCGATCAGGTTGGCTTCAGCTGCCTTCTTGGCCTCCGTGACCTTGTTCATGAGATCCTTCATGTCGCCCGGAAGAATCACGTCCCGGATTCCGACCGAAACAACTTCCAGACCCAACTCACCGGCGCGGCGACGCACCAGGATCTCGATGTCGCCGCCAACCGCGTCCTTGTCGGCCAGGAACGAATCGAGTTCACGCGCGCCGATAACGGCTCGCAGCGCCAACTGCGCCTCGCGGTACAACGTCTGACGAACGTCGTCTGTTGCGCTGACCGCCTTGCGGGCGTCGACGATGCGATAGGTCACAACCGCGTTCATGCGCAGCGTGACCTTGTCGGCGGTCAGGATTTCCTGACCGCTGACGTCGGCTGTTGTCTCGCGCGTATCGACCTGTACGATGCGCGTTTCCGCTGCGCCCTTCCAGAACGCATACTGGCCCGGAGAAAGCGTTTCGACGTAGTCGCCGTCCTGGTACAAAACACCAACGTGGTTCCGTTCAACCGCACAGATGTCGAGCACCTGCTTGGCTGTTGACGTGCGGACGATGACCTTCAGGTCGGAGTGCTCGAAACGTACCTTGTGCGCATCGATCAACTCGACCTTCACGTTGCGATGGCCGGTCCAGTAGACGTACAGACCCGGCGGCAGAATGCGGCTGAAACGACCGTCGATCCAAACCAGCGCACGCTGGTAGTCCGTCAGGTCGACAACCTCGGCGCGGTCCTCGAGCGCACCCGACTTGGCGATTACGTCGAGCTTGTCGTGAACCAGCCACGGGTCACGTCGCGAAACGATTTCGACACGCACCTTGCACAGCGGATCGACGAACCGGTGGCGACCCTCGCCGAGCAGACGCTTGAACTCGCCGTCACGGAAGTAGAGGCCGGTTTGGTCACTTCGAATCTTAATGCGCTTGATTGGGAACATCTTGCTCCTCCTTTCCTTTCGAACAACCGGGCCGATTTCCATCGAAACGGTGTTGAATCACTTAAAACGCCGTTGGGCGGCGGTACGAACGCCTTGTCACATGTTCGAGCGCGGAGTGCTGCTTGAGCAGTGACGCTCCGCCGGTGTCGGATTGCTTCAGCCGACCGGTTGCCATGAGGAGAGGTCCTCACGGTGAACCAGCCGGTTTTGGCAGCCACCTGTCGGCGGGGCGTCAACGCGGTATCTGCGCACTACAGGGCGCTCGTTCCTGCTGCCACCGTCGTCTGTGTTGACGTCCAAGAACTCGATTTCGAGGCGGTTGCCTAGGAACCGGTCCTGTCCGTCGCCACAGATCCAACGGCGGCCGACTCGACCTTCGCCCACCACCCGCGGGCTTACTGGTGGACGCTTTCGCGCCCTGGGGGAGACGTGGGTGTTACCCCGCGTCGGTCTTGGTACGGGAGTCGAACCCGTGACAGCCAGATTCACTGTCTGGTGCTCTACCCTCTGAGCTAACCACGCTTGAGATTGCCACTGTCAGAACCCATGTACGGAACACACCAGACCAACCGTCAATCGACGGGGCCGGATGCGCCGCTGGCCGGACAAATCAATGCTTTCCTTCAAACTTCGTCATCGCCGTTACAAAGAGACGCCGGTGGGAGTCGAACCAGCAACCGAGGAGACGTCACGGGCGTGACGTCGCCGCAGGGCGGTAGCTGATACACGAGCTCACGCATTCAAAAGAGACGCTGACAGGAGTCGAACCTGCTTCGACCGGGTTGCAGCCGGTTGCCTAGCCGTCTGGCTCCAGCGTCGTTGAAATCGCCTGCCGAATCTCGGCAGACGAAAGTCTATTTCTCCCTAAAAGTATTGGTCGCGGTTAACGCCATCAAAAGCGACCTTTCTTGAGACAGCACTTCTTGAAGCGTTTGCCGCTGCCACATGGGCAAAGGTCATTTCGCCCGAGTTTCTCTTCCAGTAATTTGTCTCCGTGTACGATGCGTACGCCGCGTTTGACGTGAGTTTCGGAGGGGAATCCCCGCCGTCGCTTACTCATCGTCTCGAAAAAAGTGTTGGTCGTCGAAGTTGCTCGTAAACATGGTGCACCTCCAAACTGCGAAAGGTTCAAAACATCATCGAAACGCCGAGAGTGTCCTCGCCAGGAATCGAACCAGCAACCGAGGAGACGTCACGGTGGTGACGTCCCCGCAGGGCGGTAGTCCGTTGATAGCGTGAAGACTATCGCGCCCGACCTTCGTCTCGCCTCATCGGCGAGCGGTCGAACTCGCTAGTAGCCCGTCCAGGAGTCGAACCTGGCCTAACAGCTTCGCAAGCTGACGTGCGATCCACCACACTCACGGGCTAGCAACCGAGCACGGCTGATGGGCATCAGCCGTGCGCAGGGCGGTAGTCCTTTCTGGTTTGAAGACTATCGCCCTCGGCCTTTATCTGGCCTTATCGGCCAGCGGCCTCAGTTAATACCCTGTCGAGGATTCGAACCCCGTCCCGCAGTTTCGAAGACTGCGATGCTATCCTTCACACCCACAGGGCGCAACAGTTGAGAGTCGAGAGTCCAGAGTTGTGAGCCAGAAGATGATCCATGTCGCTCGAGTTTCTGTCTCTCATCTCTCATCTCACGTCTCTGGACTCTCGCAGAGCCGACGGCTGGATTCGCACCAGCATCATCCTGTTTACAAGACAGGCGCCTTTCTATTTCGAGCCACGTCGGCGATTCAAAGTGGCAGTGCCACAGCACGTCCGCAAGGATTTGCACCCTGATCTACCGGGTTGGAGCCGGTCATGCTTCTGTTGCACCACGGACGTGTTTGGGTTCTGAACGCTATCCGTTGTTCAGACACTTTTTCTCAGATCACGTTCATTGATTCATTTGATTTTTAGGGGAAAACTCCCGGCCCGAAGACCGGGAGCAGTTCCTCATATCTACGTTTCGAGCTCCACGTTCCAGTACGCTTCGCTCACAAACTTCGACCAGCTGTCGATCCGCGTGCCGTGGGCCGCGTAAAGCGGTCTCCACAACGGTCGGTGCGGCTCCTTCCGCAGCTGCATATCAGCCTGCTTCGGAGTGCGGTCCGCCTTTCGCGCGTTGCACTCGACGCACGCCAATACGCAGTTTTCCCAGGTGGACGTTCCGCCCTGGGCCCGAGGAACAACGTGGTCGATCGTCAATTCCTCACCGCCAGGCTGCCGAGAGCAGTACTGGCACGTGAACCGGTCACGCTTGAAGACATTGCGTCGACTGAACGTCACGGCGTTCACCGGCACGCGGTCGTACTTTGTCAACGTGACGACTTCCGGCACACGCAGGCGGCCCAACCGTCCTGTCCGAACGAAGGGCTCACCTTCGCGCGGAGCGAGTGCTGCCCAGTCGAGCCAGGAGTACTGCTGGTAGTCGGCTGGATCAACAATGCGAGCCGTGTCGTTCCAGACCTTCACCAGCGACTTGGCAACGGTAGCGACACCCACCGGCTGCCAGTTCCGATTCAAGACCAGCGTTGGTCGATTCAAGACAGAGAAGACGCACCTCCTTTCAATCATGTCGATAGCGTTAGGGTCGTATGAGGGTGTCCGGGGGGAATTGAACCCGCCACCGCGACTTTCACAGAGTCGCATGCAAGACCGTTACAACACGGACACCATGCGTGAATGCGGAGTTCGGATTGCGGATTGCGGAATGACGAGATATTGTTTGTTCGCACGCGCGACGATTCCGCATTCCGAATTCCGCAATCCGCACTCAAAGTAGCCCGACCAGGATTCGAACCCGGAACACCTCGTTAGAAGCGAGGGATGATATCCGTTTCACCATCGGGCCAAGCAACCGAGCACGGCTGACCCGAAGTCAGCCGAGCGCAGGGCGGTAGTTCTCCAAGCGTTGAAGACCACCGCGTGCGGACTTCCTCCTCCCTATTCGGTCGGCGGCACCACTTGCTAGCGGAAGGCATGGGATTCGAACCCACACGCCCGTTAGGGCACACGCATTAGCAGTGCGGTCCGGCAAACCGTATCCGGCTACCTTCCGTATTCAGTGGACTCACCGGGAATTGAACCCGGATTTCCGCCACGCCAGGGCGGTGTCTTCCCGTTGGACCA
>Ga0315336_1004148_pt1 | contig 17749 bp, 14 predicted proteins | sample ASW5metaG_FD_204512 | JGI IMG/M metagenome (GOLD analysis project Ga0315336, IMG submission 204512) | Ammonia-oxidizing marine archaeal communities from Monterey Bay, California, United States - ASW #5 | ecosystem: Environmental > Aquatic > Marine > Intertidal zone | place: USA: California... | reverse complement strand
TGCTTGTTTGCCCTGGACCAGCACCGGCCAGATCACCACGTGTCGTGGGAAGCGGTCGGCGAGCCGGTGTAGAATATCGCTGATTACCGCGCCACTGGGCGACGTTACTACACCGATAACATCGGGCAGGAAGGGCAGTGTATGCTTGGCATCTTCATCGAATAGGCCCTCTGCAGCGAGCTTTTTACGGCGATCCTCGATCAGCTTTAACAGCGCACCTTCGCCTGCCAGTTCCATATCCTCAATCACCAACTGGTATTTAGAGGCCGGCCCGTAGGTGGTGATGCGCCCGGTGATTATAATCTCGAGCCCGTCCTCGGGCGCCACGGCGAGTTTAGCCGCGACACCGCGCCAACAGACTGCGGCAATAAGCCCATCTTCATCCTTCAGATCCATGTATAGGTGGCCACTGCCGGGCCGATGCAACCCCGAAACCTCGCCCCGGATGCGGATACGCGAAAATGTATCCTCCATGGTCCGCTTTATTGCGGCGGTGATTTCGCTGACCGAAAAGACCGGCAGATTGGGCAACGATCCGGTCTCTTCTCTGGGCAATGCGGGGTCGTCCATGAATACCTCATACAATGGGTAAATCATGTTACATAAGCCCTACAAACTCTCCAAGGGCGAATAGGTCAGGGCCCGCCGAAGGCAAATAAATTAGGGGTATATCATGAAGGTTCTCGTTATCGGTTCCGGCGGCCGCGAACACGCGCTCACTTGGGCCCTTTCCGCGTCTTCCCTGGTCGACGAACTCGTTGCCGCGCCTGGAAATGCTGGCATCGCCCAGGAGGCCCAATGCATTGACATCACCGCCGACGACATCGACGCCATCCATGCCTTTGCCATGGACTATGCCATGGATTTGGTGGTGATCGGCCCCGAAGGCCCCCTAGTCGCAGGGCTCGCCGACCGCTTGGAAGCCGATGGCATTGCCGCCTTTGGACCAAATTCTGACGCCGCCCAGCTAGAAGGTTCCAAGGGTTTCACCAAAGACATCTGCGCCAAATACGCCATCCCCACCGCTGCTTATGGCCGCTTTACGGATATTGGCAAGGCCCAGGATTATCTCAACAAGGTGGGGGCGCCCATCGTGGTGAAAGCAGACGGTCTCGCCGCCGGCAAGGGTGTGATCATGGCTGAGACCATGGCGCAAGCAGGAGCCGCCATCACCGACATGCTGGAGGGCAACCGCTTCGGAACGGCAGGAGCCGAAGTGGTGATTGAACAGTGGCTGGGCGGTGAGGAAGTCAGCTTCTTTGCTCTGGTAGACGGCGAAACAGCGCTACCCCTGGCCTCGGCACAGGACCATAAGCGCGTCGGCGACGGCGACACCGGCCCCAACACCGGCGGCATGGGGGCCTATTCTCCCGCCCCCTTGGTCACCGAGGCCATGGCCGGTCGCATCATGGACGAGATCATCGAGCCCACTGTCCGCGCCATGAAGGATGCGGGCTATCCCTATAAGGGCGTACTCTACGCCGGGTTGATGATCGAGGATGGGATGCCCAATCTCTTGGAATACAACGTCCGCTTCGGCGATCCCGAATGCCAGGCTCTGGCCATGCGCCTACGCTCGGATCTGCTGCCCGCGCTGCTGGCAGCGCGTAACGGTGGGCTTAAGCATTTCGACTTACGCTGGCACGACGAATCGGCACTCACAGTGGTCATGGCGGCCAAGGGTTACCCCGGTGCCCACAACAAGGGCACTGAGATCCGAGGCATAAAGACCGCCGATGCCATGGACGGCGTCAAGGTCTTCCACGCCGGCACCGCAGAACAGGACGGAAAATTGGTCGCCGTGGGCGGGCGCGTGCTCAACGTCACCGCTCTGGCCCCCACCATAACCGAGGCCAAGGCCAAGGCCTACCAGGCGGTTGACGCCATCGACTGGCCTGAAGGATTTTATCGCAAGGATATAGGATTTAGGGCGAAGGGTTAGCGCCGCTCGCGGAAAAATTCCTTCAGCAATACCCCGCATTCAATTTCGCGTAGGCCACTGATGATTTCGGGGCTGTGATTGCAGATAGGTTGTTCATAAATACGCGGGCCGTGTTCGACACCGCCGCCCTTGGAATCCCGCGCCCCAAAATAGAGGCGGCGGATGCGGGCGAAGGCTATGGCCTGAGCACACATGGGGCAGGGCTCGAGGGTTACGTAGAGATCGCAGTGAGGCAGCCGAGCCGCTCCCAGGCGTTTGGCGGCGGCGCGGATCGCTAGAAGTTCGGCGTGGGCCGTTGGATCGTTGTTGGCCACCACCAAATTATGGCAGCGGGCGAGAATTTCGCCGGTTCGGCCATCGACCGTGACAGCACCCACCGGCACCTCGCCACGGGCAGCGCCGCGCCGGGCATAGGTGAGAGCCGCCGCCATGGGATCGGGCCGGAATATCGACTTTCGCGCCATACCGCCAGGGTGGCTGCTCAGCGCAAGACCTGCAAGTAATTTGCCCACTTAAAATCATTCCGAAGTGCGGCCAACCGCATTAAAGTGCGGCAATGAGCAAAACGCGAAAACGACCCATGATCGGCCTCACTCCCGACCGCGAGGATGCGGGTGCATACGGCTATTCCCAATTTCCCTGGTATGTTCTACGAGAGAACTATGCCACCTCCATCGTCAACGCCGGCGGGTTACCGGTGACCCTGCCCCTAGACCCGACGCTGGTACCCGATATCCTGGACCGTATCGACGGATTGGTTCTGACCGGTGGTGCCTTCGACATTGACCCCACGCTTTTCGGTGACACCGTCTGCCATGAGCGGGTGACGGTAAAGCCCTTCCGCACAGACTTTGAAATTTTCATCACCAAAGAAGCGTTAGAGATCGATCTGCCGATCTTCGGCATCTGCGGCGGAGGGCAATTACTAAATGTGGCCCTGGGTGGCACACTGATCCAGCACATCCCCGACGAAATTCCCGACTCTTTAGCCCACGAACAGCCCAACCCCCGCAACGAGCCCGGCCATGAGATTGATATCGTTGCCAGATCAAAACTCTATGACATCGTCGGAACCAATAAAATGGTGGTAAATTCGGCCCATCATCAAGCAATCAAAGAGCCCGCGCCGGATCTGGTAGTGAATGCTCGAGCACCGGACGGTGTAATCGAAGGCGTCGAGGATAAAGAACGGCGTTTTTGCATTGGTGTCCAATGGCACCCGGAGTTCGAGATAACTGAAGGCGACAGCAGTATCCTCAAGGCCTTCATCAAAGCTGCCACCGAAGGGGCCAGCTGACATGGCCGAGGTAAACAATGATGGGGTGAGCAGGGATGGCGAGGGCTCACAGGGAGCCCAATCCGAGCGCATCGCTCGTCGCATCGCCCGGGCCGGCGTGTGCTCCCGACGCGACGCAGAAAAGCTGATCACTGCAGGACGGGTGGTGGTCAACGGTATAGTCCTCACCTCGCCGGCTTTCAACGTCGGCCCCAAGGACATCATCGCCATCGACGGGACGTCGCTACCGGCGGCCGAACGGGTACGCCTTTGGCGCCACCACAAGAAAAAGCAGCGCATCACTGCTACCCGCGATCCCCAGGGGCGGCTGACTGTCTTCGATGACCTGCCGCGCGAAATGCCCCGGGCCATCACCATCGGCCGGCTAGATTTTAATACTGAGGGGCTGTTGCTTCTAACTAATGACGGGGCACTGGCCCGTACTCTGGAACTACCCGCCACCGGCTGGGTACGACGCTACCGGGTCCGGGTCCACGGCCGCGTCGATGTGGCTGCCCTAGCATCACTTTCTAAAGGCAAGACCCTGGACGGTGTCCGTTACGGTCCGGTCGAAGCCCAGTTGGAGCGCAAGACTGGGGCCAATGCCTGGCTCCGAATCGGCCTTACCGAAGGCAAAAACCGCGAGGTGCGCAAACTGCTCAATCATTTAGGCCTCGACGTGACGCGCCTGATCCGCGTCTCCTTCGGACCTTTTCAATTAGGCAAGCTGGCCCTGGGCGGCTTAGAAGAAGTGTCCGGCAAATCTCTGTTTGAGCAACTGGGCGGGCTCTTACCCAGATCCGCCACACTACCACCGCCCAAAGCCGCGTCCGCGCCCGGGCGGAAACCAGGGCCGAATAACGCCGGAAAACCCAAGTTGAAGCTGCGCCATGCGCATCATCGCCGGACGCCATAAGGGTCGCACCTTGGCCGCGCCCAAGGGTGCCAAGACTCGGCCCACTGCTTCCCGAGCTCGGGAAGGATTGTTTAATATGCTAGCTCATGGCCAGTATGGGCCGGGTGGGGACTCTGCCATCACAGGGGCAGAAGTGCTAGACGCCTTTGCCGGCACCGGCGCCTTTGCCTTCGAAGCCCTTTCGCGCGGCGCAGCCTCGGCCACCCTGTTGGAGATCAACGCGCATGCCCTCAATGCCGCCCGGGTTAATGCCGTGACGCTCGGTGAAAAAGACCGCACCTTGATTCGTCGCATGGATGCGACCCAGCCGAGCGCCGCCACCACGGCCCATGGGTTGGTCTTCCTCGACCCGCCTTATGGCATGGAGCTTGGCACCAAGTCACTCAAAGTCCTGGCGGCCAAGGGCTGGATCGCGATCGGCGGGCTGGCGATCGCGGAAGTGGCGGCAGGCGAGGAATTCGCCCCTCCCGCGGAGTTCACATTGATCAATGAACGAGTCTTCAGCGCTGCCCGATTCGTGATTATGCGTTACAAGAACCAGAGTCACACCAACGTTTCATATTTTAGCCGTCATCGTTCGGCTTGATTGAGCGCCTCGTAAATTTTGAATATTGACCTATCCCATGGATACCCGGGTTAAGCCGGAGCATGACGACATCAATAAAAAATTTAGCGCCAGCGGGATGCATAGAGTCACTTGCCACGCACATCCCTCAAAATGAGAATGCACTCAGGAAAATATCATTCCTTATTCTGAGGAAAGTCCTGAAGGACCTCTCTCGAGAGGTCGGAAAATGCTCCAACCAGGATTTCAACAACCGGCTAACGCCGGCCGAACAGTTTTTCGATATCGGCGCGCTCCAGGTGCACCAAAGTGGGACGGCCATGGCCGCACTGGGCGGCATTGGGAGTGGCTTCCATCTCGCGCAGCAGTGCATTCATCTCTGCCGCGCTCATGCGGCGCCCCGCTCGCACCGAGGAATGACAGGCCATGGTAGCGCAGACGGTCTCGAGCCGCTCGGTAAGGGCCAGGCTCTGTCCAAAGCCGCTCAAATCGTCGGCAAGATCGCGAATCAGGCCTTGCACTGCGACCTCGCCGAGCAGCGCTGGGGTTTCGCGCACCACCACGGCACCATCGCCAAAGGGCTCTACCAGGAGGCCAAGAGTAGCAAGCGCTTCGCCATGGGCTGTAAGCCGTTCTGCGGCGCCGGGCTCCAACTCCACTACTTCGGGAATTAACAGGATCTGACGGGCGACGCCGTCGGCATCAAGGGCGGTGCGGATTTGCTCGAAAACCAGGCGCTCATGGGCGGCGTGCTGATCGACGATAACCATACCATGGGCTGATTCGGCGACGATATAAGTATCGAACAGTTGAGCCCGGGCGGCGCCCAGGGGATAGGCTCCGGTATTCTCCACCTCCTCCCCAGACTCGCCATAGGGCTCAGTCACGGGGGCATGGGGCGCACCCAATTCCTGAAATTCTTCCGCACCCGCCAAAGGGGCTTGGAAATTTGCCGCCGTCTCAGCTATCCCATGCACCGAATAGCGACCCCCAGGGCCGCCCAGAATGCCTGGGCCTGCACCATGGGGGCTGAAGGCACCAAGGGCTGCCTGGACCACCGATGCCGCCGTCCGTACACCGGCCCCCGCTAAAGCATGACGGATGGCGCCGACGATCAAGCCGCGCACAAGCCCGGCGTCTCGAAAGCGGACCTCGGTCTTGGCCGGGTGCACATTGACGTCGACGAAAGAGCCAGGCGCCTCCAGGAATAGCGCCACCATGGGATGCCGGTCACGGACTAGCACGTCCCGGTACGCCCCGCGTACGGCTCCCACCAGCATGCGGTCACGGACCGGACGACCATTGACGAACAAGTATTGCCGGTCCGCCGTGCGCCGCGACGCCGTTGGCAAGCCCGCCAGGCCGCTGAGTCTGAGGCCATCACGCTCGGCCATGATCTCCAACGCATCATCGGCGAAGTCAGCTCCGAATAGCTGCGCCAGGCGAGTGCGGCGAGCCTGGAAGAGATCGGTCTCCTCCGCTAGTAGGTTAAGTTTCGTGGTTTCGCCGTGGGCCAGGGTGAAAGCGATATCAGGATGGGCCATAGCTAGGCGCGAAAGTGTATCCTGAGCATGGCCAAACTCGGTGCGGTCGGTCTTGAGGAACTTAAGCCGCGCCGGGGTGGCGAAAAAAAGATCGCGCACCTCAACCCTTGTGCCGGGGCCAAAGGCTGCCGGAGTAGGCGGGCCGGCGCGCCCACCCTCGATGGTGATCTGGAATACCTCCTCGGCCCCGCGGGCGCGGCTGGTGATGCACATGCGCGAGACCGCACCTATGGATGGCAGGGCCTCGCCGCGAAAACCTAGTGTCTCAATATGGGTGAGATCTTCGCCCGGTAGTTTTGAGGTAGCGTGGCGTAGAATGGCGAGGGAAAGCTCTTCAACTTCCATGCCACACCCGTCATCGTCGACGGCGATGAAACTCTTGCCACCATCACGCAAGGTGACATCAATCCGCCGCGCTCCGGCATCAATTGCGTTTTCCACTAGTTCCTTGACGGCTGAGCCAGGACGCTCCACCACTTCGCCGGCGGCGATGCGGTTGATCAAGGTTTCCGGGAGTACTCTCAGAGTCATGAGCCTTCCTCACCTTTTAGTCCCATGGCGGCAAGAGATTCGCGTGCTAGGCGTTTGCCTGCTTCCACCGCTGGCTGGCCGAAAGGGTCAACCCCCAGCAGGTCAGCTACAAGGATAGTTTCCACCATGAAATGCATCATCAGCGCCCCGAGTGTGCGCCCGTCTACACGGTCCACCTCGATAACCCGCACCGGACGGCCCATAGCAGTCAAACTGTCGCGGGTCGCCATCTGCTCGGCATCGAGAAGATCACCCATGCGCCGGCCTTGGAGCCAGTCTAGCCCACCAGCGGCGAAAGCGGGCGGGGCGATGGACGGTCCTCTTCCCCGTGCACGCCCAAATATCAGCGTGAACAGCTTATCGGCAGGACCGTCCAGCCAAAGCTGGAGCTGGCTATGTTGGTCGACCGTACCCTGGGCGGCGATGGGCGTCGTCGCCTTGGCGTCCTTACCTAAGCTCTCTGCCCAGAGCTGAAGATGCCATTGAGCGAAGGGCGCAAGCCGTGCCGGGTAGGGCATCAGCACCGTCTGGGTGAGACCTCGTTCGCGGGCGATGGCGACGTTAAGGGCGGCACCCAGGGCTGGTGGGATTTCAGAGGGCGCCCCTTCACCCATGATTGTATCGACCACTCCGGCCGCACCGGCGCGGACCTCTTGGGGCAAAATCCCGTTAAGAGCCGCGGGTAACAGCCCGACATTGCTAAGGGCCGCAAACCGTCCGCCAATACCAGGCTCATGATCAAGGATCGGTAGCCCCATTGAATCAGCCAGCACGCGCAACGGTGATGGCGTAGCGCCACTGTCCGGTGGGTCGCTGATAACCACGGCAATTTCTGGCAAAGCGGCGGCGCCCACTGCATCGGCCAGGCGGGGTAGCAAGGCGAAGGCCTGGGCTAGGGTTTCCGGCGTGGTTCCCGACTTGGAAACGATCAACACTCCGGCGCGGGTCAAGTCGATGCCATGAAGCTTGTCTTCAAACCCCTCGGGATCGACGTTATCAAAAAAATGTAGGCGCGGGGCGGCTGGATCATGCCCAAGAGCACCGAAACATTGCCCGCCGAGACTGGAACCGCCGGTGCCTAGTGCCAGAACGTCGGTGCACCGTGCTTTGATTCGGTCTGCGGTCTTGGTGATATCAGCCAGGTCATCGCCGCGCCCTGCCATAGTGATCAACGGCAAGGTCCCCGCTTCGCAGGCCGCCCGAAGCCGGTCCAGAGCCGGCACGGCTGCGTCCAACGCGGCGGCCAAGGCAGTCTCACTGACCCCGGCGCCACCAATCTCCTCAGCACGGCATGTTTTTATATCTTGGCGGTATGGCATATGGTCAAGATTAGAGCACTATGAGATTAAATCGAACTGATTTGACGGCTTCGGGCTAAACGGGTTCAGGGCCGGGGCTTGACCCCCTTGGGGCGCCCAACTAAGGAGATGGTAAGTTCCTCGGGTTTGAAGAGCTGGCGGGCGACACGACGAACGCGTGGCAAGGTCACCTCATTGATTAGGCGGTTGCGGCGCTCCAGGTAGTCGATGCCGATGTCCTGCAACTGGATGCTGACCAGAACACCGGCGATGCGACCGGTCGAATTGAGCCGTGTGAAAAAGGATCCGGTCAGATAGCTTTTGGTGTCCTTGAGTTCTTGTGCGGTGATACCGTTCTTGGCGATCCCGGCCCACTGCTTACGGATGAGGGCGAGGGATTCCGCTACCCGGGCGTTGGCAGTCGCGACCCGGCCGGTGATGAGCCCGGCACGTTCCATGGTCACCAGGCGGCTATGAACGGAATAGGCGAGCCCGCGTTTTTCGCGTATTTCGGTGGCCAGCCGTGAGGTGAGACCGCCGCCGAGCACGTGATTGACGATAGTTGCGGCATAGTAGTCGGGATGTTTCCGCTTGATCCCGCGATGTCCAAAAAAGGCCACGCTCTGGGGGATATCACGTTGGATAACGATGACCTTGCCGGCCCCGCTGATCTTCGCCTCGGGCAGGGCTCTGGTATCGGCTCGGGCGGGAAGATCGGCGAAGACCCGATCCATCAATCGCCCGAAGGTCTTCTTATCGATATCACCGACAGCAGCCACCACCAGGTTATCGCGGGCGAATCGCTTAATGACGAATTTCCTGAGATCCGACACCTTGATCGCCTTGAAGCTGGCTTCAGTACCATCCAAGTTGCGGCCATAGGGATGATCCTTGAACACCGCGAGCTTCCAGGCACGGCGGGCAGTGTATCCGGGACGCTCTACCCGGCGGCGCAAACTGGACAGGTGCTGGCTGCGAATCCGAGCGACCGGCTCGGCATTGAAGCGCGGTTTAGTCAAGGCCATACGCAGAAGGTCCGCAGCAAGGCCTCGGTATTCCAGTAGGGCCTTGACCGAGCCTGAGAAGTAATCAGCGCTGGCACTGAAATGCATGCCGATAGAATTGTTTTCGAGCTTGGCCTGGAAAGCCTGAGCCTTCAATGTACCAGCACCCTCGTCAAGAAGGTTCGAGACGAAATCAGCGAGTCCCTCCTTGCCCTTGGGATCCAGCGCCGTGCCGCCGCGAAAAGCGAAATTCATGGTGAATAGTGGCACGGTCTTGTCCTGGATCAGCCACCCCTTGATCCCCTTGGGACTCGTCACCTCCTTGATGCTGAGGGCATCGACAGGCAGCGCTATAAGAAAAACCAGGGCGAATGCCAGAATGCCAAACCGGTGATTCCAGACGTCCCGGGCCAGGGCGATCATCTGCCCTTCCCCGAGTGGGAGCTTCGGCCTGACTTGGCACGCTTTTTCGCCGCCACCCCATCCTTAGAAGTCTTGGCTACGGCCTTATCTAGAGGCAATAAAAGCCCGGTGACAGAACTCTCGATACGAAATACATCCTGAACCGCTTCGAGGATTTGCTCCGGAGTCACCTTATTGATGGATTCAGGCCAGTTTTCGACATCGGCGATGGTCTGTCCCGAAGTCAACGCCATGCCTATGGCGCCGGCGCCCCTGCGTAGGGAGTCCCGGGCAAAGATAGCTCCCGCCATCAGCATTTTCTTGGCCGCCTTGACCTCCGCATCGGTGACCCCATGGGCGAGAAGACTGGCAATTTCAGCCTCTATGATGGACTCGAGCACCTCCAGCGTGACGCCCTGATTGGGCCGCGCATAGATGCCAAATACCGTCGGGCCGAGCATGTCAGCGTCGTAGACGGACCCCACCGAAAGCGCCAGCTTCTTTTCAATCACCAGGGCGCGATATAGGCGACTGGTGGCGCCAGAGCCGAGGATCACGTCGAGTACTTCCAGCGCGCTGGCACGTTGCATCTGCCCCTGGCCGCGTGACGGCGCTAAATAGTCCCGGGTCCAGCGTGGCTCCCGCACGTGTTTGGAACGAAGGGTCACACGCCGGGCTGCCCGGTGGGGCGGTTCAGCAGCGTTGGCGCGGCGGGTGATCTTAGGACCCCTGGGGATGGGCCCGTAATATTTTTCTGCTAGGGGCCGGACTTCATCCATGGTGACATCGCCGGTAACCACTAAGATGGCGTTGTTGGGGGCGTAATATTTCCGGTAGAAGGTCATGGCATCGGCCAGAGTCAGATTTTCCACCTCGTGCTTCCAACCGATGACGGGTACGCGATATGGATAGTTGAGAAAGAGGGTGGACGCCATTTGTTCATCCAGCTGGGCCGACGGCCGATTGTCGGTGCGCGAGCGGCGCTCCTCGAGGACTACCTTGAGTTCCGGCACCGCCTCCTTGGGATCAACCACCAAATTTGCCATGCGGTCGGCCTCCATGCGCATTACCAATTCAAGCCGGTCCTTGGCCACCGTCTGGTAATAGCCGGTGGCATCGGGGCTGGTGAATGCGTTATCGCGGCCGCCGTTGCGGGCGACGATCTTCGAAAATTCATTGGGCTTGGTGGTGTGGGTCCCCTTGAACATTAGATGTTCCAGATAATGAGCCGTGCCAGATTTACCCGGCGGATCGTCGGCGGAACCTACCCGGTAGAACAGAACTTGACGCACCACCGGCATGCGGTGATTTACGATTACCACTACGGTGAGTCCGTTCGCCAATGTAAAGGTCTTGGGATTGAACACGGCGGCACGGGCTACCGACACCAACGCCGCCGCGGACGTGAATCCCGCGAGCACGCCCATCAATAACAACCGCCGCCAGAGACACTGTTTTTCTCTAAATGGGATCATGTTCGCAAACGCCCACGCCACTCCTCGCCCACCCAGCCTAACGGGCGGATCATGCAAGAATCAATTAACTGTACATAAAAAATCTATACGGCAAAATCTGGGCAAATAGCAAACCATGCCGATGTTCTTCCCAGCCAACGCGGAACAATGCGGGCCATTAGAACCAATTGAATATGCCCTGGGAAAAGAGTCCTTTTTTCTTGCGTTCTATAGTTGGGACCTTACCCGCATCCCCTTGCCGTCCAAGCGCTGAATTTTCCTGTATCCGTCGCGCTTCCTTCTTGGGATCGACAGCCTTGCCTGGCTTAATATCACCTTTCCAGAACATGATAGAATCGACGAAACTTTTTTGATTTTCTGCAATTTTCATGCTTTCCCGGTCCACCTTACGGCGAATGTCCGAATCCATGGAACCACCACCGAGTTTTGTAATAAGGGCGGCTTCTTGCTGATCAACACCCCTTATTCGGGGCTGGACGGGGGGCTTACCAAGCCTGCTTTTAACAGAATCAAGCACGATCTGGCGTGTCCGGTCACGGGTGCGATTATCTTGGGGCCTAGCAGCACTCGGCCAGGGCGCCTTGAGGCCGTACTCACGGGGCATGGAAAGCGGCTTGCGTACCCTGATCTGAAATTCATCGGGAGACGATTTCTCGGCACCGACCGCCTGGCGCAACTCAGAACATCCACCAAGCGCCATTGTCCCTGCGACCACTGCGCCTAAAGCCGTGGCACGCAAAGCGTAACCTGTCAATTTACGACCTGTCATCCTACCAGTCACCAGATTGATTGAGTGCCTATTATTAATTTAATCATTCCTTGACGACAATGAAAGCATCCAGCACCAAATATGCAACCCCCAGGACAATCGCTGTATCGGCCAAATTAAAGGCCGGCCAATGCCATTGGAACAAATGGAAGTCGAGAAAATCAGCCACGGCGCCATAGTAAATGCGGTCGATGATGTTTCCCACCGCACCACCTATGATAGCACCAAGCGAATACGCAACCCATCGCTGTGAAACCTGCCACATCCACACAGCCAGAATGCCGACTATGATCACCGCCACGCCGGTTAGAACCCAGCGCGTGGTCGCCGGAGAATCACCAAACAGGCCGAAGGTGATGCCCCGGTTCCAGACCATCACGATATTGAAAAACGAGGTCACTTCGATATGGCGTTCGGCCACCATGACCGAAGTCACTATCCACCATTTGCTGGTTTGGTCCAAACCCGTGACCAAGAGGGCCAGCAAAGCCCCCGCGCGCCACGGGCGGGAATTGGATGAAATCTCTGGGCTTGTCATTATCTCCTCTTAGACCGCATTAGCTGGAAGAGCATCGGCACAGCGATGACAGACATCATCGGGCTGACCCTGGCCGACCTCATCCAGTACCTTCCAGCAACGCGCACATTTGCCTCCCCCGGCCAGCGCTGGCTTGACTCCGACCCCTGGAAAGTCCGGCAAGATAAAGGCGGCGGGAGGTGGGGCGCCGCTCAACAACTCCGTGCCCGAAGTGATGAACAGCTCTGCCGCGTCAAGCCCGTCGAAAGCCGCCACCATCTCGGTTGGCGCGTAGACCTGGGGCCAGGCTTGGAGCGACGATCCAATTCTCTTCGCAGCCCGTTCCACTTCAAGCGCACCTGTCACCACCCGGCGCACATCACGCACCTTTTCCCAGCGCGCTGCCAAAGCGGCATCCTCCCACGCTGCCGGAATTTCAGGGAATCCTCGCAAATGAACGCTGTCGTCATCGGACGGGAACCGCGAAAGCCACGCCTCCTCAGCAGTGAAACACAGCACCGGAGCAAGCCAGGTGGTTAGGCAATTAAATATTTGGTCAAGCACGGTCCGCGCAGCGCGGCGTTTGACTGCGTCCAGGGGATCGCAGTAGAGGCTATCCTTGCGGACATCAAAATAAAATGCCGACAAGTCGACGGCGCAAAAATTACTGAGCTCGGTATAGAAGCGGTGAAAATCGTAATTTTTCGTCGCTGTTCGCAGGGTTTGGTCGAGCTCGAACAAACGATGAAGCACCCAACGTTCAATCTCCGGCATCACGGCTACTTCGACGAGCTCAGATTTTTCAAATCCCGCGAGGCTACCAAGCAAATAGCGCAACGTGTTGCGTAGCCGTCGGTAGGTATCGACGCTATGGCCGATAATATCGGCGCCGATACGCAGATCTTCGGAATAATCCGATGCCACTACCCAGAGTCTCAGGACATCGGCGCCGTACTTATCCACCACCTCCTGGGGGGCCGTAGCATTGCCGTGCGATTTCGACATCTTTCGGCCTTGTTCATCATTGACGAAACCGTGGGTCAGTACCGCCTTGTACGGCGCACGGTTCCGGGTACCGCAACTTTCAAGCAGCGATGAGCGAAACCAGCCACGATGCTGGTCAGTCCCTTCCAAGTAAAGATCGGCGGGCGTCCCGAGATCGTCCCGGTCCTCGAGGACAAAAGCATGAGTGGCGCCGGAATCGAACCAGACGTCGAGGATATCAGTGATTTTTTCGTATTCGTCAGCGGCGTATTCAGGCGCCAGAAATCGCGCGGGATCGGCGGTGAACCATACGTCGCAGCCTTCATCGCGGATGGCGGCGACGATGCGTTCCATGACCGCCCCATCGCGCAGGGGTTCTCTAGTAACCTTGTTGACAAAGACCGTGATCGGCACGCCCCAGGTGCGTTGGCGGGACACACACCAGTCGGGCCCGCCCTCCACCATGGCGTGGATGCGGTTGCGGCTCTGGTCGGGGATCCAGCGGGTCGCGTCGATAGCGGCAAGGGCGTGTTCGCGCAGGCTTCCAGTCTCCATGGAGATGAACCATTGCGGCGTCGCCCGAAAAATCAGCGGTGCCTTGGAACGCCAGGAATGCGGGTAGGAATGGGTGAGTTTGCCCTGGGCCAGAAGATTGCCCATTACTGCGATGGCCTCGGCTACGGGAGAGTCCGCTTTGAACACGTGGATGCCCGCGAAAAGCGGCACCCGGTCGTAATAAAGCCCACCAGGCCCGACCGTCTCCGGCGTCTCTAGGCCCAATCGCTGGCCGATCACAAAATCGTCAGTACCATGGCCGGGTGCGATATGCACGAATCCGCTGCCCTGTTCTGTTGTAACGTGATGGCCTTCGACCAGGGGCACGTCAAAGTCATACCCCCGTTTCGCGTCCTCTGCGCCGCGCAGCGGATGGGCGAGCACGGCCCCTGCCATGTCCCCGCCCTTCAGCCGCGCTCGCACCTCGTGACTGGTGATACCTATTGCCTCCAAGGTCTCGGCCAAAAGAACTTCGGCCAAGACAAGATTCTCGCCCACCTGCGCGCCGCTCGCTTCAGCGGTGCCGCTCACCTCGATCACTACGTAATCAATATCAGCGCCATAGGCGACCGCCCGGTTGCCGGGCAAGGTCCAAGGCGTGGTGGTCCAGATGACGACGCCGGCGCCAGACAGCGCAACCTCGGGGGCTTCAAGCACCGGGAAACGTACCCAAACTGTGGTTGAGGTATGGTCCTCGTATTCCACCTCCGCCTCGGCCAGCACCGTGCGCTCCACCGGCGACCACATGAGCGGCTTCACACCCTTATACAAGCCGCCACCCAACAAATACTTTCCAAGCTCGGCGACGATGGTCGCCTCAGCGTCATGGGCCATGGTCGTGTAAGGGTTATCCCAGTCTCCGAATACACCAAGCCGCTTGAATTCTTCTTTCTGAATATCGATCCAATGGGCCGCGAACACGCGGCATTCCTCGCGAAATTCTATGACCGGAACCTGGTCCTTATCTTTGCCAGCGGCGCGGTATTTTTCTTCGATCATCCATTCGATGGGCAGCCCGTGACAATCCCAGCCAGGCACATAATTGGCATCGAACCCCTGCATCTGCCAGGTGCGGTTGATGACGTCCTTGAGGATCTTGTTCAATGCATGGCCTATATGGATGTTGCCATTCGCATAGGGCGGGCCATCGTGAAGGACGTAGGGCTCCCGCCCCGCCGATTGCGCGCGCAACCTTGCCCATAGGCCGATGCGCTGCCAGCGCGCCAGCAGGTCCGGTTCGCGCTCCGGCAACCCTCCCTTCATGGGAAAGTCCGTGTGGGGTAGAAACACTGTTGATTTATAATCGCCGCTCATAACCTTGACTTCATGACTTCATGTTTCACGCGGGCCGCATGGAACGGCATCCCGGAGCCGCCGTCAACCGGCTTCGCTGTCACTGGCTGACCCTGAGCCGGGCGCGGGCATCTAGGATATCGCGCTCCATTTGTTCGACGAGCGCGGCTACGCTGTCAAACGCAGCCTCGGGCCTAAGATAGGCGACGAAGGCGACCCGTAGCGTGCGACCATAAAGGTCGCCGGCAAAATCCATCAGAAAAACCTCGAGCCGTGGATCCTCGCCCTCAAACTGGGGACGGGTGCCGAAATTAGCAGCACCGTCGTACCACCTTGTACTGGTACCGACATCAACGCCGGCGCGGACCGCATAGATCCCGGGATGGGGCAACAGGAGGCCGTCCATCCGCACGTTGGCAGTGGGAAAACCCAGTTTTGCACCGCGCGCATCGCCGTGGACCACCCGCCCATCGACCTCCCAGGGGCGCCCGAGAAGCCTGGCCGCGGCATCGGGCTTGCCGTCTTTCAGGAAACCACGAATGGTATTGGACGAGATCGCCGCACCATCCCCGTCGCGCACCTGAACGGCGGGGCTAACCGCAAAACCACAATCCGCTGCCATGTCCTGGAGCAATGCCACATTGCCCCTACGCCCCCGTCCAAAAGCGAATTCCTCCCCCACCACCACATGACGCGCGCCAAGGTCCCGGGAGAGGATATGGGCCACAAAATCCTCCGCCTCCATGGCAGCAAACGTGCGGTCGAAATGGAGCACCACCATGCCATCGACGCCGAGCGCTTCCATCAGACGCGCCTTGGCGCGCAACGAAGTCAGCCGGAAGGGCGCACCATCGGGCTGGAACAGGGAACGCGGATGGGGCTCGAAGGTCAGGACTACCACCTGGGCGCCGAGACCCCCGGCGATTTCCTTGGCCTGACCGATAACCGCCTGATGGCCGCCATGGACGCCATCAAAATTACCGATGGCGATGACGGCGCCAGAAAGCTCCGGGGGCACGCTTTCGGTATGCCGGATAAGCCGCATAGTATTCGATTCTCTAAGTCGTGAATGGGGGTCTAATATAGGTGAAAGGAACGGGGATGCCCCCTCAGCCCGACTCCATCGCCATGCAGCCACCATCGACAAAAAGGTTTTCCCCCCAGACGAATTTGGATGAGTCGCTCACCAGGAATAATACGGCCTCAGCCATGTCGTCGGGTTCTCCGGGATGGCCTGCCAGGTTCGTAACCGGCCTGGTCGGATCGAAGTTTTCCTTGCCCACAGGCGAACCAATTTTGTTGGGCGAGATGGAATTGACGCGGATGTTGTGGGGCGCCAACTGCACCGCCATTGAGCGGGTCAGGTTGATGACGCCGCCCTTGGCCGCGGTATACGCAAGAGCCCGGGGCCGGCCCCGCCAGCCCGAGGTCGAGGCTATATTGACGATATTGCCGCCCGCGCCTTGGGCCACCATCTGCTCGGCGCAATATTTGCCCATCAGGAACGGCGCGCCCAGGGTCACCGCCATCACTCGGTCCCATTCCTCTTTAGTGATCTCCAAAATGTGCTTGTTGTCGGAAATGGCGACGTTGTTGATCAAAATATCGACTCGACCCAACGCCGCCAAGGTACCGGCGACTAAGCCCTTGACAGCGTCCTCGTCGGCGACATTGGCTGTGAGGCCTACGGCTTTTCCACCAGCGGCCTTGATGTCGGCGGCCACATTTTCGGCCCTGTCACCCTCCAAATCGACCACCGCGATATTGGCGCCCTCCGCAGCGAGCCTGTGGGCGATGGCCTCACCGATATTGCGCCCGGCGCCGGTGACTATGGCGACCTTGTTTTCAAGCTTCATAGATATTTCTCCTTGTTCTTGAGCAGCCATTCAACCAGCGCCGTCCCGCGCGGTCAATGCGTGAAGCCATGAGAAATTCAGCATTTCATAACGCCCGCGCTTCTTGTTCCTAGCACACCGCGTGCATGCCGCCTGTCAAGGGTGCCGTTGAGACCGTCTAGGCCGTGACAGGACCCAGTCCGCGCTGGTATCCTGCGTCCATAGGATGACAATGACCGTGCTCATATAATGGCGCACAAAGTGGAGACAAATACATGGCCAAGGAAAAAGAACTCACCCTCGCCGTCGAGCGTTACGACCGCCATTTTCCGTTTTTCGACGGCACCGCGAAGGCGCCCGACGGGTACAAGCTCAAGGTATTCCAAGTGGGCCAATCGAGCGACCTGCGCGACGGCGTCGACCGCCACGGCCGCATGATCCACGGCGAGGAGTTCGACATTGCCGAATTTTCCATGTCAACCTACCTGATGGCCAAGGGCCGCAACATGCCCATCGCCGGCATCCCCATTTTTCCACGCCGCCTGTTCAGCCAGAGCCAAATGTGGGTCCACCCCGAATCGGATTACTGGAATCCTGTGGATCTGATCGGCAAGAAGGTCGCCCTATCGTCGTTCCAAACGACCCTTTCGCTGCTCGCCAAGGGCGACATGAAGTTCCATTACGAGGTGCCCTGGGAAGACATCCACTGGTTGCTGACTACCGATGAAAAGGTCAAGTTCGACGTCAAGGAGGGTGTCAAGATCGATTTCATCGGCGACCGCGCGGACCTCGGCCGGTTGCTAGAAAAGCGCGAAATCGACGCCTTCTTCCTGCCCCACCCGC